>Ga0209985_10001016_pt1 | contig 28932 bp, 26 predicted proteins | sample NOAtaG_FD_187305 | JGI IMG/M metagenome (GOLD analysis project Ga0209985, IMG submission 187305) | Freshwater lake microbial communities from Lake Erie, under a cyanobacterial bloom - NOAA_Erie_Diel6S_1000h metaG (SPAdes) (version 2) | ecosystem: Environmental > Aquatic > Freshwater > Lake ...
CCGCCGCGCGCATGGTGGCCAGCGCGGATGAAGTCCTTGGCCTGGCCCTTCGGCACGAAGCCAAACTCTTCCAGCTGCGGCAACACGAAGGGGGTGAAGTGGTCGTAGATCACCGCGGTCTGGATGTCCGCGGGGGTGAGACCGCTCTGTTGCCAGAGCTGCGACGCCACATGGCCCATCTCCGGCAGGCCGGTGATGTCGTCGCGGTAGAAGGACGTCATGATCTGCTGGCCGCTGCTGATGCCCTGGGCGCCCGCCTCGATCAGCACGGGCGCGCCCTTCAGGTCCCGCGCGCGCTCGGCCGAGGTGATGACCATGGCCACAGCGCCGTCGCTCTCCTGGCAGCAGTCCAGCAGGCGCAGGGGCTCGCAAATCCAGCGGCTCTTCTGGTGCTCTTCCAGCGTGATGGGTTTGCCGTGGAAGAAGGCTGCCGGGTTGGTGGCAGCAAAGTCCCGCACCGCCACGGAGACGCGGCCGAAGTCCTCGCTGGTGGCGCCGAAGGTGTGCATGTAGCGCCGCGCGAACATGCCCACCCAGGCCGCCGGCGTGTGAAAGCCGTGCGGCATGTACCAGCCGTAGTTCACGTTCTCGAAGATGGGCGTGGAGGCAAAGCCGTAGCTGCCGCTGCCAAAGCGGTACCAGCTGCGCTCGTTCATGGCGCGGTAGACCACCACCGTCTTGGCAATGCCCGTGGCCACCGCCATGGCCGCGTGCAACACGGGCGCGCAAGCCGCACCGCCGCCGTGCGGCACTTGAGAGAAGAAGCTGACGTTGCGCGCACCCAGCAGCCGGGCGACCTCGTACTCGGGCACCTTGTCGACCGAGTAGGACGAGAAGCCGTCCACCTCGGCCGGGTCGATGCCGGCGTCGGCCAGCGCGGCCAGGGTGGCCTCCAAGGCCAGGCGCAGTTCGGTGCGGCCGGAGTTCTTGCTGAACTCGGTGGCGCCCAGCCCGACGATGGCGGCGCGGCGGGAGATGCCTTGCATGTCCACTGCACTCATGGCAACTGCACCCTTACCGTGCCCGTGACGTGGGGGCCCATGGCGTTGCGCCCGGCCAGCGTGAGCTCCACGCTGCGGTCGGCCTCGCGCTTGTCGGTCACCGAGCCCGTGAAGGTCATGGTGTCGCCGGGGTAGTTGGGTGCTCCCAGCTTGATCTTCAGCGTCTTGAGCGCCCCCTGCGGCCCCGCCCAGCCCTCGACGAAGCGCTGCACCAGCCCGTTGGTGGTGAGGATGTTCATGAAGATGTGCGGCGAGCCCAGCGCGCGCGCGGCTTCCAGGTCGTGGTGACCGGGGAAGTAGTCGCGCGTGGCAATGGCTCCGCCCACGATGAGCGGTACCGTGATGGGCACGGCCAGCGGCGTGAGCTCCTCGCCCACCTGTACCGCGTCAAAGGTCTTTTGCATCTTCGGGGAGGTCATATTTCCAGCCGAGTCGGTCGTGTTCGGCGAGCCAGTCGCCCAGGCGCTCCAGGTGCGCCTCGCTGCCACCCAGGGCGGCGTTGAGGGCGCGGCTCCAATACAGGTGGCGGTGGATCGGGTAGGTGATGTCCACGCCAATGCCGCCGTGCACATGCTGCGCGGTATGGCCGGTGCGGTGGCCGCAGTCGCAGGCCTGCACCCGCAGGGCCAGCGCCTGCGCCTGCACGCCCAGGCCAGCGTCCAGCCGGTACACCACCTGCCACAGGCTGCTGCGCAGGGCTTCCAGCGCGATCCAGCCGTCGGCCAGCTGGCCCGCCACGAGCTGGAAGCTGCCGATGGGGCGGCCAAACTGCTTGCGCTGGCTGACGTACTCCACCGTGCGCTCCAGTTGGCGCTCGGTCACGCCCAGCTGCAGCGCGGCCAGCGCGGCGATTGCGTGGGGCTCGGCCCAGGCCAGGGCCTCGGGGGGCAGCACATCACCCTCGCTCAAGTCCAAACCGTCGGTGGACAGGTCGGCCACGGCCAGGTGGTGCTGGGTGCGGCCCGACACCTGCGTCATCCGGGCTGGGTCCACCACCGCCCAGCGCACACCGTCGTCTGCCTGGGCCGGCAGCAGCACGCGCGTGGCGTACGCCGCCAGCGGCACGGCGCCAACTCGGCCCTGCAGACGCCAGCCACCGGCCTGGGACTGCAGCGTCAGGCCAAGCCCGCGTGAGGCGTTGACATCGGCCAGACAGAGCATCAACAACGCTTCACCCGCCGCAGCCTGGGCCGCCAGCGCCTCATGTGCAGCACCACTAAAACGTGCGAGTGCAGCCGTGGCCAGCGCGTGCTCCCACAGCGGCACCAGTGCCAGGGCACGGCCCTGCGCCTGCAGCACGGGCATCAGGTCGGTCATGCCCAGACCCAGGCCGCCCGCTTCCTCCGGGACGATCACACCATGCAAGCCGGCCTGCACGGCATCTCGCCAAGCGGCCTGCATGTAGGGGGCGTCACCCACGTCATGGGCACGCAGCGCGTCGTCGGTGCAGTGGTCGCCAAACAGCGCCGCGGCCGTATCGGCAAAAGCGCGCTGGTCTTCGGTGAGGGAGAAGTCCATGGAAAAAGGTCTTTGCGCCGGTCTTTGGGCCAGTCTTTGCGCCGAGTCAGCCCACAGGCCGGAATTGCGGCAAGGTGACAGGGCCAGACGCGGTGTCGAAGCTGTGGAACTCCACCTGCACCGCCTGCCCCACTTGCACATCGCCCGGCTTCACACCGATGAGCTGGGCGACCAGGCGGGTGCCCTCCTCCAGCTCGATCAGGCCGATGGGGTTGGGGTGCTCGAAGGGGGGCACCTCGGGGTAGTGCATCACCACGAAGGAGTACACCGTGCCACGGCCGCTGGCCTGCACCGTGTCCCACTCGAAGGAATGGCACTGCGGGCAGCTGGGCCCCGGCGGGTGGCGCAAGGTGCCGCAGCCCTTGCAGCGCTGGATCAGCAGCTTGCCGGCCTGGGTGCCTTCCCAGAAGAAGCGCGTGTCGTCGCTGATGCCCGGCGCGGGGCGCAGGATCTTGGGCACGGCAGGCGCGGCCGAGCCCTCAGCCACCGGCTTGACGGGGTTGGCAGGCTTGAACTTGAAGACGCGAAACAACAGCTGCCCCACACGCTCGTCCGCAGCCCGGCCCGCTGACGCATCGGCCTGCGAGAAGTACGTCATTACCAGGGTGACGAAGAAGCCCGTGCCCAGCGCGGTGCTCTTCTCCTCGCCAATGGCGTCCAGCCGGGTGGTGTAGTACAGCCGCTCACCGGCCGCGAGCGGGCGGTCGAACTCGAGTTCGGAGTTGACGGCCACCACCGAGGGGTAGCCGTGCGCCTCAATGAGCTTCAGCGCCTCGTAGGGGTTCTCGGTGGTGGAGCCCGGCGGGTAATGATTCTGCTGCGGGCCTTCCATGCACCACACCTGCAGCATGGCCGGCGGGATGGCGCTGCCGTCGGCATAAGCCGGGTTGTCCAGACCCATCACCTCGGCCCACTGACGGGCCATGGGGGCGTTCACCGGGTCCCAGCCGTAGACACGGCCGTATTCCTTGCCCACCAGGGCTCGGATGTCTTTCATCCAATCGGGGTCAGCCACCCGGGGCCTCCTGGGTTGTAGGGGCGGCAGCGGCCGGCGCAGCGGTATTGGCCACCGGTGCCGGCTGCGCAGCAGCCAGAAAAGCCGGCCTCTCACCACCGCCGTGCAGAACGAGGTTGCCACCGCTGAAATACGACGCCTGCGGCGAAGCCACCCACAGGCAGGCCTGCGCCACATCCGCCCCGGTGGCAAGCCGCCCGGCCGGCACCGTGGCCGCCACGGCAGCGATGCCTTCGTCATTGCCGTAATGCAAGTGCGACTGTTCGGTGAACACCATGCCGGGGCTCACCGCCACCACGCGCACCTTGGGCGCCCACTCCACCGCGAGCGACGAGACGAGGCTCACCACCGCCGCCTTGGCTGCACCGTAAGCCGCCGTGCCCGGGGAGGGGCGCAGTCCGCTCACGCTGCCAATGAAGACGATGACCCCGCCTTCGGGCTGCTGCTGCATCTGGGCGTTGGCCGCCTGCGCGGCATGCAGCGGGCCCATCAGGTTCAGGCGCAGCACACCCTCATGAAAACGCGGTGAGGCCGTGGCCGCCGACGCCATGGGCGCGCCACCGGCGTTGTTGACCAGCACGTCCAGCCGGCCATGGGCTTGCACCACCTGTGCCACCAGGGCCTTCAGTGCTTCGGCCTCGCGCACGTCGCAGGCCAGAAAACTCGCTTCGCGCCCACCCGCGGCGGGCAAGGTGGCCGGCTCGTTACGCGCACAGACCACCACCTCGCAGCCCTCTGTCAGAAAGGCCTGCGCAATCTCGCGGCCAATGCCCTTGGTGCCGCCCGTGACCAACACCACGCGAGCGGGGGCGTTGGAGCCCGGGGCGTGGGAACCGGACGAAGGCGTGCTGGGTAGGGGAGCTTGCATCATCGAGTGGTGGATCATCGGGGCTGAGTGCCGGGTGATCCACATCCAAACGGACGATGCCTGGCCACCCACCTGCACAGAGGATGCCGCCCATGTCGATGCCCCCTGCCAACGCCCTCCCCTCAGCCGACACAGGCGCCGGGGCGGACACCAACGCAACCCAGGAGCTCCTGGTCACCCGCCCGGCGGACGGTGTGGCCCAGGTGCGCTTGCACCGCCCGCAGGCCACCAACGCCCTCAGCCCCTCCCTGCAGACCGCGCTGGCCCAGGCCTTTGCCGAGCTGAGCGCTGACGAGACCGTGCGCTGCATCATCCTGACCGGCGGTGAGCAGGTGTTTGCCGCCGGAGGCGACATCCACAGCATGGTCCATGCCTCGCCCGTGGACATCCTGCAGCGCCACACCGAGCGCCTGTGGGCGCCCATCCAGCAATGCCCCAAGCCGGTGATTGCGGCCGTGTGCGGCTACGCCTTCGGCGGGGGCGCCGAGTTGGCCATGCACTGCGACATCATCATCGCGGGAGAAGGCGCCAGCTTCGCCCAGCCCGAGATCCGCATCGGGATCATGCCGGGCATTGGCGGCACGCAGCGCTTGGTGCGCGCGGTGGGCAAGTTCAACGCCATGCGGCTGCTGCTCACCGGCCGGCCCATCACGGCCGAGGAGGCCCGGGTGATGGGCCTGGTGAGCCTGGTGGTGCCTGATGCGCAGGTGCTGGAAGAGGCGCTGGCCATGGCTCGCACCATCGCCGGCATGCCGCCACTGGCCGCGCAGCAGATCAAGGAGGTGGTGCTGGCCGGCATGGACGCCTCGCTGGAGACCGCGCTGATGCTGGAGCGCAAAGCCAACCAGCTGCTGTTTGCCACGAAGGACCAGAAGGAAGGTATGCAGGCCTTCATCGACAAGCGTAAGCCAAAGTTCGAGGGGCGATGACGTCGGCCCATTGCACGACCGTCCTGACGGCCGCAGCAGGCTCGGCCTGCGCGCTGGGGGGCTTGCGTGCACGGGTGCTGCGCGCATGGGCTTGCGCACTGGTCTGTGGTGGCATCCTGCTTGGGGCGCACCCCGCCACCTTCGCCCAGCGCCTGTGCGACGCCTACAAAGGCCTGCCGGTGGCCACCACTGCCGCGGGGTCCTCCTCAACATCGGCCCCTGCAACGGCAAATCCAGCCCAGCCCGCGCCGCCGCCCGGCATGGTGGCGTTGCCTGGCGGGCGGTTCATGATGGGGTCCGACCGCTTCTACCGAGAGGAGCGCCCCCTGCGCGAGGCTCAGGTCGGCCCCTTTGCCATCCTTCGCCACGAAGTCACCAACGCGCAGTTCGCGGCTTTCGTGGCCGCCACCGGCTACAAGACTGTGGCCGAGCGGCCGCTGGACGCCAAGCAGTTCCCCAAGCTCCAACCGCAGGAGCGGCTGCCTGGCTCGCTGGTGTTCCGTCAGCCAGCACAGGTGCGTGACATGGTGGACATCAGCCAGTGGTGGGCCTGGACGCCCGGCGCCTCCTGGCGCGCGCCCGCGGGGCCGGGCAGCACGGTCAAGGGCCGGGACAACCACCCCGTGGTGCACATCGCCTTCGAGGACGCTCTGGCCTACGCCCGTTGGGCCGGGCAGGACCTGCCTTCTGAGGCCGAGTGGGAGTACGCCGCGCGCGGAGGGCTGGACGGCGCCGACTACACCTGGGGCACCGACAAGGCCCGGCGTGATGCCGACGGCAAGCCCCTGGCCAACCACTGGCAGGGCCTGTTCCCGGTGAAAGATCTGAAGGAAGATGGCCACGCCGGTGCAGCGCCGGTGGGCTGCTTCGAGCCCAACGGCTTCGGCCTGTACGACATGGCAGGCAATGTGTGGGAACTCACGAGCGACAACTACGCTGACGCCCGCGGCCCCTACGCCGGCATGAAAGTGGCCAAGGGCGGCAGTTTTCTGTGCGCCGACAACTTCTGCGGCCGCTACCGCCCCGCTGCCCGAACACCGCATGGCGCTGACACCGGCATGCAGCATGTGGGCTTTCGCACAGTGTGGCGAGGTGCGACCGCTGCGCCAAAGCCTTCACCGAAACCTTGACAACACCCTGGAGACCTGACGATGAAACGATGGATCCGTACCCTGGCCCTGATGGGCACGGCACTGGCCCTGGCCACCGGCGCCTGGGCCCAACGTAGCCCCCCCGCCCTACCCGAGCGGCCCAACATCGTGATGATCATGGGCGACGACATTGGCTACTGGAACGTGGGCCTGTACAGCCACGGCATGATGGTGCCCACGCCAAACATCGACCGTATCGGCCGTGAGGGCATGCTGTTCACCGACCACTACGCCGAGCCCTCCTGCACGGCCGGCCGCGCGGCCTTCCTCACCGGGCAGATGCCCATCCGCACGGGCCTGACCACGGTGGGCCTGCCAGGATCACCTATCGGCCACGACAAGCGCGACCCCTCGCTGGCCGAGGTGCTCAAGGCGCGCGGCTACCGCACGGCCCACTTCGGCAAGAGCCACCTGGGCGACCGCGACGAGCACCTCCCCCACCAGCATGGCTTTGACGAGTTCTTCGGCAACCTTTACCACCTCAACTCTGAGGAAGAGCCCTTTCAGCGTGACTACCCAGCAGCGCGCTTGGCCCGCTACAAGCCCCGTGGCGTGATCGAGGCCTTTGCCGGCCAGACCCCGCGCGACATGGGGCCGCTGACCGTCAAGCGCATGGAGACCTTTGACGAAGAGATCCTGGGGCGCTCACTGAACTTTCTGGAGCGCTCAGCCCAGGCCAAGCAACCCTTCTTCCTGTGGCACAACCCGACGCGGATGCACGTCTACACGCACCTGAAACCGGAGAGCCGGCACCTGGCCACGCCCATCTCGTCGGAAGAGGACATCCATGGCAGCGGCATGATGGAGCTCGACGGCCACATCGGCCAGCTGCTGAAGAAGCTCGATGAACTGGGCCTGGCGAAGAACACCATCGTCATCTTCACCAGCGACAACGGTGCGCAGGTCTTCAACTACCCGGACAACGGCACGACGCCCTTCCGCGGCGAGAAGTCCAGCACCTGGGAAGGCGGCTACCGAGTGCCCATGCTGGTGCGATGGCCCGAGGCCATCAAGCCGGGCAGCGTCTCCAACGGCATCCAGACCCATTACGACCTGTTCACCACCCTGGCCCGCGCGGCCGGCGTGGCTGACGTGAGCACCGAACTCAAGAACAGCCACAAGGTCAAGATCGACGGCGTGGACAACCTGGCCCATTGGCTGGGCAACGGCCCGTCCTCACGCGAGCACTTCATCTACTACAACGAGAAAGAGATGGTCGGACTGCGCTGGGGCCCCTGGAAGGGCCTGTTCAAGGAGCGCGACGGTTTCTTTGATCCGTTGCGGCAGAGTTACATGTTCCGCAATCTGCGCATGGACCCCTTCGAAAAGAATGCCAGCGACCGCGACGCCAACCGACTGGCGTTGCGCAAGGCCTGGATCGGCGGCGTCTTCCAGGACATCCTGGGCCAGCACATCATGAGCCTGCGGGAATTCCCTCCCCGCCAGGTGGGCGGCAGCCTACGGCCGGATGAGCGCAGCGGAGCAGCAGCAGCGCCCAAGTGAGGGCTAAGCGGCGAGCGCTCCGTCAGAACGCTGTCGGCCGCGCCATCGCGTCGATGCCGCCGTCGACAAAGAACTGCGCGCCGTGGATGAAGCCGGCGTTGGGCCCCATCAGGTAGACGATCATCGAAGCGATCTCCTGCGGTGCGGCACGGCGCGGGATGGGGGCGACGAACTTCTCGATGGCCGCGCCGTAACGCGGGTCTTGCAGGCCCGCCTGCAACAAGGGCGTCTCCACGGCGCCCGGCGCCACCGTGTTCAGGCGCACGCCGGCTTGACCCCAGGCCACTACCCGGCGGCGCACGGCCACGGTGAGCGCGTTCTTGGAGCCCGCGTAGGCCAAATGTCCCGCCTTCGCGCCTGCCCCCTCGCACACCGCCTGAACGGCCGCGTGGTCACCAGCCTCTAAAGCAACACCCAGCGGGTTGCGCTCCCAGGGCAGCTGCGACGAGGCGACGGACGACACGACCACGGCGTTGGGGCTGCTGCCTTTACGCAACGCGGGCAGCAGGCCGTCCAGCAGTTCCACCGCGCCAAAGTAGTTCACCTCGGCAATCTTGGCGGCCGGCTCCACATGCGAGCCCAAGCCGGCACACAGCACCAGGCCATCGAGCACGCCACCGCAGCGCTGCAGCACGGCCTTCACCGCGGCCGCCCGGCCCGCAGGGTCTGACAGATCAGCGCAGACGTCGGCGTCGCGCAGGTCGATGCCGATGAGGTGGTGGCCCAGGGCGGACAAGGCGGCGGCCGTGGCCGCACCGATGCCGGAGCGGGAACCGGAGATGGCGATGGTGGTCATGGGTTTGATCTGAAAACTGAAGTGAGAGGGGGGTTAGGCAGTCGTCGTCCTCATTAGCCAGGGCAGCGTCACTGCGAAGACCAGTGCCATCTAGGACGCGGTGATGTGACGGAGCATGCTCCTATCGTGCCCGTTCACCCAGCCCAGGGCCGCGTCCGTTCGGACGATGCTGTGTGGGCCCACGCCCACAGAATCCGCCGCTATGAGCGCCCGACCAGACACCCCCACCGCCAACCCCTTTCACCCTCTGCTGCAACCCGGCCGCATTGGCGGACTGGAGTTGCGCAACCGCATCGTCATGGCGCCCATGGGTTCCAACTTTGCCGAAGACGACGGCACCTGCGGCGAGCGCATCCAGGCCTATTACGAAGCCCGCGCGAAGGGGGGAGCCGGGCTGCTGACCATGGGCGTGTGCGCGGTGGCCTTCCCAGCGGGCACGGCCGAGCCCTTCCAGGTGGGGGTCTCGAGGGATGACTTCATCCCCGGCCTGGCAGCGCTGGCCCGGCGGGTGCACGCGCACGGCGCCAAGATCGCGATGCAACTGCAGCACGCGGGCAAGACGGCCACGCGCGACCTCGCCGCTGGGCGCGAAATGTGGGTGCCGTCCCTGCCCCCCCACACCAAGACCGACATGCTCCAGGCCCTCACCAACGAGGAGATGAGCACTTTCGTGGGCGGGCTGGGCAAGACGAGGCCGCGGCTGAGGGTAATGGACCAGGCGGACATCGCGCAGATGGTGGAGTTCTTTGCCGCCGCTGCCGCACGTGCCCAGACTGCGGGCTTTGATGGGGTGGAGGTGCACGGCGCCCATACTTACATCCTGGCGGGCTTTCTCTCGCCCTACTACAACCAGCGCGAGGATGACTACGGCGGCCCGCTGGAAAACCGCGCCCGGCTGCTGCTGGAGGTGATCCGCGCCATCAAGGAGCGCTGTGGCGCGGGCTTCCCCGTGTGGGTGCGGCTGGACGCCGAGGAGCTGCGCACGCCCGGCGGCATCACCCTGACCGACGCGGTGGCCACCGCAAAGCTGTGCGAGGGCGCGGGGGCGGACGCCATCAGCGTGTCGGCTTACGCCACCATCACCACGGGCACGGCCTTCACCGAAGCGCCGCTGGTGCATGCGCCACGCGGATTTGTGTCCAACACCGAGGCCGTCAAGGCGGCGGTGGGCATCCCGGTCATCGCGGCCGGGCGCATCGAGCCGGAGCTGGCGGCGCAAGACATCAGCGCCGGCCGCTACGACTTCGTGGCCATGGCGCGCAAGATGCTGGCCGACCCCGAGATCCCCATCAAGCTGATCGCCAACCGGCCGCAGGACATCCGACCCTGCATCTACTGCTACGCCTGCGTGAGCCAGATCTTTGTGAATCAGCGCGTCAAGTGCGCGGTCAATGCGCTAACAGGCCATGAGTACGAGGCGGGCATCGAGCCCGCGGCCACGCCGCGCCACGTGGTGGTGGTGGGTGGCGGCCCCGCCGGCATGGAAGCCGCCCGTGTGGCAGCGCTGCGCGGACACCGCGTCACCCTGCTCGAGCGCAGCGACCGCCTGGGCGGCACCCTCTTCTTCGCCGCCCTGGCCTACCCTGAGAACGGCGCCCTGCTGGACCACCTGGTGGCGCAGGTCAAGGGCCTGCCCGTCGAGGTGCGGCTCAACACAGCAGCCACGCCTGAGACGGTGGCCGCCTTGAAGCCCGAGGCCTTGATCGTGGCCACGGGCGCACGCCGTGCTGCACCGGCCATCCCTGGCGCCGAGCAACGCCATGTCTGGAGCGGTGACGAACTGCGCCGCCTGATGACCGGCGACGGCGCCGATGAGATCGCACGCGCCAAACTGAACCTGGCCGAGCGCGCCCTGTTCAAGGCCGGCGGCATGCTGGGCGTGACGGGCAGCCAGCAGGCGCTCAAGGGCCTGTCCAAGCTGTGGATGCCGCTGGGACAGCGCGTGGTGATCGTCGGCGGCGGCCTGGTGGGGCTGGAACTGGCCGAGTTCCTGATCGAACGCGGCCGCGAGGTGACGGTGTTGGAGCCCAGCGACAAGCCCGGGCGCGAACTCAGCATCGTGCGCCGCTGGCGCGTGCTGGACACCGTGCGCACCCATGGCACCCTGCACACGCAAGCCACTGTGGAGGCCATCGAGGCGCGCGACGTGCTGTGGCGCGACGCGCAAGGCACGGCGCAGCGCACGCCTGCAGACTCCGTGGTGCTGGCCATCGGCGCCGAGCCCGACCACCACCTCGCGCAGTCACTCTCAGGTTTGGGCGTGCCCGTCACCGCCGTGGGCGACGGCGCCGAGATCGGTTACATCGAGGGCGCGATGCATGGTGGCAACCGGGCCGGCCGCGAGGTTTGACGGCAGCCTCAAGCGATTGACAGCGCCTTGCGTGTTGGCACAATTGCCAACGTGAAAGCGCTTCTGATCACCCGCTTCAAGAACGTCAACCCTGATGGCTCGATCTTGGAGTTGACGGTGTGGAAGGTGCCCAAGCCCGTCCCTCCCACCGAACACGGTTACAAGTACAGGGCGGTTTACATCGCAGAAGGGCATCGCATCGTTGGCTTTGACAACGAACGCGGCAAAGGTGATCACTGCCACCTGGACGGACTCGAGTTGCCTTACACCTTCACGACGGTCGAACAGTTGGTGGAAGATTTCATCGCGGCAGTCGCCGCCAGGAGGACGTCATGACGGATCGGTACCTGACCATCACCTTGCAGCCGGACTGGAAGACCGCCCTGCGCGCTGCGGGCTTGGCCACTAAGCAGGGTGAGTATCAAGGCGAAGTGTTGAACTTTGAAACACCGGGTCAGTTCTTCGGCCAGCTGACCGAAAAGCGTTGGGACCTGGTGCGTTCGGCGCAAGGGAGAGGGGAGTTGTCCGTGCGCGAACTGGCCCGCAGGGTCGGCCGAGACGTCAAACGGGTTCACGAGGATATCGTCGTTCTTGAGAACCTGGGTCTGCTGGAGCGCACTGCCAGTGGTGGTGTCGTCTGCCCCTATACATCCCTGCACATCGACATGCACCTCAAGGCAGCTTGAAGTCGGGGCGCAGTCGCCAGACCAGCCCGCGCCTTGGTCAACGATCCCATAAACAGCACGTATCCGATCGCTCGTCAGGCAACACCAGCTTGAGGATGCCGAGGCCATTGCGCCCGGACCGCATTACGGCCGCCCTCCTTAGCCGCATACAAGGCCTCGTCAGCGCGAGCCAGCACGGCGTCCGCGTCGGCGTCTTGTGAGTCGATCAGGCTCGCGCCAATGCTCAGGCTGATGGGGATGTGGCGGCCTTCAAAGACCGCTGGCGTGGCCGCCACGCGTTCACGCAGGCGCTCGGCCATGGCCAACACGGCCTCGGGCGGGGTGTCGGGTAACAACACCGAGAACTCCTCGCCCCCAGTTCGCCCCAGGAGGTCGGTGGTGCGGATCAAGCCCTGCGCGAGCTGCATCAGGTGGCACAGCACCGCGTCACCGGCCGCATGGCCCCAGGTGTCGTTGACGCGCTTGAAGTGGTCCAGGTCGAGTGCCAGCAGCCCGCAGCTCAAGTCGGGATGTCGCCGCACCCGGTCGAACTCGAGCGCGAGGCGGGACATGAAGCTGCGTCGGTTGGGCGCACCGGTGAGAAAGTCGGTCGTCGCCTGGCGGCGGATTTCCTGCGTCAGCAGCACGCGCTCGGTGATGTCCTCGAAGGTCGCGTAGACCTGGTGCAAAGCTCCGCCTTCGAACAGCGGCACCGCACTCACCAGGATCCAGGCCTGAGACTGGCTCTCTGGGCGGTCTGGCACGTGCACCCCCATGAGCACATTGCGAACCTCCTGCCCGGTGCGCAACGCCACCATGGCCGGGTGTTCCTCTCCCGGGAGCGGGCTGCCGTCCTCGCGCACGGCACGCCAACGTGGGTCCATGGAAGTGCGGCCCTGCAGCTGGTCCAGGCTCAGGCCCAGGATGCGCAGCGCCGCCGGGTTGGCCGCCGTGATGGCGCCGGTGGCATCGTGGTAGACCACGCCCTGCGGCACGGTCTCGAACAAGGTGCGGTAGGTGGCCTCACTGGCCTGCAAGGCCGCTTCCACGCGCTTGCGCTGAGACACATCCAGCATCAGGCCCGTCCAGGCCACCTCGCCCTCGGTGGTGCGACGCGGCACGGCCTTGAGCTCGATCCAGCGTACCTGCCCGTCACGTGCCGTGATGCGGTACTCGTGGTGCAGCGCCGTCATCTGCTGAAAAGCCTGGATGTTGGCCTGCAGATAGGCGGGCCGGTCTTGCTCCCACATGCAGGCCGCCAGCGCCATGTGGTCACTCAGCACTTCTTGCACGCTGATGCCGTAGAGCTCCTGGATGCCCGGACTCAGGTAAGTGAACCGCCATCGCCCGTAGGCTCCCGCCACGATGCGGTACATCGCCCCGGGAATGGACGCGGCCAGGTCAGCCAGAAAGGCGGGGTCGGGGTCGAAGGCGGAGAGGTCTTGCGAAGTGCTGGGCTCAGCCGATGCAGCGGCCGGGTCAGGCTGGCCGGGAGCAGCGTGGGCTTGGGCGTCCCGGCCAGGCACGCCACCTTCGCCTTCAGTAGCTGCCATGGTTCGTCCGCCCGCCCCAGGGGCGTTCAACTGAAGTTCGGCGCCTCCACGCCCCCATCCACTCCCAGCACCTTGCCGGTGATCCAGCCCGCGGCCGGCGACAGCAGGAAGAGCGCCGCTGCGGCAATGTCCTCGGGCCGGCCCAGGCGGCCCATGGGCGTGGACTGTTCCATCCGCGCGCGCCGCTCAGGGGTGAGAAAAGGAGCCAGGGCATCTGTTTCGATGGTACCGGGCTCAATGGCGTTGATGCGGACATGAGGGGCGTAATCCTGGGCCAGATTTCGCGTCATCTGATTGAGCGCCGCCTTGGCCGCGCCGTAGGCGCTGAAGTGCTTTTGCGCGTAGCGCGCCGCCACCGAGCTGATGTTGACCACGGCGCCGCCGCCGGCCTCACGCATGGCGGCCGCCGTTTTCTGGATCAGCAGATAAGCAGGCGTGACGTTCCAGGCCAGTACGCGAGAGAAGTCTTCAGCGCGCATCTTGCGCGGGTCGTTCGGACCTGCGCCGCCGGCGTTGTTGACCAGCAGCGACACCGAACCGAGTTCAGCCCGCGTGCGCGCCACCAGGTTGTCGAGCGCCGCTTCGTCAGCCACGTCGGTGGGCACCACGAGGGCGCGACGGCCGAGCGCGCGAACCGACTCGGCCACCGCTTCCAGGTCTGCGGCCGTGCGCGCAGCCAGGGCCACATCGGCCCCGGCCTGGGCCAAGGCGAGCGCACAGGCCCGGCCGATGCCCTTGCCCGCGCCAGTGACGATGGCCACGCGGCCGGTAAGGCTGAAGGCTTCTGAAAAGGAAGTCATGTGGGAATCTGCGCGAAGAACTGTGAAAGGCTGCTCAGCCCGACTGCCGCTCGGCCAGCGCGGCCAAGTGAGCCTGACGGCCCCTGAACACCACCCACATCGACAGCAAACCGAAGACCACACCGATGACCACCAATGACTGCCCCAGGCGCTTGGGGTCGCCAAAGAGACCGTCGGTCAAGGCGCCCGCCAGCGGGATGCCCATGAAAGCCACGATGTAGATGAGGAGGTACAGCACGGCGGCGGCCTGCGCCCTGTAGGGCACGGGCGTGAGCGCCTGGATGGCGGCGGTCACCGGGCCCAGCGCCATGGCGGCGCAGCACATGGCCAGCCACACGAAGGCCATGCCCAGCATGGCGTTGGGCACCAGCTGGCTGGCAGCCGCGGCTGGCATGGCCAGCGCCGTGGCGACGAACAAGACCCGCAAGTTGCCGTCAGTGCGGCCGGCGGCAATCCAGCGCTGTGCCAACCAGCCGCCCAGCAAGGTGCCGGGCGTGCCGGCCACCAGGTAGCCCAGGCCCAGCCACAGACCAGACACGGTGGTGGGCATGCCGTGCGTGCGCTCAAAGGCCGTGGGCACCCAGAACGACAGCGCCACGAAGGGCAGCACGAAGAAGGCGTAGCCCAGGTAGCAAGGCGCGTAGCCGCTCCAGCGTGGGCGCAGGTGCGCCACGAAGGCCTTGAAGCCGGGCTGGGCGTCGTCGCGAGGACGCACCGGCTCGCGTACCAGCAGCATGGCCACCAGCGGCACCAGGCCCATCAGGCCCAGGCCCAGCATCACGATGCGCCAAGGCGCCATGGGCTCGCCACCAAAGCTCAGGAAGCCCTGCGCCCACACCGCCAGGGCCAGGAACAGCGCCACCAGCGCCGAGGCCGCCGCGTTGCCCAGCGACCCCGCCGAGGCAAACACCGACAACGGCGTGGACAAGCGCTTGGAAGGGAACACGTTGCTGATCATGGAATTGGCAGCCGGGCCCAGCGAGGCCTCACCCACCGACAGCAGCAGGCGTGCGATGCACAGCGTCCAGAAGCCCACGGCCAACCCACTGGCCATCGTCATCAGGCTCCAACCGACGATGCCCACGATGATCAGCGTCTTGCGGCTGATCTGGTCGGCCAGGCGCGCCAGCGGCAACCCCGCCAGGGCATAGAACACCCCTGTGACCAGTCCGCCGATCAGCCCCGTCTGTGTGTCGTTCAGCCCCAGGTCCTTCTGCATGGGCGTGACCAGCAGCGTCATCGCAAAGCGGTCCACCTGCGCCATCACGTTGACCAAGGTCAACGCCAACACCAGCCCCCAGGCCTGGCGCGTGCTGTAGGCCGGGTCTCCCACGGCGTCCTGCGCCGGGCCGCTCGCGGGGGGCGTGGCGGCGCTCACGGCGTGACCGCCGCGCGCATCATGGGCAGCAGGTGCGGCCCGTAGGGCGGCAGCATCCCCCACTCTCGGCGGGGGTCGTGCGCGCCGGCCTGGTAGACCGAGCGCGTGTGGCTGAACTCCAGGAAGCCCTCACGACCGTGGTAATGGCCCATGCCCGAGGCGCCCACACCACCGAAGGGGGCGTCGTGCAGCGCGGCATGCATCAGCACGTCATTGACGGCCACGCCCCCGGAGAGCGTCTGGTCCAGCACGCGCTGCTGCTCGGCAGCGTCCTGGCCGAAGTAGTAAAGCGCCAACGGCCTGCCGTCGGCGTTGATGGCTGCGATCGCCTCGCCCACATCGTCATAGGGGCGCACCACCAGCGCCGGGCCAAAGATCTCGTGGCGGGCGATCTCGCTGTCAGCAGCGGGCTCGATCACGATGGACAGCGGCAGGCGCCGATTGGTGGCATCACCAACGTCCGCGCCGCCCGCCGTCTGCACGCTTGCGCCACGCGCTTGGGCGTCGGCCACATAGCCCTGGACGCGTGCGAAGTGCCGCTCGTTGACCACGGGCACCACGTCGGGGTTGTCACGCGTGGTGGGGAACAGGCCGTCGTAGACCTCGCGCAGCGCTGCCACGAAGGGCTGCAGCTGCTCGCGCGCCACCCATACCACGTCGGGCGAGACGCACAGTTGACCGGCGTTCTGCCCCTTGCCCACGGCGATGCGCTCGGCCGCGTTGCGCAGCTCGGCGCTCCGCCCCACCACCACCGGGCTCTTGCCACCCAGCTCCAGCGTCACGGGCACCAGGTGCTCGGCCGCGGCCTTCATCACCTGCCGGCCCACCGAGGTGGCCCCGGTGAAGACCAGGTGGTCCCAAGGCTGGGCGCTGAAGGCGGCCGCCACCTCGGGGCCACCCTGTACCACCGCCAGCTCGCTGGGATCAAAAGCCTCGGCCACCGCCTGGGCCACCAGCTGCGCCGTGCGAGGCACGATCTCGCTGGGTTTGAGCACGGCCCGGTTGCCCGCGGCAAACACGCTGGCCAGCGGCGCAAACAGGGTGAAGAGCGGCGCATTCCAGGTGCCGATGATGCCCACCACGCCCTTGGGCTGGAACTTCACCAACGCCGTGGCGCCAAACTGGTCGAACGGGGCCACGCTGGCGCGCGGTTGGTCCGGCATCCAGCCCTCGAAGTGGTCTCGCGCGGCCTTCAGCGCGCCCAGCGAGCCCAGCACGTCATTCATCATGGAGAACAACACCGGCCGGCCGCCAAAGTCAGCCTCCATGGCGGCGCACAGGGCGTCGCAGTGCTTGACCAGCAGGTCGATCACACGCTGCAATCGCTCGCGGCGCACCTCAGCGGTCACGGGCAAGGCGGCCTGGAAGGCTGCGCGCTGGGCTTGAAGCAGCGGAAGGATCTGGGCGGAGGGGTCAGCGGCGGACATGAGGGGCTCCTGAAAAGGGGCGAGACGGTGCTGCGGACGGTATCGGTGAGGCCCGGCCGGCTCGTCGTCCAAAGAGACGATGAAGACCCTGGGACTAGCCCTGAGAGTTGGCGCATGACCGCTGCACATCCCCCCTCCCCTGTGCTCCTGATCAGCGGCGCCAGCCGCGGCATCGGCGCAGCCACGGCGCTGGCCTTCGGCCAAGCCGGCTGGCGCGTGGCCGTGGCCGCCCGCAGCCTGCACGACGGCCAGGCACTGCCCCACCAGCTGCGCCGGCCCGATGGCCGCCTGCTGGCCGGCAGCCTGAGCGGCACAGTGCGGGCGCTGCAGGACGCCGGGGCGCAAGCGCTGGCCTGCGCCATGGACCTGCTGGACCCGGCCTCACTGGATGCCACGGTGGACCAGGTACTCGCGCACTTCGGCCGGGTGGACCTGCTGATCAACAACGCGGTCTACCAGGACCCCGAGATGAACGCCCGTCTTGCCGACCTGTCGGGCGAGGCCTTGCAGCGCACTTTCGAAGGCAACGTGGCCGCGCCGCTGCGCCTGGTGCAGCGTCTGCTGCCCGTGTTCAAGGCCCAGGGCGGCGGGCTGGTGATCAACGTGTCCTCCGGCGCCGGCGCGGCAGACTCCCCGCTGCCGCCAGATGCGGGCGGCTGGAGCCTTGCCTACGGCACGAGCAAGGCGGCGCTGGCGCGGATGTCGGGCTTTATCAATCTGGAGCACGGCGCCGACGGCGTGCGGGCCTTCACCGTGAACCCAGGGCTGGTGAGCACCGAGGCCGTCACCGCCACGCTGGGCGACAGCGGCTTGCTGGAGCAGCGCTACGGCGCCATGTCGCCGCAGCGCATCGCCAAGGGGCTGCTGTGGCTGGCCACTGCGCCCGAGGCGCGCGAGCTGTCCCGCGGCCCGGGCATGGTGGACCTGCAGCCGCTCATCCGTTCACAGGCTCTGGGAGCTAAGCCTTAGCCCCGCATGTCCAGGATCAGACCCACACGCGCATCGGCGCGGCCCGCCAGCATGTCGCCATAGGCCTGCAGCGCCGCCTGCGCGCCCGGCCGGCGGATGACCCGCACCCAGTCGCCCTTGTTCACCTGTGCGATGAAGTGTGCCCAGGCCCGCCCCATCCGCCGCTGCAACTCACCCGGGCCCCAGCCCTGGGGTGGCGGCGCGCTGCGCGCCTTGACTTGCGCGGGCGCAAAGAACAAGGTGGGCCGTGGGCCGGGCAAATCGCGCGCAGAGCCCAGGGCATCCCAATGTGTGCCGCCAATGGAGCTGCTGAACTTGAGTGCCTCGCCGAAGTGCGTGTGGACCTGCCGGCGCAGCGCGGCATTGCCCGCGAAGTCCACGTACACGGTGGCACGCTGGGCGGTCAGCGTCGGCAGTTGCTCGTAGGTGAGCACCGTGTCGTAGCACCCCAGGGAACGCACGAAGTCCGCATGCGCTGCCGAGGTCAGGCCCACGATGTGCGAGGCGCCCGGCTGGTGACGCCGCTGCGCCAGGCAGTAGGCCGTACCCAGTGCGGTCTTGCTCGAGGCACTGGACAGCAGCACCTGCTCCGCGCCAAAGAAGCCGTTGTCATCCAGGAAGTCGTCGATGAGAAAGGCCGTCAGGAACAGCGGCCGCAACACGGCCTGCAGCCCTTCCACCTCGGGCCGCCAGCCCGGATCGGCATCGCAGAACAGGTATTGGTTGTAGACGGCAGCCAGCTCCTGCCGGTGCGCAGCCCCATCGACGAAACCTGCCGCCGACACCCGCGACGGGGTCACCACCAGGTGCGTGCCGGCCGGGTAGTAGCCCCACACTCGACGTCCCGGCTCCAGGCCCTGGACTAAAGACTCGGCCACGGTAGCAAAGCCCCACACCGGCAGGCAGCCCAGAGCTGGGGTGACGGCACCAGCTTCCTCCACTGGCGCGCCAGCAGGAAAGAACTGCCAGTACTTCATGGCCTCGCCAAACGCGGCGTAGGTGATGTTGTTGGCGGTGAGCGCGAAGGCCTCCACCGACAGACGCGCCTGGCCCGGCGCCAGGGGGCGCTGGGCGGGCGCGTCGGGGTCGGGCCCAAGGTGGGCCTGGCCGAGTGCTTGCCGCGCGATGAAGAGGCGCTGTCCTGAGTCGCTCATGAGCTGATGTCTCCTGCTTGAGCGCAGTGTCGCCGCTTCGTGCGGCCTGCTAGGCGGTCAGCAGGAAGCCTATGAGGTGGGCTGAAGCTTGGCCGCCTCAGCCTCGGCAAATGCCCGTGCCCAGGCGTAATCGGCCTTGCCGGCGGGGCTGCGCCGGACCTGCTCGGCCAGCACCACGGTGCGCGGCACCTTGTAGCCCGACAGATGCGTGCGGCACAGGCGGTCGAACTCCGCGCGGTCAAAGGCATGGCCTGGCTCCGTCTGCACCACCGCCGTCACGCGCTGGCCCCAGCGCTCGTCGGGCAGCCCCACCACCAGCACATCGCGCACGGCGGGGTAACGCCGGGCTGCCTCCTCCACCTCCTCGGGGAACACCTTCTCGCCACCGGTGTTGATGCAGCCGGAGCCGCGCCCCAGCACCAGGTAGTCGCCGTTGTCATCAATGCGCGTGCGGTCGCCCGTCAGCACCCACAGCCGACCGTCGATGGTGACAAAGGTCTCGGCCGTCTTCTTCGGGTCCCCAAAGTAGCCCACAGGCGTGTGGCCGGTGCGCGCCAGCGTGCCCTCCTCCCCTGGCGCGGAGCGCAGGCAGCGGGCATCATCGATCACCGCCAAGTCCGGGCGCGGGGTGATGCGGATCAGCCCCTCCTTGTCGCCCACCGGCTTGTCACCGCCGCCCACCAGGCCGGACTCGGACGAGCCCATGCCGTTGTTGACGACGATGTGCGGCACACAGGCCTTGAGGCGGTCCTGCAGATGTCGGGAGAACACGGCGCCGCCGTTGCCAAAGACCATCAGGCGCTGCAGGTTCCAGCGCCCAGGGTGGCGCTCCAGCGCCTGCACCAGCGGCAAAGCCATCGCATCACCCACGATGGACAGGATGTTCACGCCGTCGCGCACGGTGAGGTCCCACACATGCTCTGCGTCAAACGCAGGCTCGTCGTTCACCACCACCGTGTGGCCGGCATACAGGCTGATCAGCGTGGCCCACAGCGCAGCGCCGTGCATCAGCGGCGCTACGGCAAAGTAGGTCAGCGCCGGGCCGGCAGGCACCAGGGTGGCCAGCTCTTCAGGCGCCGAGATGGGCGGGCGGCGGAAGTACAGGCCACCGCCGCCCAGTGCCGCCATGAACAGCGCGCGGTGCGGCCACATCACGCCCTTGGGCAGGCCGGTGGTGCCACCCGTGCAGAGCATGAAGAGGTCGTCGTTGCTGCGACCCGGGTCGTCCAGACGAGGGCTGCCGCTGTCCAGCACCGCCTCGTAAGCCTGCGCGCCACCCATGAGGGGCCCCTCGCCCACCTGCAGCAGCAACTCCAGCGTGGGCGCCTGGGGTACGGCCTTGGCGACCTCGGGCGCGAAGGCCTCACCCAGCACCAGCACGCGCAGCTCCAGCGTGCGGTAGAGGTAGGCCAGCTCGTCGGCCACATAGCGGTAGTTCACATTCACCGGGGCCGCACCCAGCTTGCAGCAGGCGAAAAAGGTCTCCAGATACGCGGCAGAGTTGTGCAGCTGGATGCCCACGTGGTGCCCCCGCCGTACGCCGCGGGCACGCAAGGCACTGGCCAGTCGGGTGGCGCGCGCGTCCAGCTCGGCATAGCTCAGCCGCTGCGCGCCGCAGACAAAGGCCTGGCGTTCGGGCACGGCTTGTGCCACCACTTCGAAGAGATCAGCCAGGTTGAAGGTACGGGTCATGCGAAGAGTCCTCGAGGGCTTGCAGCTGACCTGGATCAAGGAAAGCGCACTCAGACGCCGCTGCCAGCCACGGCCGCGATGGTTGCGGGCCGGGCGCGCCGCTCCATCGTCCAAACAGGGTATGCACCGGCAGGACCCGAGCCGAAGAATCCTCCTCAACCTGAAGGCTTCTGGAGGGCATTCTCATGGCGACCACACAAGACTATCGACTGGGTGAATTCACCTATCCCCGCGGCTGGTTCATGCTGGCCGAGGCTTCGGAGCTGGACCAGCACCGCCCGCTGGCCGTGCGCTTCTTCGGCAAGGACTTCGCGCTGTACCGCGGCCGCACCAGCGGCAAGGTGGTGCTGCTGGATGCCTACTGCCCGCACATGAAGACGCACCTGGCCGCGCCCAACCGCACCAGCTACGTCATCCAGGACGGCGCCGGCACCAATATCGAAGGTGACGGCATCCGCTGCCCGTACCACGCCTGGCGCTTTGGCCCGGACGGCAAGTGCGACGACATCCCCTATCACCAGGGCCCCATCCCGGCCGCCGCGCAGGTGAAGAGCTGGCACGTGGTGGAGAGCCTGGGCGCCGTCTTCGTCTGGCACGACCCCGAAGGCGGCGAGCCCGAGTGGGACCACCCCAGCCTGCCGCAGTGGGACGACGCGGCCTGGATCCGCCCCAAGTGGGATCACCTGGGCGTGCTCAACCAGCACCCTCAGGAGCTGGTGGACAACATCTGCGACTATGGGCACCTGAGCCCCATCCACGGCTCCACCGTGGAGCGCTTTGAAAACGAGTTCATCGGCCACACCGCCACGCAGCGCCAGTGCGGCGGCCACCGCACGCTGGTGAGCGCCGACGGCGTGAGTGCCAGCCTGCACACGCTGACCACGTACCACGGCCCGGGCGTGCTGATCTCCGACCTGACCGGCATTTACGAGGCCGTGATGCTGATCACCCACACCCCCGTGGACGACGGCACCGTCAAGGTGTGGCACAGCCTGGTGGTGAAGTCACCCAGCCAGAGCTCGGTAGCCACCAAGGCCGACCAGGTGGCCGCCGGCCACTACCAGGAGATGGCCCTGACGGCTTTCGCGCAGGACATCGAAGTGTGGAACTTCAAGGCCCCGTGCATCAACGGCCTGTACCTGCCCAGCGACGGCGCTTTCATGAAGGCCCGCATCTGGTACCGCCAGTTCTACAACCCTCGCGCCAAGCGCCAGGAGTTCCTGGACCAAAGCGAAGGCGTCTACGTGCCGCGCGGCGTGAAGCCGTACACGGAGCCTAAGCTGGCGGCTTGAGGCAGCAACACTTGCGCGGGCGGGGTAGCCGAATGCTTGGCTGCCCCCTCTTGCGTACCCCACCTCTGGGGGATGCGAGGGCGGAGGTCCGTCGGCACAGTCCGTGGCATGCAGCAGCCCGACGATGAACCCGATGACCTCCACGACTTGCTGGCTGACGCTCCGAGCGTTGACCCATCGGCCCCACCAAACACAGTAGAAGCTTCGTCCGACGACTACGACAGCCCCTGGAAGGACGTGATCCAGCACGCCTTCCCGGAGTTCATGGCCTTCTACTTTCCAGATGCGGCGCGGCGCATCGATTGGGCCGCGGGCCACGAGTTTCTCGAGACCGAACTGCGTCAGGTGGTGCGTGACGCCGAGTTGGGTCGCCGTCACGCCGATGTGCTGGTGCGGGTCACGTCGCTGATGGGCCAGACCGAGCACGTCTACGTTCACGTGGAGGTGCAAGGCGGGCGCGAAAGCGACTTCGCACGCCGCATGTTCGTCTACCACTACCGGCTGTTTGACCGATTTGACGCGCCAGTGGCCAGCCTGGCGGTGCTGGCCGATGACGACCCGCAGTGGCGCCCAGAGAGGTTTACCTTTGAGGCCCTGGGTCTGGCCCACACGGTTCAGTTCGGCGTGGCCAAGTTGCTGGACCATGAGCACCGGTTGGAACAGTTGCAGGAGGACGACAACCCGTTTGCTTTGGTCACGGCAGCCCATCTGCTGACGCGCCGCACGCGCCACGATGCCTGGCAACGCTACGAGGCCAAGCTGCGTCTGATCCGGCTGCTGTACCGCCAGGGCTGGGAGCGCCAGCAGGTGCTGGACTTGTTCGCCGTGCTGGACTGGATGATGAGCTTGCCAACCGCGCTGCAGCAGCGGCTCTGGCAAGATGTGGATGAAATGGATCAGGAGAAACGAATGGCCTATGTCACCACCTGGGAGCAGCGCGGGATCGAGAAGGGCCTAGAGAAAGGCCTGGAGCAAGGCCAGATCCTCGGCCAGGCCGCCCTGTTGGAGCGCCTGCTCACCCGACGCTTTGGCCCACTGCCCGAGGAATTCCGAGCAAGTCTGGCTGCCGGCTCACGTGAGCAACTGCAGCTCTGGGGCGACCGGGTGCTGGATGCAGCAAGCCTGAGCGAAGTCTTCGGCGGGCATTGACGGCTGAGGCCAGGGCCAGTTGCCAAGAGATCTATCAACCGCGCCGGTGGGTCACCCGCAGGTGCATGAAGACGCTGCGTTGCTCGGCGATGGCGCCGAGCGTCGCGGTGGGCAGGCTGGCGGGTAGACCTTGGGGGATCAGGGCGGCGCGCAGCGCATCGTCTGTGGGATACCACCACTCGACGATGGCGTCATAGGGGTAGCCGGGGGGCGGCTCAGCTTCCACCGTGTTCCACACGCAACGGCCAGCGCCGGGTACGCCCACTGCAGCTTCTCTGGCGGCGTGCCATGCCGTATCTGAAGCGCCCGCTGCACGCTGCACAAAGCCCACCAGCAGGCTGTCGGTTCGGGGTTCGTCGCGGAGCACCTGTTCGCTGCACAGCAAGGTGAAGTCGCGCACGTAGCGGTCAAACACCCGCGGCTCGTCGGGGCGCATGATGGCCAGGGTCTCGGCATCGCTCCAGATGTCATCTGACACCGCGCGGTCGCGGATGCCCAGCAGGTTGACGCCGTCGTAGTCGAGGTTGGCGCCGGGCAGCGCGGGCGCATCCAGCACGCGCGAGCATTGCGCCACCGACAACACCTTGGCACGCACGTTGGTGCACTGCGCCCCCAGCGCCGAGTGCTCACGCCAGGCTTGGGGGAACTGCTCGGGCTTCAAGCCCGGGTTACGCCGGGCGAGGTAAATCATCTTCCAGTTCATGTCTTGACTCCTGCAGGTTGTAGCAGCGGCATGTCGCGCTCCACATAGGCCCGCATCGCACGGGCCATGAACCACATGGCGCCGGCCAGCAGGCCGATCACCGCCGCCAACGCCCAGCGCAACGCATCGCCCAGCGCCCAGGGGGTGATCAGGTCGCTCAATCCCCCCGTGAGCACAGGCCCCAGCCCGCCGCCCAGCAAGGCGCCCGCCAGCATCATCAAGGCGCTGGCCGTGGCACGCCGGTGCGGCGGCACCACCATGCTCAGCGCTGCGTACGTGGGCGCCACCCAGAAGGAGATGAGAAAGGCAAACCCCGCGACCAGCGCGGCCACCCAGGCGGGATGTCCCGGCGGCAGCGCCAAGTAAAGCCAACCCAGGGGCAAGGCCAGGCACAGGCCCAGCAGCGGCACCCCCATCTGCCAGCGACGGCTGCGGCGCACCAGGTGGTCGGTCAGGCGGCCGGCCACCAGGCCGCCCACCACCGAGCCCAGCGCCGCAGCGCCCGACACCCAGCCCGCCGCCATGGGGCTGAGGCCGTGCAGCCGCATCAGGTAAGCAAAGTTCCAGGCGCCAAAGGAGTAGCCGGCGATCAAGGCGAACGAGCCGGCCAGCAGCAACCGTCTGGCCACGGGGATAGCCCAGACCTCAGCGACGCCACGAAAGGCTGACTCCGGGCGACTTCCCGATACAGACGCCGATACCGATGCCGTTGAAGGAACTTCTGCCTTGGCCGCGACGCCGGAAGATTGCTGAGCGCGCAGGGGCTCACGCACCGCCCAACGCAGCACCAACGCGAGCACCAGCGATGGCAAGCCCACGGCCAGCAGCGTGGCACGCCAGCCAAAGTGCTGCATCAACCAAGCTCCACCCAAAAGCGCCAGCAAGGAGCCTGCGCTGGCCCCCATGGTGAAGATGCTCATGGCAGAGGAGCGGCGCTCGGGCGGGTACAAATCGGCAATCATGGACATGGAGGCAGGCCCGCCGCCGGCATCGCTGATGGCGGCGCCCGCCCGCGTGACCATCAGCCAGCCAGCACCGGGCGCCAGCGCGCCCAGCGCGGCGAGCGCACCGCCGATACCTCGGCACCAGGCCACGAGGCTGCGGCGCTCATGCCGATCAGCCCAGCGTCCCAAAGGCAAGGCGATGAGACCGAAGCAGACCGCAAACCCCAGCCCGGTGACCAGGCCCACGTGCAGGTCTGACAACGCGAACTCGGCCTTCACCGGCTCGGTCAACACCGCGAGGATCTGCCGGTCCATGAACGCCAGGGCCGACAGCAGGCTCAGCAGCCACAGGGTGCGCGTGGCCGTGGCAGGCACCGCAGGGCTGGCGTCAAGTGGCATGGTGGGCTTTCACCAAAGCATTGTTCGAGCGCCCAGCCTCAGGGCCATCGTCCGGCCGGACGATGCTGGGCACACCCCCGTGCCTACAGTCGGCTGCACATCCCGGCCATGGCCCAGAAGCTGACCCATTTGCAGCCCGGCAGGCTCCGGGCACCACCACGCAAGGACACCCCCATGAAGCACCGCTGGCCCCTGATCCTGCTGACGCTGATTGCCACCATCCAGTTCTTCGACCGTGCCTTGATGGTGGTGGTGGTGGAGCCCATCAAGCAGGAGTTCTCGCTCAGCGATTCCCAGCTCGGTCTGGTCGCGGGGCTGAGTTATGCCGTGGCGTTTGCGCTGGCGGGCATTCCGTTGGGCTGGCTGGCCGACCGGGTGAACCGGCGCAAGCTGCTGGCCGGCGTGCTGGTGGCTTGGAGCGGCTTTGTGGCACTGGCGGGCTCGGCGCAGAGCTTCGCGGCGCTGGTGGCCACGCGGGTGGGCATCGGGGCGATGGACGCCGGCGGTCAGCCCTGCTCGGTGTCCATGATCGCGGACCTGGTGCCGCGCGAAAAGCGCGCCGGCGCAGTGGCGGTGTTCTTTGCGGGCGTGCCGCTGGGCATGCTGCTGGGCTTCATGGGGGGCGCCTTGATCGCCAGCGAGTATGGCTGGCGCGCCGGCTTCTACGTCGCTGCCGTGCCGGGCGTGCTGCTCGCGCTGCTGCTGTGGTTCACCGTGCAGGAGCCACGCCGCGGAGCCACCGAGCCCGCGGGCCAGGCGCCGGAGCAGGCCCCGCCTCTCATGCAGTCCCTTCGCTTCATGGCCGGGCAGCGCTCGCTGGTGCTGATCGTGGTGGCCAGCGTGCTGGTGACAGCCACCTCCTCCGCCATGATGAGTTGGATCGGCTCGCTGCTGATCCGCACGCACCAGCTCTCACTGCCGGCCGTGGGCATGATGACGGCGCTGTGCATGGGTGGCGTGGGAGCCGTGGGCACATTGCTAGCTGGCGCGCTGGCTGACCGCCTGGGTGCGCAGGACATGCGCTGGCAGCCGCGACTCATGGCGCTGGCTGCCGCACTGATTGGCGTGTTCGGCACTGCGGTATGCCTGCTGCCCACCGTGGCGGGCGTGGCGGCGGCCCTGGGCCTGTTTGCCGCCTGCGTGGCCGGGCTGAACGGCCCGACCTACGCGCTCACCCAGAGCCTCGTGCAAGTGCGCATGCGCGGGGTGTCCATGTCCACCCTGATCGTGCTGCTCAACTTGATTGGCGTGGGAGTTGGGCCCACCCTGGCGGGCGTGCTCAGCGACGCCTTCGCCGCCCAGTACGGCCCAGACTCCGTGCGCTGGGCCATGGTCTGCGTGCTGGCGCTGAACCTGCCGGCCGTGGCGCTGTTCGCCTGGGCAGCGAGGGACATCCGGCAAGACCTGGAGCGGGCCTCGACCAACTTAGCCAGACCAGGCTAGACTTGGCATCCAAGGAGGCTGTGCAATGCAAGCTGTGAACATGCTCGAAGCCAAGTCCAGCCTTTCACGTCTGGTCCAGGCCATCGAGGAAGGGAGAGAGAAGGAAATCGTCATCGCGCGCAACGGGCGACCGGCCGCGCGGCTGGTGCCGCTGGAGAACGCCCCAGCCGAACGGCGCCTAGGCGTTGCCAAGGGCGTCTTTACCGTGCCGGACTCCATTGACGAACATAACGCGGAAGTGGCAGCGCTGTTCGAGGGCACGGGCAGCCTTAAGGAGAGCACCCCCAAGAAACCGAGGTCGGCGTCTTGAATCTGCTGCTGGACACGCACATCGCCTTGTGGGCGATCACCGACAGTCCGCAGTTACCTGCACGCGCCCGCGAGCAGATTGCAGACTCCGCTCACACGGTATGGGTGAGCGCAGCCAGCATCTGGGAGATTTCCATCAAGCACGCCCTGGGGCGCGGCGACATGCCCGTGTCGGGCCAGGAGGCGATGCAGTACTTTGCCGCTTCAGGCTACCGTTTCTTGGCCATCGAGCCCGCACACGCCGCAGCCGTCGAGACCCTGCCGCCGCATCACCAAGACCCCTTCGATCGCCTGCTCGTGGCCCAGGCGCTGGTGGAACCCATGCGACTGATGACCAGAGACGCCGTGGTGGCCCGGTACCACGACAGCATCATCCGGGTCTGAACCAGGCCCCTCCTCAACCCGCCTTGGTCAGGGCGCGGGCGTAAGGCCGGGCGGCGAGAATCAAGGCAACCATGGCGAGCACGAAGCCGCCCATGACGATGACCAGGGCCCAGCGCAGGGCCAGGGGGCCGAAGGCGGGGGTGAGCAGGTCGCTCAGCACGCCCACGCTGAAGGGCCCCAAGCCGATGCCGCAGACCGTGAGCCCCAGGTTGTAGACGGCCACGCTGGTGGCGCGACGGCTGGCACCCACCAAGGTGGTGATGGCGGCGTAGCTGGGCGCCGTCCACCACACCGCAAACACCGAGAACAGCAGGCTGAAGCCCATGGCCACGGGCACTTTCAGGGTGCCGATCTGCCAGACGTCACCGGCCGGCCACAGCAGGTAGGCCATGCCCAGTGGGATGGCGATGGCCGTGCCGACGATGGGCACGCCCATTTGCCAGCGCGGGTCACGCGCCACGAGCTTGTCGGTCAGCCAACCGCTGAGCAGCGCGCCGATGATGGCGGCCACGCCACCCGTCAGGCCCACCAAGATGCCGGCGTCTCGCAGGTTCAGCCCGTGGGTGCGGACCAGAAAGGCCGTGCCCCAGATGCCCAGGCCGTACCCGGCCAGGCCGAACAACATGCCGGCAACGGCGATCCAGGCGAAGCCGGGCGTGCGCCACACCTCCAACAGGATCTCGCGCAAGGGTTGCTTGGGCTGCGCGGACTCCGCCTGTGGCGCCTCAGGTGCGTCCCAGGTGCCGCGCAGCGGCTCCACGCAGGTCCAGCGCAACAGGAGGGCGGCCAGGATGCCGGGCACTGCCATCACGATGAAGGCCGTGCGCCAGCCGTACTGGTGGGCAATCCAGGCGCCTGCGCCCAGCCCGAACAAGGTGCCCATGTGCGGGCCGAGCATGTACACGCTCATGGCTCGCGAGCGTTGGGCGCGGGGGTAGAGGTCCGCGATCATGGACAGCGAGGGCGCACTGCCGCCGGCCTCGCCCACGGCCACGCCCATGCGCGCCAGCGCCAGTTGAGTGAAGTTCAGCGCCAAGCCGCACAAGCCCGTCATCACGCTCCAGCCCATGCAGCACCAGGCCACGAAATTGCGTCGGTTGGCGCGGTCGGCGTAGCGGGCAAAGGGGATGGCCAGCGCGCTGTAGAAGGCGGCGAAGGCCAGGCCCGTGAGAAAGCCCATCATGGTGTCGGAGGCACCGAACTCGTTCTTCACCGGCTCGATCAGCACGCCCATGATCTGGCGGTCGATCAGGTTCATGGCGTAGACCACGGTGAGCACCGCCAGGGCCCAGTGGGCTTGGCGGCGGGTGGTCGTGGGGGCCGCGGGGGTGGTGTTCATGAAAGGTTCCGGTTCGGTGGAATGGTGTGGGTATAGGGCGTGGAGCGAGGAACGGTGTGGGCGCAGGGTCGGCTTTCAGGCTTGCAAGGTGTCAGGGTGTCAGCTCGCTGACCCAGGTCTGGCAGTTGCCCCAACCCACATCGCCGGTGACGGGGTCGCGCACCTCGATCAGCGCATCTCGAAACTGGTTCAAGCGGGCCA
>Ga0209985_10001019_pt1 | contig 28867 bp, 28 predicted proteins | sample NOAtaG_FD_187305 | JGI IMG/M metagenome (GOLD analysis project Ga0209985, IMG submission 187305) | Freshwater lake microbial communities from Lake Erie, under a cyanobacterial bloom - NOAA_Erie_Diel6S_1000h metaG (SPAdes) (version 2) | ecosystem: Environmental > Aquatic > Freshwater > Lake ...
GCCGTGACCTGCATCACGGTCCTCCCGGCGCCCGCCCGTAACTTCGCGGCGCAAGTTCCCATGGAAACCCCCACCCGGACCAAGACCGTCGAAGAACGGCGCAATGTGGTCATCCTTTTCGCTGGCGATAGCGGCGATGGCATCCAACTCACTGGCACGCAGTTCACGGACACGAATGCGCTGTTCGGTAACGACGTCAGCACCTTCCCCAACTTTCCCGCCGAGATCCGAGCTCCCCAGGGCACCATTGCCGGTGTTAGCGGTTACCAGCTGCACTTCGGCAGTACGGAGATCTTCACGCCGGGTGATCAGTGCGATGTGCTGGTGGTGATGAACTCAGCTGCCCTTAAGGCCAACCTGGGCAAGTTGAAGAAGGGGGGGAGCATCATCGCGAACAGCGACGGTTTTGATGCGAAGAACCTGAGACTGGCCGGTTACATCGACCAGCAGGACCCGCTCACCGATGGTTCTTTGGCCAATTACACGGTGCATTCCGTGGATGTGACCAAAATGACCCGCAATGCCCTGGCGGATACCACGCTGGGCATGAAGGAGAAGGACCGCTGCAAGAACATGTTCGTGCTTGGCTTCATCAACTGGATGTTCAGCCGCAGCCTGGAGAACAGCGAACACTTCCTGCAGGCCAAGTTCAGCAAGAAACCCGAGCTGCTCGAAGCCAACAAGAAGGCGTTGCTCGCAGGCTTCAACTACGGCGATACCAGCGAGACCTTCACCACGCGTTACGATGTGAAGCCCGCGCCTTTGCCGAAAGGCACGTACCGCAGTATCACCGGCAACCAGGGCGTGGCGTTGGGTCTGGTGGCCGGCGCGCAAAAGGCCGGGCTGGACATGTTCTATGGCAGCTACCCCATCACCCCTGCCAGCGACATCCTGCACGAGCTCGCCCGCCACAAGAATTTCGGCGTGAAGACCTTCCAAGCGGAGGACGAGATCGCCGCGATCTGCTCGGCCATCGGCGCCAGCTACGGCGGAGCTCTGGGTGTAACGGCCAGCAGCGGCCCGGGCATTGCCTTGAAGGGGGAGGCGATGGGCCTGGCCTTCATGCTGGAGCTCCCGTTGGTGATCGTGAACGTTCAGCGCGGTGGTCCGAGCACCGGATTGCCCACCAAGACCGAGCAGGCCGATCTGTTCCAAGCGGTGCATGGTCGGAATGGTGAAGCGCCGATCCCCGTGCTGGCCGCCAGCAGCCCCACCGATTGTTTCGAGATGGCCTTCGAGGCCGTGCGCATCGCCGTGGAGCACATGACGCCTGTGATCCTGCTCACCGATGGGTATATCGCCAACGGCGCGGAGCCTTGGCGCTTTCCCGAGGCAAAGGACCTATCGGAGATCAAAGCACCTTTTGCGACCCCGAAAGCTGCCGGTGACGACGCGAAGTTCCTGCCGTACAAGCGCGACGAGAAGGGCGTGCGCCCTTGGGCCATACCAGGGATGGCGGGATTGCAGCACCGCATCGGGGGCATCGAGAAAGAGGACGGCACCGGCAACATCAGTTACGAGCCGCTGAACCACGAGAAGATGGTGCGCCTGCGGGCCGAGAAGGTGCGCAAGGTGGTGGAAGGTGTGCCCCCGCTGGACCTGAGCAACGGCGTGGAAAGTGGTGACCTGTTGATCCTGGGCTGGGGCAGTACCTACGGGGCCATCAAGACCGCTGTGAACGAGATGTGTGCCGAGGGCAATTGTGTAGGCCACCTGCACCTGCGGTACCTCTTCCCTTTCCGCAAGGAGCTGGGGGAACTCCTGAAGCGCTACAAGCGCGTGCTCATCCCCGAGATGAACAGCGGACAGCTCCGCCAGCTGATCCGTGCCGAGTACCTCGTTGATGCCAAGGGGTTGAACAAGATCCAAGGCATGCCTTTCACCTCGGCGGAGATCAAGGCCGCTGCAACCGAATTCCTCAAGCAATGACCACCGCGAACGAAGTGCTGAACGGGAACGCGGCACCCGCCAAGATCGATTATGCCAGTGACCAGGAAGTACGCTGGTGTCCCGGATGTGGCGACTACTCCATCCTGAAACAGGTGGAGACCGTGCTGAAGGAGCAGGGTAAGCCGAAGGAGGACATCGTCTTCATAAGCGGTATTGGTTGCAGTTCGCGTTTTCCATACTACCTGGATACGTATGGTATGCACAGCATCCATGGCCGTGCGCCTGCCATTGTGAGCGGCCTGCGCGCTGTGCGTCCCGATCTCAGCGTGTGGATGATCACCGGTGATGGCGATTCGCTGAGCATCGGGGGCAACCATCTCATCCACCTGTTGCGCCGCAATGTGGACGTGAACGTGCTGCTCTTCAACAACGAGATCTACGGCCTCACCAAGGGCCAGTATTCGCCCACCTCTCCAGAGGGTGCGGTCACCAAGAGCACGCCCATGGGTAGTGTGGACCATCCGTTCAACCCGCTGGCACTATGCAAGGGGGCCGATGCCACCTTCATTGCCCGCGCCATGGACCGCGACCCCAAGCAGCTGCGTGAGGTGTTGCTGAAGGCCGATGCGCACCGTGGCACCAGCCTCATCGAGATCTACCAGAACTGCAATGTCTTCAACGACGGCGCCTTTGAGGTCTTCACCGAGAAGGCCAGCAAGCCCTTCCACACGCTCTTTGTGGAACATGGCAAGCCGCTTGTCTTCGCCAACGGTACGAAGGGCATCAAGCTCGATGGCATGACTCCCGTGATCGTGGATATCACGCCCGGTGGATCCTTGCCAGATGACCTCTGGGTGCACGACGAGCGCGACAGCTTCAAGGCCAGCATTCTCGTACGCTTGTTCGACGACCCTCGCCACGAAGGCGCCATGCCGCGACCCTTCGGTGTGCTCTACATCGCCGAGCGTTCCACCGTGGAAAGCCGGATCAACGCACAAGTGGAACAGGCCAGGGCGAAGAAGGGCGCGGGCGATCTGGATGCCCTCCTGCGTGGAGAGCGGACCTGGACGATCGGATAGGATCAGGTCATTCGATCTTCGGCACGAGTTCCCATTCCAGCAACTGGAGCAACGAATCCCGAGGTATCACCTTTGCGGGTATGTCTTGGGTGGGTGCACCGGCCCGTTGAACGGAATCCAGACTGTGCTGAAGCTTTTCGGGGCTTGAGGCGGTAATGGGCACGGTCTTCACTATCCTCATCGTGCCTTTGCCCACGGTATCCTTTGCTGAGATGGGCGTCAATACGCCGTTCTGCATGATCATGATCACAGTATCGCGCTGTTCCGGTCGGGTGCGTACGGTCCCAGTAGCCGGTGCATCCCCTGGTGCATCCGTGGCCCCTGGTTCAGCGTCCTCGATCTCAATGGGAACGGGCTCTGGGCTGATGATGGGAACGGCCTCATGTTCGCCGGTCATCCATAGGGCACCACCGGAGATCAGCAACGCGGCCACCACCGCCCCTCCGATGCCGGGAGCCCACTTCCCGAATTTGTAACTGCGATAGGCCTTGTCCACCGCAGGTCGGAGCGCCAGGCGTTGGAGCCCTCCAAGCAGGACACGTTGATCCTCCACCAGTTCGCGTAGTTCCGCGTTGGTGCGCATCCGTTCTTCGAGCTCAGCACGTTCAGTGGTGTTCAGTTCTCCGCGCAGGTAGCGGTCGGCCAGTTCGATCAGGGTCAGTTCGTTCCTCATCGCTCAGGGGAGTTGAGGTTGTGCGATGGATCCCTGTGCGATCAACGTCCGGTATCGCTTGCGCGCCTCTTCGAGGCACTTGTACTTCCGCGTTTTGGCCGCTCCTTCGCCCGAGAGCCCGATCGACCTGGCGATGGAGAGCAGCGGCTCCTTCAGCAGGTAGAAGCGCTTCAGCAGGTCGAGGCATTTGTCCCCCAGTGAGCGCAGTGCCCGCTCGGCCGACCCGAACCGGCCTTCCTCGGCCAGCAGTGCCGCGAGGTCGGCAGGCTCATCGGGCACGGTGTCCAGTTCTTGTGCAAAACGCCCACGTCTCCGCAATTCCTCCTGCCAACGGTTGCGGCAAATGGCGAAGAGGTAGGTGCCAATGGAGCAGCTGAGCGCAAAGCCATCTTCCTTGGCCTTGCCGAAGAGGATGATCAGGGCGTCCTGGAACAGGTCCTTGGCATCGGCCCGCGTACCGCTGTTGTTGCGCACCATCCGTTCCACCTTGGGCAGGTGGGCGTAAAGTTCCACAAGCGCTTTGTGCTCCCTTCCGGTGCGCAGTTGCATAAGGATCTCCGGGTCCGACATGAACGTTCTCTTTTCCCTTGATGCGTGTTCGGATGAAAGGTGACCCTGCAAGGTAGCGTTGGGTAGGCACGGAATTCGCATAGGAGTGCGGAGGTAGGGCCGTAGAAGCCTTACTTTGGTTCATCATGCGCTATGCTCTACTTGCTCTTGGGTTCCTCCTCGGTCATGGGCTATCCGCCCAGGATGTCATTGCGTTCCTCGACTACATGGGCCGATTGTATGTGTTCGATCGGGGCGTGTTCACGCAGATCGATCACCTGAAACCGGAATGGATCAAGGTGGGTGGCAACAAGGTGGTGTATTCCGATGCGCAGGCGGACCTCAAGGTCTACCAGAACGGCAAGGTCACCAAGATCGATGATGCTGCTGGAACCGACGTGGTGGTCACCGATCATTTGGTGGGGTTCTCCGTCGCTGGCATGTTCAAGGTCTTTGATGATAAACCGCGGCTGCTCAGTTCGGTCACGGGACCCCATATCACCGAGGATAGTGTGGCCGCGTTCAAGGATGACCGCTTACAGACCGTTGGTGCGTATTACAAAGGCGAGATCGTGGTGATCGAGGACCAACTGGCGGGTAACGCCCTGCTTCAATGGAAAGCAGGCGATAATCTGCTGGCATGGGTGTCCGCCTACGACCGCAAGTTCAAGGTGTTCTACCAAGGACAGGTCATTGAACTGTGCGACCTTGTGACCGAGATGGAGTTCAAGTGCGGGCTGGACATGGTGGCGTATAGGGACATGAGCGACAAGAGCTTCAAAGTGTTCTACAAAGGCACGGTGTACGACCTGGAAGGCCAGATGCCGCAGCGCTATGAGGTGGGCAAGGGTGTCATGGCCTGGCTCGATCTGAGCGGCGCGTTGAAGGTGTTCGATGGCAAGCTGGTGCACACCGCGATGGGCTTCGAGCCCCAGCGCTGGGAGGTGATGGACAGCTTGGTGGTGATCGAGGACCGCAACTTCCTTAACGTGTTCATCCAAGGACGGGTCCAGGCCGTTGAACGTTTTGTGCCCGAGCAATGGCAGGCCTCCTGGAGCTACCTGGCCTATGTGGATGTGGACCGCTCCCTGAAAGTGTGGCGGAATGGTGTTTCCGAAGTGGTGGTGCGCGGCCAGCCGGTACAGGAGTTCGTACTTGATCGTGGCTTGATCCTCGCCCGCTTGAACCAGAACACCGCCAAGGTGTGGTGGCGAGGTGCGCTCTATGAGCACTGAACGCGCTGGAATGAGGGCTGTCCTGTCGTACTGCGGTTCCCCGTCTTTTCTTTGCCGAACGCAGCCGTGTGCTCCACGCTGTGAACAGAACGAACCATACCATGCGCATCTTCCACCCCACGGACCTGGGCTCCGGCAGTGACAGGGCTTTCCTTCATGCTTTGCGGATCGCGGTGAACACCCGTTCAGCCATCACCATCATGCATGTGGCCGACAACGACGGGCAGACCGATTGGAGCGAGATGCCGGGTGTGAGGAGCACGCTTGCGAAATGGGGCCTCATCGGCGACGCCCACGATATGGAAGGGCTTCAGAAGCTCGGTGTGGGTGTGCGCAAGGTGATTCTCGACGGCGGGGATCCCGTTGGGGCCTGCCTCGAATACCTGGAGGAACACCCGACCGACCTGGTCGTCATGGCCGCTCACGGGAACGAAGGGGGGCGGCAATGGTTCAGGCGGAAGGTGGCCACACCACTGGCCCGTGGTGCCGGAGAGCCAACGCTGTTCGTGCCGTACCAGGGAAAGGGATTCCTGGAGGTGGCCACCGGTAAGGTCTCGGTGCGGCGTGTCCTGGTCCCGGTCACCATGGACCCGCATCCGAAGAACGCCATTGAGATGGCCTATCGCTTGATCACAGCGCTCGAACAGCAGAATGGTGTGTTGACCTTATTGCACGTGGGTGATGAGGCTTCGGCCCCGCACATTGAACTGCCCTCGCTTGCCGGATGGAAGGTGGAGCAAGTGGTGCGCCCGGGCGAAGTGGTGGGCACCATCGTTCACATGGCCGAGGCCATTGATGCCGATGTGGTGGTGATGGCCACCAAGGGCCGGGATGGCTTCCTGGATGCATTGCGTGGTACGCAGACCGAACAGGTGGTCCGCTCGGTGAGCTGCCCAGTACTGGCGGTGCCGGCCTGAGGCATGGGCTTACGGCCGCTCAAGAAGGGTGATGCCGATCCCCACGGTGGCCTGTTCATGCCGTTCATGAGGCATCCAAAGTCGGGTGCGGGCAATGGTCGTTAATCCCATGACGAAGGCCCGCAGTAGCAAGGCACGGTATGGGTTGCGCAGGGCCGACCAGGAAGGGGTTCGGAGATCGGTCATTCTCTGAACCCCTCGGGGATCAGGCACACGGGGATCGGCTCCATCTTGTGCCGGTTGGCCGCATGTCGCTGATCGAAGATGGCCAGCACTTGGTGTTGCCGGTCGGTGAGCTCTTGATGGCGGATATCCACGCCCCGGTAACGAAGGTCCATGGCCCATTCCAGTTCGGGATAGGAGGCCCCGATCTGGTCCTCATCGCTGCGATCGTCGCCCCAAAGCCCGTCGGTCGGCTTCGCTCGCAAAATGCTCTCGATCACGCCAAGTTCCCTGGCCATGGCGAACACTTCGGTCTTGGTGAGATCGGCGATGGGCGAAAGGTCCACACCGCCATCGCCGTACTTGGTGAAGAACCCGACACCGAAATCCTCCACCTTGTTCCCGGTGCCGGCCACGAGGTAGCGGAGAACTCCTGCGAAGTAATACAACGTGGTCATTCGCAATCGGGCCCTGGTGTTGGCCAGGGAGAGCTCCAGCTGGCGTGGGTCATCATCCTTGGGAAGGGCTGCCACGAGCGCATCAAACACAGCGGTGAGCTGCACCACTTCCAACCGTACGTTCGGATGCCGCTCGCGCAGCCACGTAATGTGGTCCTGGGCACGCTGCACCTGCGCATGGGCTTGGTGGATCGGCATTTCCACGCATAAGGTGGGCAGGCCGGTACGTGCACAGAGGGTGCTGGTAAGGGCGCTGTCCACACCGCCGCTCACGCCCACAACGAATCCGCGTTGACCTGTGCGTTCGCAGTGTGCTCGCAACCAGTCGGTGATGTGGTCTATGGCCCCGGGTATGTTCATGGCCTAAAAATGCGAAGTCCTGCCGGTACGCGACAGGACCTCGGTCAGTTCCGGTGAGTGTGATCAGAAGAATAGCCCGATTGTCAGTTCCAGGTAATGGGCGCGCAGGTCGGCCTTCTTCTCCGGGACGGCATCGAAGTTGGCGATGTTGGTGAACCCGTTGTTATACGTGATGCCGGCCAGCAGGCTCGTGTTCCCGCTGAAATTGTACTCCAGGCCACCGCCCACGATCAATGAGGCCTTGAAGAGATTGATCTTGTCGGAGATGTTCTCCTTCTCCAACTCTTCGAACTTCTCCACGATGGTGGGCGCATTCTCGAAATAGACCGGCTGGACCATGTCAGCGCGCGCTCGGATGTTGAAGGCAGCACCGAATCCGACCTGTGCGAAATAGCGCATGTACCCGATCTCGTTCGTCATGAGCTTCACCGTGAGCGGGATCTCCAGGTACTGAAGGCTGGCGTCCGTGGTGAGCTCCTTGGACTTCTTCGTGGTTTGCCCAGGAGCATCGAAGTACTGGAACTCCTGCTTCCACTTCGCCATGATGTTGTTCATGTTGATGCCCGTGGCGAACCGGTAGTTGCCCGTGCTGCCGATGGGGAACTCGGAGAGCAGGCCGAAGGTGTACCCGAACCCTGAGCCATTGGCTTCAAGGTCCTTGGTCTCAGAGGTGGCCCAGCCCATGTTCGGGCTGAGCTTGAGACCGAACCGTACACCGCCGTTGCCTGCGGCCTCCTGGGCTTGCAGGGAATTCAGGCCGGTCAAGGCGGCCACACAAAGCACGAGGACCTTCTTCATAGTTTTGCGGTTCGTTTACAGCGATCAAAAGTAACGTGTTGACCGATCGGGCATCCTGGGTGTGGCTAGCTGCTGCATCGATCTTCCTGGCAGCCTGTTCGGGTGGTTCAGGACCGGCCGCGGATGTCGAACCCCGGCCATTGGACCTGCGGATCGGACGTTTGGACCGTGACCTGTTCAATGCTCCTTCGGACAGCATGGCCATGGTCAGTCGCAAGGCCCATGCCACATATGGCGAGTTCTATCGCATCTACATCGAGGAGATCCTGCAAGGCGCTCCCTTGGAGGACCCCGACCTGACCTTGGTGTTGGAGCGGTTCGTACACGACCCCGATTGGTCCCTTGCGCAACAAGCCGTGGACAGCGTCCTGGGTGACATGGCCGCCCAGGACCGTGACCTGGACCTGGCTTTCGGGCGTCTGCGCACCTTGTTCCCGGACAGCCTTACCCCGCGGCCCATTGCCTTCAATTCGGGCTACAACTATGGCATCTTTCCCACGGACAGCGTGCTCGGCATTGGCGTGGAGTGGTTCATTGGCAAGGACCATCCGGTGATCGGGTACCTCGCTCCCGAGGCGTTCCCGCAATATGTGAAGGACCGTATGATGCCCGAGATGATGGTGCCGAGCGCTGTGAAAGGCTGGCTGCTGGTGCATTATACGCGTGACATACGCGGTGCCGATGTGCTCGCCAATCTCGTCGAGACCGGTAAAGTGATGGTGCTGCTCGATGCGTTACTGCCCGATACGGAGCCCCATCTCAAGTTCGCCTTCAGTCAGGCCCAGTTGGCCTGGTGCGAGGCCAACGAACTGCTGATCTGGAAGGATATCGTTGGTAAGGACCAACTCTACAGCAAGAAGGCCGGCGACATCGGACGGCTGATGAACGATGGGCCGTTCACGAACGGCTTCCCCCGCGAAAGCCCTGGACATATCGGGGAGTGGATCGGTTACCGCATGGTGCGGTCCTATATGGAGGATAACCCGCGCATCACCTTCGCGCAGCTGTTCGCCCTGGACGACCCACGGCTCATTCTGAAAAGCTACAAGCCCCGTTAGCCTAAGCGTCTTGCCCCCGACATTCCATGAGGACTTCCGATATCCGCCTTTCCATTCAGCTTGATGAGAACAACGTGCCCGACCGTATCGATTGGGAGGCCGAGGACGGTGGTGTACGTAGCACAAGCAAGGCCGTACTGCTCGCCCTATGGGATGAGCAGGAGAAGAACACCATGCGCATCGACCTGTGGACCAAGGAGATGACCGTGGACGAAATGAAAGCCTTCTTCCACCAGAACATCCTCACCCTGGCCGATACGTTCGACAGGGCGACCGGTGAGGCGCGCATGGCCGCGCAGATGCGCGACTTTGCGGCGTACTTCGCCGAGCATATGCTGCCCGAACTGAACAAGAAGTAGGGCCTTTCACCCGATGGCAGGGGTCAGTGCCCCCATTGGGCGTTCACCTCTTCGATGAACCCGAGCAGTTCATCCCGGCCCTTGGCGGTCTCGGAGGACGTGGTGAACATGGTGGGAAGCTGGTCCCAGGTCTTCTTCAGCTCCCGCTTGAAACCCGCCACATTGGCCTGCACCTTGGGCTGTGCGAGCTTGTCGCTCTTGGTGAACACGATCACGAACGGGATGCCGTTCTCGCCCAGCCACTGGATCATGTCCAGGTCGTTCTGCTGTGGCTCGAGCCGGGAATCCACCAGCAGGAACACGTTCTGGAGGTTCTCGCGCTCCTTGAGGTAGGTCTGGATCATCTTTTCCCAGATGGCGCGTTCGGCCTTGCTGGCCTTGGCGAAACCGTACCCGGGAAGATCGGCCAGCATCCACGGCCGCTCGCTCGTCAATGTACCGGCCACCTTGAAATGCTCCACATTGCGTGTGCGGCCGGGCGTATTGCTTACACGGGCCAGCTTGCTGATGTTGCAGAGCATGTTGATCAGCGAGCTCTTGCCCACATTGCTGCGGCCAATGAAGGCGTACTCGGGTAGCGAGGGCTTGGGCCAGTGCTTGGCCTCGCGGCCGCTGCCCAGGTGTTCGGCGATCAGGGAGCGCATGGATGGGAGGTGCGTGGATGACCGCTCGTTGCTCTGGCCGAAGCCGAATTCCTAGCGGATCGTCCTTGAAAGCCAGTTCTCCAGGATGGCGTTGAACTGCTCGGGTCGTTCCATCATGGCCGCATGGCCGCATTCATCGATCCAGTGCAGTTCGCTGTGGGGCATCAGCGTATGGAACTCCTCGGCCACGTGTGGTGGCGTAATGGTGTCCTGCCGGCCCCAGATCAGCAGGGTGGGCATGGTGAACTTGGGCAGTTCGCTGGCCATGTTATGGCGTATGGCGCTCTTGGCCAAGGATAGGATGCGGATCAACTTGCCCTTGTCGTTCACCGTTTCGAACACCTCGTCCACCAGTTCGTCGCTGGCGTGCTTGGGGTCGTGGAAGGTGACCGCCACCTTCTTGCGGATGAACTCCTTGTCCTCCCGGCGGGGGAACCCACCACCGAACGCGTTCTCATAGAGACCACTGCTGCCGGTGAGCACCAGGCTGTGCACCATGGCCGGAAAGCGGCTGCAATAAACGAGAGCCACATGGCCGCCTAGTGAGTTACCAATGAGGTTCACCTCTTTGTAGCCCTTGTGGCGGATGAACCGCTCCAGGAACCGCGCAAGGTTGTCCACGTTGGTGCTCAACATGGGCATGGTATACAGGGGCAACATGGGCACCAGCACCTTGTAGCGCGGCGAGAAGTGATCGAACAGCGGGCCGAAGTTGCTCAGCGCGCCGAACAGGCCGTGAAGCAGGATCAAGGGGTGACCCTCGCCCGCCTCCAGGTACCTGAACTCGCCTTCTTCCTTCAAATGTCGTTCGCTCACCATGGGTGCATCGCCATCCGTCCAAAGGTAGGCGGTGCTCCACTATGCAAGCCCCCCGCAAGGGGTGCCTGTTCACACTGCGCTGTGGACGCTTTGGTGAGTTGGGGAGCGCCTCACCGAGTGTTCTCGTCGGTGCTTCGCGAACTGGTCCGTACCCACCGGGTGGGTCGGAATGGCAAAGTGGGTGTTAATTAGCCCCACTTTGCCCCACCGGTATTTTGTGCTCATTTTTCACTGTTTTTGCGGTGTTTGGCAACATATCGCTAGCTTGGCCGTTGAAAAATTATCAACAATACGGGTCAAAGTGGGAGTAAGTGGCTGAAAGTGGGGCATTTGGCCTACTTTCGCGTCCATCCCGCGCACACGCTGGCATGCTGAACCTCCTGGGTGAATACGATCTCCGACTGGACGCCAAAGGGCGCCTGACGCTCCCTGCCGGGCTGCGCAAGCAGCTCGATGGTGAGCTCCAGAAGGGCTTCGTGGTCAATCGGGATGTGTTCAAGCCCTGTCTCGTGCTCTATCCCATGGCCGAATGGGAGCAAACGCAATCCATGATGCGACGACTCAATCGCTTCGTGGAGAAGAACCTCGAGTTCATCCGACGCTTCATGAACGGAGCGACCCCGGTTGAGCTTGATCCCAGCGATCGTTTGCTCCTGCCGAAAAGCCTGATGGACCATGTCGGTATCGGCAAGGACATCAAGATGATCGGAATGATGGACCGTGTGGAGATCTGGAGCAAGGAGGGCCATGCCGGCATGTTGCGCGAGAAAGTGGATCTCACTGCCCTTGCCGAGGATGTCATGGGCAGCCTAGGCAATGCGGATGCAGAGTGAGTACCACGCTCCCGTTCTTTTACAATCCTGTATCGATGGGTTGAACATTCGTCCCGATGGCGTCTATGTGGACGTAACGTTCGGGGGGGGTGGTCACAGCCGGGCCATTTTGGAGAAACTGGGGCCGTGGGGTCGACTGATCTCTTTCGATCGCGACCGTGATGCCTGGGCCAATGCACCCAAGGATGACCGGTTCACCTTGGTGAGGTCCGATTTCCGTTGGCTGCGCAACCATCTGCGGTTCCTGCAGATGTTGCCGGTGGACGGTATCCTGGCGGACCTCGGCGTCAGCAGCCATCAGTTCGACACGGGTGGCCGGGGCTTCAGCTTCCGCTTCGATGGTCCGCTGGACATGCGCATGGACCGGCGAGCCAAACGAACGGCGGCACAGTTGCTCCGGGATCTCGAGGAGACCGCGCTCACCGATGTGCTCCGTAAGTATGGCGAGGTGGATGCGGCGCACCGAGTGGCACGCCAGCTGGTGAAGGCCAATGCCGTGCGGCGGATCACCACCACGTTCGAACTGGTGGAGGCCCTGCGCCCCGTGACGCCCCGAGGCCGGGAGAGCGGTTTCCTGGCGCAGGTGTTCCAGGCCCTGCGGATCGCCGTGAACGATGAGCTCGGTTCGCTGGAATCACTTCTTCAGCTCAGTGCCGAGGTGATGCGACCTGGCGGTCGACTGGTGATCATCAGCTACCACAGCCTGGAGGACCGTTTGGTGAAGAACTGGATGCGCAGCGGCGATCTGGGCGGCGAAGAGAAGAAGGACCGTTTCGGCAACCGGCTCAGGCCGTTCGACCCATTGGGCAGCAAGGCGATCCAACCCACGGAACAGGAGATCAATGAGAATCCCCGGGCACGCAGTGCCCGGTTACGCATAGCAGTACGCACGTGAACAAGTTGCGCGAACAGAAGGAGGAGACCACGGAGAAGCCCGGCAAGGCTTCCGCCGCCCCGCGGGCCAAGCTGCCGGTGTCCTTCATCAACGTGCTCAACGGGTCCTTCCTCACCCGGGAACACGTGCTCGGCAACATGCCGTTCATCCTGTTCTGCTCGTTCATGATGATCGTCTACATCGCCTACGGCTACCACACCGAACGCATTGTGCGCGCACTGGACCGCACGGGAGGCGAAGTGAAGGAGCTGCGTTCGGAGTATATCACCGTGCGCGCACAGCTTGAGAAGCTCGAGCAACAAAGCCAGGTGGCGGCGGGCATCGGCGCACTGGGCCTGCACGAGAGCCGCGTGCCACCCGTGAAGGTGGAGGTAAAGGAACGTGAGCTTAAAAAGACCCGCACCCGATGAGCGACCGTTCGCAACTGAGGGCCCGGGCCAACATCGTGTACCTGCTGATGGTGCTGTTCGCCTGCGCCATTGCGGTGAAGCTCTTCACCATTCAATTGGTGGAGGGCGATAAGTGGCGCGCCAAGGCCGAGCATGTGAGCACGGCCTATCGCACGGTACAGCCCGATCGCGGACATATCTACAGTGAGGATGGCAGGTTGCTCGCCACCAGCGTGCCTGAGTACGATGTGCGAATGGACATGGTAGCGGCGGCGCTCACCAACGAGATCTTCCGCGCTAACATCGACTCCCTCAGCTGGTGCCTCGCGGACCTGTTCGGTGACCGTACTGCAGCCGAGTACAAACGGGACCTTACCGATGCCCGGGCCCGCAAGGAGCGCTATTACCTGGTGAAGCGCAAGGCCGACCACACACAGGTGCAGCGACTGAAGGAGTTCCCGCTCTATCGGTTGGGCCGGTACAAGAGCGGGCTGGTCACTGAAAAGCGGACAGTGCGGGCACATCCGTTCGGGCGGTTGGCGGCCCGTGCAGTGGGTTATGTGCTGCGCGATAGCAGCGCCATCGGTCTTGAAGGTGGCTACGACAAGTGGTTGAAGGGTACCACTGGACGACGGCTGGAACGCCGGCTCACGGGCGGGGTGTGGATGCCGATGGACGATGGCGATGGCACGGACCCGGTGCCGGGTTCCGACATACACACGACCATCGACATCAACCTGCAGGACGTGGCGGACGCTGCGCTTGAACGGCAGCTGCGGCACCATGGGGCACAGTATGGTACGGTGGTGGTGATGGAGGTGGCCACGGGCTATGTGAAGGCCATCAGCAATCTAACCCGGGTGAACGACAGCGTTTACGTGGAGTCGTTGAACCATGCCATCGCCGGTGCCACGGAGCCTGGCTCCACCTTCAAGTTGGCCTCGCTCATGGTGGGTATTGAGGATGGTCGGATCAAGGCCACGGATACGGTCGATACCAAGCGCGGTCAGGTCCGGTTCCATGACCGCATCATGAAGGATTCGCATGAAGGTGGGTTCGGTCGTATCACCGTGCAACGCGCCCTTGAGGTGTCCGCCAACACGGGCATCAGCGTTGCCGTGCACCGTGCCTACCAGAAGGACCCGAAGCGGTTCGTCGAAGGCCTGAAGCGCATGGGATTGCATCAGCCCACGGGCGTTCTGGTCCCTGGCGAACCGGTGCCCACGTTGCGCGGTCCGGGTGAAAAGGGTTGGAGCGGTGTGAGCCTGCCCTGGATGAGCATCGGATACGAAGTGGCCCTGACACCCTTGCAGGTGCTGACATTCTACAATGCGGTGGCCAACAAGGGTCGCATGATGCAGCCGCAATTCGTGGAACGCATCACGCGGAACGGACGCACCGTGGAGGAGTTCAAGCCCGTGGTGATGAACGAACGGATCGCTTCGGAAAGCACAATAGCCACGGTACATGACATGCTGGTCGGTGTGGTGGACAGCGGGACGGCCACCAACCTGAAGGCAGCGCATTTCGCCATCGCTGGTAAGACGGGGACCGCCCAGATCGCTCGCAATGGCAGTTATCGGGAGAACGGTGTGAGCTATCAGGCCTCGTTCGTTGGCTACTTCCCCGCCGATGCACCGAAATACAGCTGCATCGTTGTGGTGAACGGCCCCACGACCAGTGGCTACTACGGCAATGTGGTGGCCGGACCCATCTTCAAGGAGATCGCGGACAAGATCTACAGCAACCGCCTGGAGCTACAGCAGCCCACGCGACTGGCCGAGGTGACAGGGCCTCGTACACCAGTGAGCATGGGCGGCCATGCCGGTGATATCCGCACCGCTCTTCAAGGGCTCCACGTGCCCTTCACGCAGAAGGGCGAGGGCGAATGGGTGAGCACGGAGGCCGGCGATAGTGTGGTGGTGTTGAACCATCGCGTGATCCCCTCGGATGCCCTCGACCTGGTGCCCAACGTACTTGGCATGGGGTTGAAGGATGCGCTGTATGTGCTGGAGAACCGTGGCCTGCGCGTGCGCATCAGCGGTAACGGCATGGTCAGGCGTCAGTCCATTCCTCCCGGCACTCGGGCACGGCAGGGAACCACCATCGTGATCGAGCTCACATGAAACTCCTGAAGGACATCCTCTACAAGGTGCGCATCGAGCAGGTGGTCGGCTCCACGAACACGGCCATCGAGCAGATCGCGTTCGACAGCCGGAAGGTGGTGCCGTTCACGCTCTTCGTGGCGACGCGTGGCACCCAAGTGGATGGTCATGACTACATCGACAAGGCGATCGATTCAGGCGCGAGCGCCGTGGTCTGTGAACAGATGCCCGCCGAGCGCAAGGAGGGAGTGACCTATGTGCGCGTTCAGGATGCGGCCGAGGCCCTGGGCATTCTTGCGGCGAATTTCCACGGCCATCCTTCGCGCAAACTGAAGTTGGTCGGCATCACCGGTACCAACGGCAAGACGAGCACAGCCACTCTGTTGTTCCGGTTGTTCAGGTCGCTCGGCTACAAGTGCGGCCTCATCAGCACGGTGGAGATCCGCATCGGCCAGCGTACCATCCCGAGCACGCATACCACGCCCGATGCGGTCCGGTTGAATGAACTGCTGGCCGAGATGGTGGCCGAGCGGGTCACGCATTGTTTCATGGAGGTGAGCTCGCACAGTGTGGTGCAGCAGCGTATCGCAGGTGTGGAGTTCACGGCCGGAGTGTTCATGAACATCACGCACGACCACTTGGATTATCACGGCACGTTCGCCGAGTACATCAAGGCCAAGAAAGGGTTCTTCGATCAGTTGCCTTCCACGGCCTTCGCCCTGGTCAACGCTGATGATGCCAATAGCGCGGTCATGTTGCAGAACACCAAGGCCACGAAGCGCTCCTTCGCGGTACGCAGCATGGCCGATCACCGGGCACGCATTGTCGAGAACCAGCTCACTGGACTGCATCTCAATATCGATGGGCATGACCTGTATGCACGGCTGATCGGCGAGTTCAATGCGAGCAACCTGTTGGCGGTATACACCACGGCCATCCTGCTCGGTGAGGCACCGCTCAACGTGCTGACCGCGCTCAGCGACCTTGAACCTCCTCGCGGTCGGTTCCAAGTGGTGCGCAGTACCGGAGGGGTGCTGGGCATAGTGGATTACGCCCACACGCCGGATGCCCTCAAGAACGTGTTGTCCACCATCAATGAAGTGTGCGGGGCGAACGAGCAAGTGATCACCGTGGTGGGTTGTGGTGGGGATCGCGACAAGGCCAAGCGCCCGGTGATGGCCCGAATCGCTGCCGAGCTGAGCGGTCACGTGGTGCTTACGAGCGATAATCCGCGGAGCGAGGACCCTGCCGTCATACTGGGTGAGATGCGCGCGGGTGTGTCCCCTGGCGACCAGCATCGCGTGTGGATGAACGCCGACAGGAGGGAGGCGATCCGCCAGGCCGTGGGCATGGCAAAGCCCGGCGATGTGGTGTTGTTGGCCGGCAAGGGTCACGAGACCTATCAGGAGATCAAGGGTGAGAAATACCCGTTCGACGATGTGGCCATTCTGAAGGAAACCCTTGAACTGCTGCACAAGTAATGCTGTACCACCTGTTTGAAGCGATCGGTCCCAGCGTGCCTGGTGCAGGGGTGTTCAACTACATCTCGTTCCGTGCAGCGATGGCGGTGTTCACCTCCCTGCTCATCAGCCTGTGGTGGGGACAGGGCATCATCAACCTGCTTCGTCGCATGCAGGTGGGCGAGACCGTCCGTGATCTCGGTCTCGAAGGGCAGTTGCAGAAGCAGGGCACACCGACCATGGGCGGCCTGATCATCCTGTCGGCCACGATCATTCCCACGCTGCTCTTCGCCAAGCTCAACAACATCTACATCATCCTGCTGCTCGTCAGCACGGTGTGGCTGGGTACGATCGGCTTCCTCGATGACTACATCAAGGTCTTCAAGAAGGACAAGCGTGGGCTGGCTGGCAAGTTCAAGGTGGTCGGTCAGGTCGGGCTCGGCATCATCATCGGGGCCACGGTCTATTTCCACCCGGAGATCCGTACGCGTGTCGAGGTCCCTGCATCCGTTGCGCAACAGCTCGACGCGGCAGAGGTGAACACGATCACGGAGGAGGACGGCACACAGCACTTCATGCTGAACCGGAAGATGCCGAACACCACCATCCCGTTCATCAAGGACAATGAGTTCAATTACTCGTCCATTCTCGGTGTGTTCGGTCGTGAGGCGCGTCAGTACACCTGGGTCATCTACATCCTGGTCGTCATCTTCATCATCACCGCCGTGAGCAACGGCGCGAACATCACCGATGGTGTTGATGGTCTGGCCACCGGTACCTCGGCGATCATGGTGATGACCTTGGGCATCCTCGCCTACGTGAGCGGTAACGTCATTTTCGCGCAATACCTGGACATCATGTACATCCCCGGCTCGGGCGAGCTGGCGGTGTTCATTGGTGCTTTGCTCGGTGCATGCATCGGCTTTCTGTGGTACAACGCCTATCCTGCGCAGGTCTTCATGGGCGATACCGGCAGCCTGGCCCTCGGCGGCATCATCGCCACGCTCGCGATCCTGGTCCGTAAGGAACTGCTGATCCCCGTGCTGTGCGGCATTTTCCTGGTGGAGAACCTGAGCGTGGTGATGCAGGTCTCCTACTTCAAGTACACGAAACGGAAGTACGGTGAAGGCCGGCGCATCTTCCTGATGTCCCCCTTGCACCATCACTTCCAGAAGAAGGGTATCCACGAGAGCAAGATCGTTTCCCGCTTCTGGATCGTCGGGATCATGCTGGCCGTGCTTTCCATCGTAACCCTGAAGCTGCGATGAACAAGCTGGTGATACTCGGGGCACAGGAGAGCGGCGTTGGCGCGGCGAAGTTGGCCGTTCAACGCGGCCATTCCGTGTTCGTGAGCGATGCCGGTGCCATCAAGCCGAAGTACCGCGATGAGCTGGTGCGCCTTGGTGTTGAGTTCGAGGAGGGTGGTCATACCGCCACGCGGGTCCTTGAAGCGAACGAGATCGTGAAGAGCCCTGGCATCCCGGATACGGCCTCGCTCGTGGTAGCAGCGCATGAGCGCGGCATCCCCGTGATCAGTGAGATCGAGCTGGCCTACCGCCATTGCAAGGGCCGCATCATCGGGATCACGGGAAGCAATGGCAAGACCACGACCACGCTGCTCACGCACCACATCCTGCGGAACGCGGGTGTTGATGTGGCCGTAGGGGGTAATGTGGGCACCAGTTTCGCCGGCCTTGTTGCGGAAGGTGATCGAGCGTGGTACGTGCTCGAGCTGAGCAGCTTCCAGTTGGATGGCATCCGCGATTTCCGCCCCCACATCGCCATGCTGCTCAACATCACCCCCGACCATCTGGACCGCTACCAGTACCGGATGGAGAATTACGTGGCGAGCAAGTTCCGGATCACCATGAACCAGGGTCCCGCGGACCACTTCGTCCATTGTGCGGACGACCCGGAGACGTCCTCATGGCTCCGCTCGCACACTGTGAAGGCGCGCCAGTGGCCCTTTTCCATTGAACGTACCGTGGCGCAAGGCGCCCATCTGCAGAACGACCGCATCCTCATCACCACCGACCAAACCACCTTCGACATGTCCATTCACGAACTCGCACTCCAAGGCCGACACAATGTCTACAACTCCATGGCCGCCGGGATCGCCGCCCGCGTGCTCGAGCTGCGCAACGATGTGGTGCGTGAGAGCCTCAGCGATTTCCAGAACGTGGAGCATCGACTGGAGCGCGTGGCCATGGTACACGGCATCGAGTTCATCAATGATTCAAAAGCGACCAACGTCAATTCCGCGTGGTATGCGCTGGAAAGCATGGACCGGCCCGTGGTATGGATCGCTGGTGGTGTGGACAAGGGCAACGACTACACTTCGCTGCGTGAGCTGGTGAGGACGAAGGTGAAGGCGATCGTATGCCTCGGAAAGGACAATGCCAAGTTGCACAAGGCGTTTGGCGAGCTGGTACCCAGCATGGTGGACGCGGATAGCGCGGAACAGGCCGTGCGAGCGGCCTATGGCATCGCAGAGGAGGGTGATGCGGTACTGTTGAGCCCGGCCTGCGCCAGCTTCGATCTGTTCGAGAACTACGAAGAACGTGGTCGTCGGTTCAAGACCGCTGTGAAGGCGCTTTAACACCCGCAAGGCCATGAAGAGGACCGGACCGAAGAACACAATGGCAGCGACCACTTCCGTGGATGCCCTGGTGCGTGCGCGTCACGAAGCGCTGGCAACTCACGTCGCCGGGCCGCATCGCATGGAAATGGTGGCGAATGTGAACGATGTGGTATACATCAACGATAGCAAAGCCACGTTCATTGATGCTGCCCTCGATTCGCTGGTCTCGCTGGAAGCGCGTGTGATCTGGATCGCCGGGACCTGGAGCGATGACATGAGCGAGGGCCAGGTGGCCGAACTCCTTCGGGAAAGGGTATCGGCCCTGGTGTTGTTCGGGGTAGCTGCGGAGGAGTTGCCGGCCGATACGGGCTGTGAGGTATACCTGGCCGACAACGTGCCCATGGCCGTGTTCCTGGCCCGTGAACTGGCGAGGCCCAATGAAGTGGTGCTCTTCAGTCCGGCATGTCCGAGCGGCAGCGGTCATGCGAATTACGAGGAACGTGGTGCCGATTTCAAGCGGACCGTCAGGGAACTGGAATAAGGAAAGGACACCAACGCGTGCATGACCAACTACATCCATAAACTGAAAGGCGATCGCGTGATCTGGATGACGGCCCTGTTCCTGGGGCTGATCAGCCTGCTCGCGGTGTACAGTTCGATCAGTTCGCTCGCTTTCAAGCGCGAGGGAGGTAGCACGTTGCATTTCCTGGCCAAGCACGGACTCATGCTGCTCTCCGGCGGGGTGATCATGTACTATGCCTCCACGCTCCGCTATAGCATCTACTCCAAGCTCTCCCAACTGGCCGTTCCGATCACTGCCGGTCTGCTCTTGTTGACCCTGCTTTTGGGCTCGAACATCAATGATGCCAGCCGCTGGATCACCATCCCCATCATCAATCAGAGCTTCCAAACGAGCGACCTGGCCAAGGTCGTGCTCATCGTTTATCTCGCTCGTGTGCTGGGCAAGCACCATGATCAGGAGTGGACCTTCCGCGATGTGCTGTTGAAGTTGATGGTGCCCGTGGGCCTGATCTGCGCGCTGATCCTGCCTGCCAACTTCTCCACGGCGGCATTGTTGTTCCTGGTCTGCCTCATCGTCATGTTCATCGGACAGGTGCCCTTGAAGCACATGGTGATGATCGTGGGTGCCGCGGTGCTCCTGTTCAGCCTGTTGCTGGTGGTGGCCAAGAGCAAGCCTGGCCTGCTTCCGCGCCTCGATACCTGGATCACGCGGATCGAGAGCTTCGGCACACAGGACAGCGATGCGAACTATCAGGTGGAGCATGCCAAGATCGCCATTGCCACGGGTGGACTTCTACCCAACGGTCCGGGCAGCGGTGCATCACGCAACTGGCTTCCGCATCCTTACTCGGACATGATCTATGCGTTCATCGTGGAGGAGTACGGCAGCATCATTGGTGGGTTGGGCCTGCTGATGCTCTACTTGATCCTGCTCTTCCGTGCCGTGCGCATTGCCGGGCGTTGCGAGAAGCTCTTTGGTTCACTTGTGGCCGTGGGACTGAGCCTCATGCTGGTCCTACAGGCCATGATCAACATGGCCGTTGCCGTGAACCTGGTTCCCGTTACCGGACAACCCCTGCCCTTGGTCAGCATGGGTGGTACGTCCGTCTGGTTCACCTGTCTGGCCATTGGCATTGTGCTCAGTGTGAGCCGCAGCCTCGACGAAGAACAAACGCCCTCAACCGATGTCAAACGCCCACGCACAGCAGTCGCTTAGGGTGATGATCTCCGGTGGAGGCACCGGCGGTCACATCTTTCCGGCCATCGCCATCGCCAACGCGGTGCGCGAGCGGGAAGCCACTACCGAGTTCCTTTTCGTGGGTGCGGAGGGAAAGATGGAGATGGAGAAGGTGCCTGCTGCCGGTTATCGCATTGAAGGCCTGCCCATCCGCGGCCTGCAACGCGGATCCATCGTGAAGAACCTGGCCTTGCCTTGGCGTCTGCTGCGCAGTATGCTGAAAGCGCGTGCGTTGGTGCGTTCCTTCCGCCCGGACGTGGCTGTTGGCGTGGGCGGCTATGCCAGTGGTCCATTGCTGGCCGCTGCACAGCGTATGGGTGTACCCACATTGATCCAGGAACAGAACAGCTTCCCCGGCAGGACGAACATCCACCTGGCGAAGCGTGCACAGCGCATTTGTGTGGCATATGCCGGTATGGATCGCTTCTTCCCCAAGGAGAAGCTCCTGCTCACCGGTAATCCGGTGCGGCAGGAAGTGGTGCGCCTGGCCGGTAAGCGTCCACGTGGCATGGAGGAGTTCGGATTGCAGGAGGGGCGGCCCGTCCTGTTCATCACCGGCGGAAGTCTTGGTGCACGAGGCATCAATCAGGGGGTGAAGGCCGCGTTGTCCGGATGGAAGGCGGCCGGCATCCAGGTGATCTGGCAGACCGGTACACCCTTTCTGGCAACTGCGCAGGAGGCCGTGGCAGCGCTGGATTATGCCGATTGCAAAGTGCATGAGTTCATTGCCCGCATGGACCTGGCCTATGCTGTTGCCGACCTCGTGGTATCGCGTGCCGGGGCCATGAGCGTAAGCGAGCTCTGTCTGGTGCAGAAGCCGGCCATCCTGGTGCCGTTACCCACGGCCGCTGAGGATCATCAGACCCACAACGCTCGCGCGCTCACGGATCGTGGTGCGGCCGTGCTGCTGCGCGATGCGGACGCGATCGGACAGCTTGGTCCCACGGTCTCTTCGTTGATACTGGATAGTACAGCCCTGGAGCGTCTTCGCCTGGCCATTGCAGGATCAGGCACTCAGAACGCGGCAGAGGCGATCGCTGCGGAGGTCATCCGACTTGCACGAACATGAGCATGCTGAGCGGACATAGGTTCTACTTCATCGGTATCGGCGGTATCGGCATGAGCGGCCTTGCCCGCTACTTCCGCAGGCGAGGTGCGCAGGTGGCCGGCTATGACCGCACCCCGAGCGAGCTTACGAACCAATTGCAGAGCGAAGGCATCGAGGTGCAGTTCAGTGAAAGCACTGCTCTCATTCCGGCCGAGTTCGGCAAGGCGGCGCCGGAGGAGGTAATGGTGGTGCGTACGCCTGCGGTACCCGTGACCAGTCCATTATTGAAGTACTGGGAGGAGCGCGGGGCCAGGATCCTGAAGCGGGCCGAAGTGCTTGGCATGGTGACCGAGGACCGGCCTACGGTCGCCGTTGCAGGTACTCACGGCAAGACCACGGTAAGCACCATGCTTGCACACCTGCTCACGGCAGGCGGTGTCAAGTGCAACGCTTTCCTGGGAGGCATTGCGGTGAACTACGGCACCAACGTGCTGCTGAACGATGATGCCGTGGTGAACGTGGTGGAGGCCGATGAGTACGATCGCAGCTTCCTGCGCCTGCATCCGAGCGAGTCCATCATTACGGCCATGGACCCCGATCACCTGGACATCTATGGTACGGCGGAGGCCATGTTCGCGGCCTATACCGAGTTCGCAGCATTGAGCAAGGGCATGCTGCTCGTTCATCAACGGGTGGCCTCGCACTTCGGCAAGCACCCGGGGGCTGTGAGCTATGCATTGGACCACACGGGCACTCCCCGCGCCGAGCATGTCCATGTGGACACGGGCCGATATGTCTTCGACCTGGTCGCCGAAGGACATACCCTCCGCGATCTGCAACTGGGTATGCCCGGTCGCCACAATGTGGAGAATGCGTTGGCCGCGTCCACCATGGCCTTGAGGCTCGGAGTCACCCCGGAGGCACTTCGAGCGGGGCTCGCTTCGTTCAAGGGGGTGTCCCGTCGGTTCGAGGTGCGCGTGAACGGGCCGAAGGTGGTCTTCATTGATGATTACGCGCACCACCCCAAGGAACTCGAAGCATGCATCGGGAGTGCGCGTGAACTGCATCCAGGCAAGCGGATAACGGGCATTTTCCAACCGCATTTGTTCAGTCGTACCCGCGACCTCGCCGTCGATTTCGCTCGCGTGCTGGCCACCTTGGACGAGCTGTTCCTGCTCGAGATCTACCCGGCCCGTGAAGAGCCCATGCCCGGCATAACCTCGCAGTGGTTGCTGGACCAAGTGCCCATGGTGAACAAGGTCCTGGTATCGAAGGACGGTCTTCTGGACCTGCTTCGCGGACATGGCACAGAGGTGCTGCTCACGATGGGTGCCGGTGACATTGATCGTTTGGTGCCCTCCATTGAACGCTTGTTGAACGAACACGATCGGCCATGAAGAAGCTGCAGCCATATGTAAGGCCGTTCCTCATTGTGCTGGGAGTGCTGGTGGTGGTGCTGGTGCTCGGCTTTGTGGAGCGCTCAACGGACCATGCCCCCATAACCGACCTGCAGGTCCGTGTCGATGGTGGAGAAGGCATGCACTTCATTGATGAGGCAGCTGTGCGTCGTGAAGTGCTGGACATGGGTGTGGCCGTGATGGGTGCTCCCATGGGCGAAGTGGACGTCCCCCGCATCGAGAAGAGCCTGCGCAGCATACCATGCGTGGCCGGTGCGGAGGTGTACCAGACCCTCGACGGAGTCCTCCATGTGAAGGTGGAGCAGCGCTTGCCGGTGGTCAGGGTGTTCAATTCCGATGGTAGTTCCTTCTACATCGATCGCGAAGGTTGGACCATGCCGGTCAGCTCTGACTACACGGCCCGGGTGCTGGTCGTGACCGGTGCACTGAATGAACCCGGTGCGCGAGATGGGGTCCGTTCGGTGCTCGACAACGACAGTGTAATAGCATCGGGCCTTTCCGACGATATTCATCGGTTGGCACTGCAGATCGGGGGCGATCCGTTCTGGAGTGCCATGATCGATCAGATCGTGGTCACGGTCGATGGCGAGTTCCAATTGGTGCCCCGCATCGGTGGCCAACGAGTGCTCATCGGTGATGGATCACAGTTGGAACAACGCCTGGCCAAGCTCAAGCTCTTTTACGAGAAAGGGATCCCTCTGGCCGACTGGCGCCGTTACGAGCGGATCGACCTGCGCTTCGCCGACCAGATCGTATGTACCAAACGCACAACGCCCTAACACCCCCCACATATCATGGACCAACACAATGAGATCGTTGCAGGCCTGGACATTGGCACAACGAAGATCGCCTGCATCGTCGGGCGCAAGAACGAACAGGGAAAGATCGAGATCCTCGGCATGGGGAAGAGCCGCAGCGATGGTGTGAGCCGTGGCGTGGTGGCCAATATCCAGAAGACCGTGGAGAGCATCATGACGGCCGTGAAGATGGCCGAGGACAGTGCGGGCGTGGAGATCGGCACCGTGAACGTGGGTATTGCGGGCCAGCATATCCGCAGCATGCAGCACCGGGGCATGAAGATGCGCGAGAGCCTCGAGGAGGAGATCACACAGATCGACATCGATCAACTGATCGATGAGACCTACCGCCTGGTGATGCCACCGGGTGAGGAGATCATCCATGTGCTGCCCCAGGAATACATCGTGGACAACGAACAGGGGATCCGCGACCCGATCGGTATGAGCGGCATCCGACTGGAGGCCAACTTCCACATCATCAGCGGACAGGTCACTGCTGCGCGCAACATCAACAAGTGCGTGCACCGAGCCAACCTCAATGTCACCGAGCTTATCCTTGAGCCGCTTGCCAGTGCCGATGCCGTGCTGAGCACCGAGGAGAAGGAAGCAGGAGTGGTGCTGGTGGATATCGGCGGTGGCACCACGGATATCGCCATCTTCTATGACAACATCATCCGTCACACGGCCGTGATCCCCTTTGGCGGGAACGTGGTCACGGAGGACATCCGCCAGGGATGCGGTATCATGCGTGACCAGGCCGAGCAGTTGAAGACCAAGTTCGGCAGTGCCCTTGCTTCGGAGAACAAGGAGAACGAGGTGGTATGCATTCCGGGCCTGCGTGGCCGTGATCCCAAGGAGATCAGCCTGCGCACACTGGCAGAGATCATCCAGAGCCGCATGGAGGAGATCCTCGAGCATGTGTATTTCGAGATCAAGAACTCCGGCATGGAGAAGCAGCTCATTGCAGGTGTCGTGCTCACCGGCGGTGGCGCCCAGCTGAAGCACCTGAAGCACTTGGTGGAGCTCATGACCGGTATGAGCACACGCATCGGCTACCCCAACGAGCACATCGCAAAGAGCGCCGTGGAGGACGTGACGAGCCCATTGCACGCCACCGGTGTCGGACTTGTGATGAAAGGCTTCGACTACCTCGATCGTCGTCGCCCCAAGCTTCAGGACCACCGTGCGGTGAACGCCAAGACCCCGGTCAAGTCACACTCCGAGAAGGGGCGCATTGGCAGTTTCTTCTCTACCGTATTGAACGGAGCAGGCGACTTCTTCAAGGAGGACGATGAGCAGTGAGCATTTCCCCATCGATCAACAGACTTTCCCAAACCCCCAAGTCATGAAATTCGAACTTCCCAAAGAGCTTGCCTCGATCATCAAGGTGATCGGCGTGGGCGGTGGTGGCGGTAATGCCGTGAACCACATGTATGAACAAGGCATCCACGGTGTGGACTTCATCATCTGCAACACCGATCGGCAGGCCCTGGACGTGAGCCCTGTTCCAGTGAAGCTGCAGCTCGGTATCGCCCTTACAGAGGGCCTCGGGGCCGGTTCCGTGCCCGATCGCGGCAAGACCGCCGTGCAGGAGAACCTGAACGAGGTGCGCGACCTGTTGAGCACACGCACCAAAATGGTGTTCATCACAGCCGGCATGGGTGGCGGAACAGGCACTGGTGCAGCGCCTGTCATCGCTGGTATTGCCCGCGAGATGGGCATCCTTACGGTGGGCATCGTCACCAGTCCCTTCCTCTGGGAAGGGCGCAAGCGCAAGCAGCAGGCACTGTCGGGCATCGAGGAAATGCGCAATGCCGTGGATACGCTCATTGTGATCAACAACGATCGCCTGCGTGACCTGTTCGGCAACCTGTCCCTGGACAATGCCTTCGAGCATGCCGATAACGTGCTGACCACCGCTGCACGGGGCATTGTGGACATCATTTACAAGCCCGGTAAGGTGAACGTGGATTTCGAGGACGTGAAGACCGTGATGGGCAATAGTGGTGTGGCCATCATGGGCATGGCCGAGGCTGAAGGAGAGGACCGCGCCATGCGTGCCGCGCATGATGCCTTGTCATCGCCTTTGCTCAATGACAGTGACATCAAGGGGGCCAAGTTCGTTCTGCTGAACGTCACCCATGGTACGCGGGCCCTTTCCATGGATGAGATGACGGAGATCACGGACCACATCCAGGAGGCTGCAGGCAGCACGGCCGATGTGATCTGGGGCTATGGCAAGGATGAGGCACTGGGTGACCGCATTCGCATCACGGTCATTGCCACGGGGTTCCAGTCCACCACGGCCGATGGTCAGGTCGATGTATCGCGCAATGAGCGTGTGGTGATCCCCTTGGATGCCGATCGTCCAACGATGATCACGCAGCCCATTGTGAACCCGGTGGAGGTGAGCGCACCTGCCGCAGTGGCACCGCCTCCTGCAGCTCCCGTGGAGCAGGAGATCTACCTGAAGTCAGTGGAGGTCGCTCCGGAGCCGGTGGCGATGAACGTGCCTGCACCGCAGGCCATCATCCCGCTGGATTTTGAGATCGCGGCACCCCGTGTGGTCGTGCCCGCGAACCTGCCCGTTCAGGAGGAGAAGGTCGTATACCCCCTGAACGATGATGCTCCTGCACAGCCGGTCGCCGACCGGACGGAAGTGACCGAGGCACGCCTGAGCCCGAATGAGCACCAGATGCGTGTGGAGGAGCGTGTCACACGCATGCGGGAGGTATCACAGAAGCTGCGCACGCCCAACGGCCTGAACGATATGGAGCGCGAACCCGCCTACAAGCGGAAGAACATCCAGATCAATGATACCCAGCACAGCACAAGCTCCACCGTCAGCCGCTATACGTTGAGCGAGGAGACGGATGAGAGCGGTGAGCGTCGGGTGGAGCTGAAGCGCAACAACCCGTACTTGCACGACAACGTCGACTGAGATCGGCACCACGGAACAGCGGTCGTAAACGAACACCATGGAACTCCAACAGCGTATTGATGCGGACATCCGGTCCGCCATGCTGGCCCGTGAGAAGGACAGGCTGAACGCCCTGCGCGCCATCAAGAGCGCCATCCTGCTCGAGCTGACCAAGGAAGGCGGCGGCGCCGGACTCGATGAGGCGGCAGGCATGAAGATCCTGCAAAAGCTGTACAAGCAACGGCAGGAGAGCGCGTCCATCTACCATCAGCAAGGGCGTTCAGACCTGGCCGCCGAGGAAGAGTCCCAGGCCGCTGTGATCGAGGCCTACCTGCCCAAGCGCATGACCGATGGGGAGTTGGAGGAGGCCGTTGTGGCCTTGGTGGCCGAACTGGGCGTGAACGACATGAAGGCCATGGGCCGTGTGATCGGCGAGGCAGGCAAGCGCTTCGCCGGGAAGGCTGATGGTGCACAGATAGCGGCGCTCGTGAAGAGGTTGCTCAGTGGGGGCTGAGCGGCGCATTACGACGCCATAAATGGAAGGCGTGTCCGCGAGGGCGCGCCTTCTTCGTTATTGTCCATTGAGCGCGGTTCAGCGGTCGATCACCAGCTTGAAGCCCACGCCGTGCACGTTCACGATCTGCACCTTGGGGTCGAGCTTCAGGTACTTGCGCAGGCGGCTGATGAAGACGTCAAGGCTCCGGCCGAGGAAGTAGGTATCGTCGCCCCATACCATGTTCAGCACCAGTTCGCGCGGTAGCACCTGGTCGGCGTGCAGGCAGAGCAACCGCAGCACCTCGGCCTCCTTCTTGGTCAGCTTGCGTTCCTCGCTCGGATGACTGAGCATGAGGTTGCGATGGTCGAAGGTGTAATCACCCAGCTCGAACCGGTCGCGCTCGCGCGGGTCGTCCTCTTTGCCCTGTGTACGCCGAAGGATGGCCTCGATGCGCAGGATCAGCTCCTCGTGGCTGAATGGTTTGGTCAGGTAGTCATCTCCTCCTGCCTTGAAGCCTGCGATCCGGTCCTCGGTCTGGCTCTTGGCCGTGAGGAAGACGATCGGGACCAATGCGTTCACCATGCGGATATCCTCCGCCAGGCTGAACCCGTCCTTATGGGGTAGCATCACGTCCAGCACGCACAGGTCGTACGGCTGTTCGTTGAATTTGCGCAATCCCTCTTTGCCGTCGCGACAAAGATGGACGGTGAACCCACGTCGTTTCAAGGCATCCTGGATCACGAACCCGAGGTTGAGGTCGTCCTCGACGAGCAGGATGGTCGCTTTGTGTTCGCTCATGTTCTCGTGTTGATGCCGGTCTATTGCGCCAGCGGCAATGAAAGAGTGAAGGTGCTTCCCTTGCCGGGTTCGCTCTGCACACTGATCCCTCCGTTGTGGGCATGCGCTATCTGTTGCACGTAGTGCAGTCCCAGGCCGAATCCTTTCACGTTGTGCACATTGCCCGTATGCACGCGATAGAAGCGCTCGAAGATGTGTTTGATGTCCTCCTTTCGTATGCCGATCCCCTGGTCTTCCACGGTCAATAGGAACTCACCGCCGCGTTGCAGGGTGCGCATGCGTATCACGGAATCATCCGGGCCGTACTTCAGGGCATTGTCCAGCAGGTTCGTCACCACGTTGGCAAGGTGCATGCGGTCGCCGGTCA
>Ga0209985_10001021_pt1 | contig 28856 bp, 25 predicted proteins | sample NOAtaG_FD_187305 | JGI IMG/M metagenome (GOLD analysis project Ga0209985, IMG submission 187305) | Freshwater lake microbial communities from Lake Erie, under a cyanobacterial bloom - NOAA_Erie_Diel6S_1000h metaG (SPAdes) (version 2) | ecosystem: Environmental > Aquatic > Freshwater > Lake ...
CGACCAGGCCCAGGTATTTGAGTTTGTTCGAAATAAAAAAGGCCCCTCTCTTGGGCTGAACCCTCCAAACATCGCTGTAATCACCCAAACGAAAACTCTGGGAAAAAGTTCCGTCAGCCAACGGGATGGGAGCCCCAATCCAAGGACGGATAATGTCAACCCATTGCAAATCCTGGTCTTTGAATTCTCCCCCAAAAATCAGGCGATCGCCCCGCGAGTTGTAGTAATAATTACCGGAGGCCTTCACGGTGTATTCCAACACATAGTGATCGTGCCAAAGGGTTCCGATACCCCCGTTGTTGTAAAGACCCGGTCCCGGGTTTACAAAGACCTGGGAATCCCCGGGGTTAAAATAGGTCACCGGAAAGGTGACGATGGAATTGGGATCAAACTCCGAGTCCACTTCGTCCGGGCGCCAGTCCCTTCCGTTGGCATCCGCCCGCAGTCGGACGTAGAGACGGGATGCATTGACGGTATAGGAAAAGCGCTTGGAGGTGGTGTGATTGAGTTGCAGACTTTCGAGGTTGGTATCGTGGGTATAGGTCAGGGCATTGTCCGGTTGCAAGGCAAATTCAAATTGGTACCCCGGCAAGAAAGGCGCATCGTTCCCGATAATCCGAAGCATGTTGACATCCTGATTGATGGTCAGGGAACGCAGGTAGGTTCCGCTCAATCGCAGGCCGGGATGAAAGGCATAATCCAGCTTGAGCATGCCTGCCCAACGATTATCCTGCATTGGTGAAAGGCCGGTGGTTGGGTACAGCGACGATTTGACTTGCTGGGCAGGCGTTCGAAAATACTGATCATCAAAAGTCCCCTTGAACGAGGTAAAAACTCGGAGGGGTTGCTTGAAGATCCCACGAATCGTGCCGCCCAGGGTGCCCTCGTAGACCTGGTTGTTCCATACCGAATTCCAGTTGTTGTTTACGCCCAACCGATCCGAACGAGCCGTCAGGGAATAAGCCCATCGATCCCCGCCGGAACGGGTCCGGGTCCTGACAATCCCCGCCGAACCATCGCCCTGGGCCACATCCCCACCACCGGTGGCGATTTCCATTTTGTCAATGGAATTGGTACCTAAGTCGATGCCAAAACCCGTACCTGCCAAGGGGTCGGTCGCCGAAACACCGTCGATCACAAATGCCGTTTCATACGTGCGGCCGCCGCGGATGCTCAGACCTTCGGGATTCAACATCACGCCTGCCTGGGTGTTCAAGACCGATTGGACCGAGCGCGATGGGGCCGCCTCGATGCTTTCCTGCCCTATCCTTTGTTCGGTACGGGTCTGTTCCAAATCAATCAAGGGCTTGTCCCCCACCACCACCACCTCTTGGTCCATGGTAACGGCCGACCGCCGCAGGACGATGTTGAGGGTTTCGGTTTGGTTAGGACGGATACGTATGCCCGTAAAAACCTTTTTTTCGTAACCCAGGTAGGTCACTTCCACCTGGTAGGTCCCGGTGGGGATTTTGTTCAAAAGGTATCGTCCATCCAGGTTGGAGGAGCTCCCCAGGCTGCTGCCTTTGATCACCACGTTCACTCCAATCAAAGGGAGCTTGTCGTCGCCATCGGTGACCAATCCACCCAAGGACCCCGAGCCCTGGGCCCAGGCCCCCGATAGGCCGCCGAAGGAAATCCATAGCGCCATAACAACCCCCCAAACAGGGGCGGTGGCTATTATGGACCTCAAGGCAAGCCAATTTCTAAGCATGGCCCAAAATAAAGCCCAAGAAGAGGAATTTGGGGCTGTTCACGTTCAAAGATCCCCCAGATTGACCGTCGTTAGTCCGTACCGAAAATCTCCGCTTAATAACTCCTTGAAACGCTGGTACCGATCTTCTTCGGCCTGCAAGTCCACTCCCTCGTCCCAATGCACCCAAAGGCAACGAAGTCCCCCGGCTTGAGCCAAAAAATCCCGGTAGGAACCCTCGACCTCCGCCAGGTATTCCGGGGTAATACTTTGCTCAAAATCCCGGCCACGGTAACGGATATTGCTCATCAAACGGGACGGAGGGCTGCTCAAATAGACCAAGAGCTGCGGTTGGGGTAGCTGCCGATTCACGATACCAAACAAATCCCGAAACAAAGCGGCCTCTTGAGGGGCCAAAGTCTTGGAAGCAAAAACCAGACTTTTGTAGAACGTATAATCGGCGACCAAGCCCTGGTTCTTCCAATCCAACGCTTCCATTTCTTCGTGCATTTGCCGATAACGCTCGGCCAAAAAGGCCGTTTCGGTTGAAAAAGCGTAACGCTCCGGATGTTGGTAAAAAAGGGGCAAAAAGGGATTGTCCAAAAACTTCTCGAGGAGCAAGGGCATGCCCCAATCGGCGGCAAGGCGAGTGGCCAAGGTCGTTTTGCCGGCCCCGATATTGCCTTCAATAACGATGTATTTGCGGTGGGATCCTTTCGCCATGCCTGCTGGCTTAGGCCAGGGTTTCCATACCACCGACGACAGGCTCCACCCGGACGGGGGCCGAGGTATCCGTGCAGTTTTTGAGCAATTCAACAACCGACTGACCCAAAACCGGATGAACCCAGCGGGGCCAAACTTCGTTGAGAGGCTCCAAGACAAATCGCCTTAGGTGCATGCGGGGGTGTGGCAAAACCAACGCATCGGGACCGTCTTCGGCCACCACCAGGTCTTCCATCCCCAAAAGGTCCAAATCAATGGGTCGATCCGCCGTTGCGCGTTCGGCCTGCCGATCCCGCCCCATTCGCCGTTCAATACCCAGCAAGACCCGAAGCAAGGCCTTTGGCTCCAAATCAGTGGAGAGGATAACGACCCTGTTGAGATAAGGATGGGTGCTTTGGTAACCCCAAGGTTCCGATTCCCAGACGGAGGAGGCTGCCAAGGGCGGAGCAACCACATTCTCCAGCCATTGAAGGGCCTTTTGGAGGTTGTCGTATCGGTCGCCCAGGTTGCTACCCAGCCCTATGATTGCTTTACGATGCATGTTATCGTTTACCTTTGACTTGGTCGTTATTGGTTGAGTTGGCTCGCTGTATCAAGACCATTGAATCCGGGCCCTAAATAAATAACCACCCCCACTTTTGACACTTCTTCAACCTTCTTTTTTAAAGCGAATCCATGAAATCATTTTTTAGAACCGTTTTGGCCACTATGCTGGGCCTCCTCCTTTTCCAAATCCTGGGCTTCCTTATTGTGGTGGTGATCATCGCCGGCGTTGCCGCCTCCGGTGGGAGTGGCTCCTCCTTCGAAGTTGAATCAGGGTCCATTCTTCACTTGCAACTAGATCAACCCTTGGTTGAACGTAGCAGCGAAAACCCCTTGTCCAATTTTGATTGGATGAATTTTCAATCCAACGAAGGGGTTTCGGTGCAGGAACTTTTGGTGGTCCTTCACCATGCCGCCAAGGACCCCAAGATTCAGGGGATCTTTCTGGATCTCAGTGAAGTGCAGGGGGACATGACCCAGCGCGACCAGGTCCGCGAAGGCCTTGAACGCTTCAAACGCAGTGGCAAATGGGTCATCGCCCACGCCGAATCCTACAGCCAGGGCAATTTGCTTTTGGCATCCATGGCCAAACCCCTCTGCATGGTGCCCACCGGGATGGCGATGCTGAACGGCTTGGCCACCGAGCCTGTTTTTCTCAAAGGGATGTTTGAGAAATTGGATATGGAAATCGAATTAATTCGTGTTGGCAAATTCAAAGGCGCCGGCGAAATGTTGGTGCGCGAGAACCTTTCCGAAGAAAATCGTTTCCAACAAAACGCTTTGATTCAAGGGGTTTATGCCGAGATGCTCAACCACCTTGGCAAGAACAGGGATTTGCATCCGGATACCTTGCGGCGGATGGCTGCCGATGCCGTCGTGCGCAACGCTGCCTCGGCCGTCAAAGCGGGCCTCGTGGACAGCTTAATGTACCGGGATCAAGTCTTGACCTGGATGCAGCGCCGCACCAAGGCCAAATCCATCGACAAACTGCGCTTGGTAACAGCCGCTGAATACTTCAGTAGTTTGGACGAAAAGGATCAAAAAACCCTGCCAGGAGCCGCCCCTGCCACCAAAGAAACCAAAGACAAAATCGCCGTCATCTATGCCGAGGGCGATATCGTGAGCGGGGAGGGCGGGGATGGACAAATGGGTGGCGATCGAATCAGCGAAGCCCTTCGCAAAGCCCGCCTCGACAAGAAAACCAAAGCGGTGGTTCTGCGTGTTAATTCTCCCGGCGGCTCGGCCTTGGCCTCGGATATCATTTGGCGGGAGACTCAACTGATTCGCCAAGCCGGCATTCCCTTGGTGGTCTCCATGGGAGGGGTTGCCGCATCGGGTGGTTATTATATCGCTGCCGCGGCCGATAGCATTTTTGCCTCTCCCAACACCATTACCGGTTCGATTGGGGTCTTTGGATTGGTCCCCTATGTCGGTGATTTCATGAAAAACAAATTGGGGATTACGGTGGATCGGGTCACCACCGGCCCCTACGCCGACATCATGAGTTTGTCCCGCCGCATGCGGCCCGATGAAAGAATGATCATCCAAGAAGGCGTGGATCAGGTCTACCAAGAATTTGTGGGCGTGGTCTCCAAGGGTCGGGGACTCAGCCCCGATTCGGTCCACAGCTTGGCCCAAGGTCGGGTTTATACCGGCAGGCAAGCCATGGCCCTCGGTTTGGTGGATCGTATGGGCGGTCTCAACGAGGCCTTGGCCTGTGCGGCCCGCATGGCCAAATTGTCCTCCTACCGCCTGCGGGAATTACCCGAAGTCAAAGACCCGGTCGAAGAATTCATCGGACAACTATCGGGGGCCTACGCCGAACACCAAAGTCGCAGCGAATGGGGGCCTTTGTACCGTCCCTACCAACACGTGCGGCCCTGGATCCAAAACCGCGGAATTCAAGCGCGTTTGGAATTCGTTCCTCAACCGTTGCCCTAAGGCATTGACGGACCCCAACGAATTGGTTCATCGCCTTCGAACCCGGGGCGGCGCGCTTTGCCTGCTTCGGCTAAGTTCCATCGGTGATGTGGTGCTCTGCACCCCGGTTATACGTTGGTTGCAGCAGGAATTCCCCTTGGTCCGTTTGCATTTTGTTACCAAAAAAGGGATGGAGCCTTTGCTAGAGGCCAACAGCCGACTCCATGCTATCCATCTATGGGACAAGAACGAGGAGGATTTGCTCCAAGAATTGGCCGAACAATCCTTTGATGCTTGGATTGACCTCCATAACAATTGGCGCACCTTGCGCTGGTATCTGCGTTTGCGCATCAAGGGCCCGCCCCTGCCCCGATTGGCCTTGGCCAAAAACAACCTGGGCAAATGGTGGTTGGTCCAGACCAAAAAGCGACCCCTGCAGACCGTTCATACGGTCCAGAAATACGAAAAAATGCTCGCGTCTTGGGGCGTACGCGATGATGGTTTGGGGCTGGAACTCCCCTTGTCCCCCCACCCCGGACCGTCCCTGCACGAAAGCCTAGGATGGGAATCCGGTCGGCCGATCCTGGCCCTGGCTTTGGGCGCCCAGCATCCCACCAAATGTTTGACGGAGGATCAACTCTTGTCGCTGTGCCGAACCCTTCCAGGTCCCCTTCTGCTCATGGGAGGGCCCACCGACCGGGAACGAGCCGAACGACTGCAGGCTCAGGCCGGGCGGTCGGACCTGGCTCATCGCTGCGGGGAATGGGGGCTTCAAGAATCGGCCTGGGCCTTGTCCCAATGCGCTTGCTTGTTGACCCCGGATACCGGCTTGATGCACATAGCATCGGCACTGGGCATCAAAACCTTGGTTGTCTGGGGAAATACTGTACCGGAATTCGGCATGTATCCTTGGCTTGCTCAACCCGCACCCAACGCGCTTCGATGGGTGGGCAACACATCGACAGGTAGCCAAGCCCAGTATGCGGTCTTGAAAAACCTGCCCTATGCGGGACCTGAATATTTTGAAACCGCTACACCCTGCAGGCCTTGCAGCAAACTAGGGCATCCCCAATGCCCACGAGGTCATTTTGAATGCATGCGATCCCAAGACCTGAACCTTTTGACCGAAAGGGCCCGCTTGGCCCTACCATCAAAGGAACCATCGTCGCAACCCTGAAATCCGGCCAACACCTCCTCCCAACGCCCTCCCCAACGCTTCCACCCAAGGTCATGAACCCCAACCACTTTCCCTCGGCAACCGAACTCATCCGTAACGAGGATGGTTCGGTCTACCACCTGGGCCTCCACCCGGACGATATCGCAGACCGTATTCTACTGGTCGGTGATCCGGAACGGGTTCAGGAGGTTACCATGCATTGGGACCGCGTCGAATTGGTGCGCTCCCGCCGAGAGTTTGTGACCCATACCGGGTGGATGGGTTCCCAAAGGCTCACCGTCTGCAGCACAGGCATTGGCACCGACAATGTGGATATTGTTATGCATGAATTGGATGCCCTCCGGCGCTTGGATTGGAACAGCGGTCGTCCCTTGGAAAAGGCCCGTCCGTTGAGCCTGGTTCGGATTGGAACGGCCGGCTGCCTTCAAGAAGATATCGAAGAAGGCCAAATCATGCTCAGTTCGGCCGCCCTGGCATTCGATGGCTTGCTGGCCCATTACCGGGTCCCGTTGAGCGCAGAAGAAGAAGAGCTGGCCCAGGCGGCCGCCGAAGGCCTGTACGGACCCCGACCACCTGCTCTACCAAGCGCCTTTTCGGCCGACCCCCTATGGCTCCACACCATGGAAAAGGCCGGGCTCTCTTCCGGGATTAACTGGACCTGTGCCGGTTTTTACGGACCTCAAGGACGCAACCTCCACGGATGGAGCGCCTATCCGGATTTGCTAGCCAAAGCGGCGGGCTTTCGTGTTGATTTTGGGGGGCGCCGTCAAGGCATCACCCATCTTGAAATGGAAACAGCGGGGCTTTACGGCTTGAGCCGCCTCATGGGCCACCGTGCGGTTTCGGTAAGCGCCCTTCTCGCCCACCGCTTGCATCAGCGCTTTTGTACGGAGCCCAAAAAGGTCATGCAAGCTTGCATCCTACAGGTTCTCAAGATTCTGGAGGAACATCCGGAACCTGTCTCCTAACGACGGGCCTCCCCGGTCCGGTTGCCCAGGAGATGGTCGGTCCGGTTGGCTTCCATAACACGGTAATGCTCGCCGTCTTTTTGGAGGACATAGAGACAGAGATTGGAATGATCAAAATCATCCATGGCCGAATATGGCTGGCCGGTCAGCATACATAACAATAGCCGAAGGGCCCTGCCATGCAAGCAGACCAAAATCTTCTCGTGCGGACTTTGGTGGAACTCTTCCACAACGGGTTTCATACGCCCTGCTACTTGGTTGGGCGATTCCCCACCGGGCGGTGCGGCATCCACCTGCCCGCTCCGCCAGTCCTGCACCAATTGGCGGTAGACCCCGTCAAACTCATCGAAGCGTCGTCCCTCAAAATCCCCCCAATGGAATTCATTCAATCCCTCCCTGGCCAAAAGGGGGGTTTGCTGGTATTGGGGATCCTCCAAAAATGGATGAAGGGTTTGACGGCTTCGTTGCAGCAACGAACAATAAAACGAGTCAAATCCCTCGTTGGCATAGGCATCGTAAAACAAAGCAGCCTGTTGCCGACCGGTCTCGTTCAGCGATGTATCGTGACCACTTCCTTGAACCAGGTCGTTCAGGTTAAAATCGGTTTGCCCGTGCCGAAGTAAATAAATCAAATTTGCCATAACATATTTTTTTGTGTCCAATCGATTCTCTTTAGCCTTCCGTAGCGGCCCATTCCTTCCATGCCTGGAGAGTCTGTTCAAAATCCGAAGGCAAGTCCGAATCAAAAAACATGTTGGCGCCCGATTCCGGGTGCACAAAACCCAACGTCTTGGCATGCAAGGCCATGCGAGGCATTTCCTGCAAACATTTGGTTACAAAACTACGGTACGAACCCCGTTGAGGCCCGCGGACGATGCCGTCCCCCCCGTAGGTTGCATCGTTAAAAATCGGGAAACCATGCATAGAAGTGTGCACCCGGATTTGATGGGTTCGGCCCGTTTCCAAGTTAAATTCCATGAGGCTTACAGGGCCCCAATTTTCGATCCGACGGTAATGGGTCACCGCCGCCTTGCCGCTTCGGTGGTCGGCGTAACCTATCATCCGCTGACGATTGGCCGGATCCCGATCGATGGAGGCCCGAAAGGTCCCGCTGGCCTCGGGACAGCCCCAAACCAAGGCTTGATAGGTACGCTGAATGCTGTGATCAAAAAATTGTCGGGCCAAATGGGTCATGGCGCTTTCTTTTTTGGCTACCACCAAAAGACCCGAGGTATCCTTGTCGATGCGATGAACCAGACCTGGTCTTAGACTCCCATCGCTGAGCGGATGGTTATCGACCGGCAGGTCGTTCAAGCGGTAGGCCAAGGCATTGACCAGCGTGCCCTGATGATGGCCGTGCCCTGGATGCACCACCATCCCTGGAGGCTTGTGAACCACCAACAGGGCTTCGTCTTCGTAAACAATGTCCAGGGGAATATTCTCGGCGATCAACCCTTTGATACGGGGTGGATGCGCCAAGACCAGCTGAACCATGTCCAAGGGCTTGACCTTGTAGCTGGCCTTGACGGCCAAACCATTCACCAGCAGCGAACCGGCCTTGATAGCGTTTTGAATGCGGTTGCGTGAGATATGGGCGGTGCGCAAGTCCAAAAAACGATCGATACGCAAAGGGGTCTGGCCCTTATCCACCACCAATCGGTAATGCTCGTAGAGGTCGTCCTGGTCCTCGTCCGGGAGGGAGGCCTTATCCGTTTCCAGATCTTGGGTCATGGGACGAAATTAGACCCTGGGGGCCTGTCCAGGTCCAGGTAACGCGAAGTGCACCCTCCAAATCAAGATCAGCAACCCAAGGGGACCAAACCGGTTCATCCTTGTAACACAAAACCGGCCAATCCACACGAAGGGGCTGCGGCACCCCCAGGCGGGCCAGGGCCTCCAAAAGAGTCTTGGAACGCGGGCCCGAATCCCCGGAGCGGACGGACCTCCAGCTCCACTTGGTCGGATCGAAGGTGGAGGGGTTCTCGACGGTCCACTGCAATCGGTGCCAACCCCGGAGTAATTCCCCCTGGGCATCCGGGCCGCCTAACACAGGCACAGGATCCCATGCATGGGGGCTTTTCTCAAAAAAACACAAAGCCTTGCGGCAGCGATAAACCATGCCATGACCACAGCCTAATTTTTTGCCGGGTAACAAATCCCATGCACCCCGCAAGGCTTCCGCCTGGGATCGGTTGGCGCCCAGTGAATACCAGGCCCGCTCCGCTAATACCATATGCATTGGATGCGCTCGACCACCCTCGTCCATGAACAAAAAAGACCCGTAGGGAGAATCCAAAACCCTCGTAATTCCCAACTCGTTTGGTTGAGTCTCCCATGCGCGCAGTCCTTCCTCCAGTCGACGCCTATCCAGGGCTTCCCGTCCTAGGGCCTCCACCCAAGCCGGAAATCGTTCGCTTATCAACGGAGCCAAGTGCATCCGTACAAAATTCCGATCGTAGGTATCCGATGCATTGCTTTGATCCTCGCGATACGAAAGTTGGTTGCTTTCGATGTAGGCTTGGATTTGGGCCCCTCGGACTTGCAACCAAGGCCTCCACAAATCGGGCGTATCGACCAAGCCCGCCAATCGAGCGGAACCCCGGCCCTTCAGCAAAGCCATCAAAACAGTTTCTGCTTGGTCTTCAGCATGATGAGCCGTCACTACCAAGGCATTCATAAAGCGATTAGCCCGCAATTCTTCCAGGCGACGGTAACGATGTAGTCGGGCCGCTTGTTGTAGGTTTTCTCCTTTGGATTTTAGGTTTTGAGACCACGAAACCGGAAGGTAATCGACCACCGCTTCGAGACCGTGTGTTGCCGCTAAATCCTCCACCAAGCGGGCATCGGCCAGGGAATCATCGCCGCGTAAATGATAACAACAATGGTACAAAGCGGGCCGTATGCCAGCGCCCAGAAAAGCATGCAACAAAGCCACCGAATCGCGCCCCCCGCTAATGCTAAGCAAAACCGGCCGCGTTAAGGGCCATTCCCCACGGTGGACCAACTGGTCCAAAAGGACCTGGCTGAGAGCTTCCACGAGGCAGGGGTTGGAGAGATTCGGATCTTAGGAGGCCTTCATGCCGTCCAAGACATCCATGACCTCGCGCACTGCTTTGGCCGAATCGTTGACCAAGGCCATTTCCGCTTCGTTCAAATGCAATTCGATAATGGATTCAATACCATGACGACCTAATTTGACCGGAGCCCCCATGTACAAGTTATTCAAACCGTATTGGCCGGTTAGCCAGGCACAGACTGGGAAAATCCGCTTTTGATCCCGCACAATGGCTTCGACCATTTGGGCAGCGGCAGCACCGGGGGCATACCAAGCGGAGGTACCCAAAAGATTGACGATTTCACCGCCGCCTTTTTTGGTGCGGTCAATAATGGCCTCCAAGCGGGTGGGCTCGATCAGTTCGGTAACCGGGATGCCACCGACCGTGGTATAACGAGGCAGGGGCACCATGGTGTCGCCATGACCTCCCATCAGGACCGCCTGAATGTCTTTGGGGGAGCAATCCAGGGCTTCGGCCAAGAAAGCCCGGTAGCGAGCGGTGTCCAAGATACCGGCCATTCCAAAAACCCGCGATGAATCAATGCCGGCGGCCAAATAAGCGCAGTAGGTCATGACATCCAGCGGATTGGAAACCACCACCAAGATGGCCTCCGGGGAATAATGCATGATTTGTTCTGTCACCGAACGGACAATGCCCGCGTTGGTTGAAATCAAATCATCGCGGCTCATGCCCGGCTTGCGGGGGAGACCCGAGGTGATGACCACCACCTGGCTGCCGGCTGTTTTGGAATAATCGTTGGTTGAACCAATGGTCCGGGTATCGTAGAGGTGGATGGGGGCGGTTTGCCAAATGTCCAAGGCCTTGCCTTCGGCAAAATTCTCTCGGATATCCAAAAGAACGACTTCGTTGGCCAACTCGCGGTGGGCAATGGCATCGGCACAGGTGGCACCTACATTTCCGGCTCCGACAACGGTAATTTTCATGGTTTGGGGGGTTGATTGAACGGGGTCAAAATTAAAGCAAAACCCTGTTTTTTTAATTAGAAACAAGGCCTTGGCGCAATTTTACCCGTATTTTTGCTTTATTGGGCTAACCTTTCCAAAAACCATGAAAAACCTCTCTCGAAACATCCTTCGGGCCACCTTGGGCCTACCCCTTCAAGGCCTGTTGTTACGCGCCTTGTTCTTGTCCTGCGTTCCCTTCGTCTTTGGCGGCCAGGCCGCCCGCGCTCAGTCTGCGGTAGGGGATGGTTACTGCGGTACCGGATCAGCTCCAGCCTCCACCCTGCGTTGGATCGAAGGACTGCACACTTCGGGAGTTTTGAACGAATTGGCCACCGAACAGGTCCAAAGCACGGTCTTCCTCCCCATCAAGGTCCACTTTATTGGCAACGATGCGGGCGCAGGACGTTACACGCTGGAACAACTCTCGCGCAATCTCTGTGAGCTCAACAACCACTACCGGAATACCGGAATTCAATTTTTCCTGCGCGGTGATATCAACTATATCAACAGCTCGGCCTGGTACAACCTCCCCAGCTTTGCGACAGCAGGCACCATCAACAACCTGCACAATGCATCGCGCGTTATCAATGTTTACTTCTGCAACCTATCGGCCATGCAGCTTTGCGGCTTTGCCAATTTTCCCGGAACAGGCGAACCTGCCACCACGTTCCGTCAGGGCGCCATTTACCTGAGTATTGCCTGTAGCGGTGCAGGCAACTCCACTTTTGCCCACGAAATGGGGCATTTTCTCAGCCTTCCACATCCTTTTCAAACAACCAGCGATGCTCCTGCCGCTGCCGGTGCAGAGCGGGTGACCCGCCTTGCCAACGAAGTGGCTCCCCGTCTTCCGGCCAATTGTGCAACGGCCGGGGATCGCTTCTGCGATACTCCATCGGACTTTCGACCGGACCGTTGGAACTGCCCTGGCATTAATACCACCGAACGGGACATCAACAACGATTTGTTCAATCCAGTGGGAAGGTATTACATGAGTTACGCCGACGATGCCTGCCAGGATTCCTTTTCGGTTCAACAAAAAGCAGCCATGAAAGCCACGGTCACGGTGACCAACGGACAAGCCGGTCCGCGATTGTACCTCACATCGCCCCCCATTGCTCCCTACGATACGATTTTGGATAGCAGGCCCACCCATCTTCATCCCCTGAACAACAGCACCAACAACGTACCTAATCTCACCTTCCGTTGGAACCGCGTACCCGGTGCGACCATGTACCTTCTCCGCATTAGCCGTCAATTCACGTTTACCACCTTGATCGAGGACCGAATCGTAAACGATACCACTTATCAATACGTGGGCTCTTCGCTGAATCCCAATGTGGATTACTATTGGTCGGTCAAAGCCATTAATCACAAGGTCACCTGCGGTTCCTATTCGGCCTCAACCACCGGCAATTATTGGAAATTCAGAACCGTGGGCGCTTCCAATATCCGGGACATGGTAACAACCGCCGATTTTCGTTTCTACCCCAACCCCGCCGGGTCGGATGGAGGCTGGATCTTCCTGGAGGAATCCTATGCCAAAGATCAACAAACCCAAATGGAATGGCTGGATATCCGCGGTCGCATCGTGCATACCCAGGTATTGGATGGGGATGGTATCCACCAAGCACTGTTTCCTGCCGGTGGTTTGGCACCCGGGCTTTACACCGTTCGTTTGAACAATGAACGCGGCGGAGCTCGCGTTGGCCGCTGGTCCCTGCGCTAAGCCTACCCTACCCTACTCCTGACCTATGAAATCCCTACCCGAGATGATGTTGAGCATCGTTCGCCGTACCACTGCGCTTTTGGCACTCTTGTTGTTGGTGGCCACGGGTGTTTTGGCCCAAAACAATGGAACCTGCGGAACAGGTCCCGCTCCCGCATCAACCCTCTCGTATTTGGAAAGTTTGGCCTCTAGCTATGGGATTCAAACCGAAGACACGAGTTGGATTCGTTTACCGGTGACCGCCCATATCGTCCGTAGCAGTTCGGGCTTTGGAGGAATGAGCGAAAGCGCTGTTTTTGCCACTCTATGCAACCTGAACCAACGCTTTTTGCCCGCGCGCATCTCGTTTTATTTGGTGGAGAGGGTTAAGTTCATTGATAACACGACCTACTACGGAGCGACCTCGTACCAGCCCTTGATGACGATGATCGACCAGAACAACGTGGCCAGAACCATCAACATTTATTATACAGATCTGTCCGGGATGAGCCTCTGCGGTTTTGCTTTTTATCCTTTAACGGGGCCGGGCGGTTTCCAAAACGACGGGGCCGTTGTAATGTCTTTTGGATGTTCTCAACCCGAAGGAACCACCTTGGCTCATGAACTAGGGCATTACCTCAACCTTCCTCATACTTTTGACGAGACCTCGTCCAACCCTGTGGATCCCATCGCCGAGAGGGTAACCCGTAATTTTAACGAAACCCCTCCGCGGCTATCGGCCAATTGTTTTACCTCCGGCGATCGTTTTTGCGATACACCTTCGGACTTTATTGACTCTCGTTGGGCCTGTCCATCTTGGAGAGTGCAGTTGGACCTTAACAACGATCTCTTTAGGCCGGACTCATCGTATTACATGAGTTATTCCAACGACAATTGCATGTCTCGCTTTAGCCAACAACAAATGGAAGCCATGCGGGCCACTGTGAATACCGTTTCGGCACCTCGCGGCTATTTGACCCTCAGTCCCCCTCCGGTTTTTGGGACCATCGTTGGTACTCCCACCAAAATCTTCCCTCAAATAACGGATACCGTTGTTCCTAACAATGCGTTGTTCCGCTGGAATACCCTGCCCGGCGCCACCTTGTACCAATTGCGTATTTTTCAGTTCAATGTGAATGTCTTTGATACCTTGGTTCCGGATACCTTCTACCATGCCTTGGGGAATCGACTTCGGGGCGTTCGCCAATACAGCTGGGTTGTTCGTGGTTTGAACGGTGGTGATTTGTGCTCAGCCTATTCGCCCAGGGATTCGTTTAGTACTTCCACCTACGTTTTTGCAGGCATCAACGATGCTTCCAACACCCTGCAGGCTCGGGTTTACCCGACGGTGTTCCAGGAAGGCACCCCTCTAACACTCGATGGGATCCAAGCTGGTACGACCCTCGATTGGAACCTCAAGGATCAATTGGGACGCGTCGTCTGCGATGGCAGCTTCTGGCCCGAGGATTCCGGGGCACTTATTCACTTACCCGGGGATTTACCTACGGGGTCCTACCGTTTGGAATGCGCCCAAAACAGGCAACGCATGACGGTGCGCCTGTTGCGACTTCCCTAAAAATCTAAATTATAGCCGATGCGCCACCTCTGTTCTCTCTGCACCGGATTTTTGACAATCCTGGCCTTGCTCCTTGGCTCCAGAACCCAGGCCCAGATGCCTGCCCAAGGTTTGTGCGGAACCGCCTCCCCGGATTCGGCGCATTTTGCCTACCTCGAAGCCTTGGCCCAAACCTACCAAGCTGAACGGGATTCGGGCGTTGTTACCAGAATTAATATTCCGTTCAAGGCCCACATCGTTCGTGCCCCCGGCAACAACAATTTCATGCAAGTGCCTGCCCTGCTGACGACGCTGTGTGAACTCAACCAGAAATACCGTTCCAGCGGGATCCATTTTTATTTGAAGGACCAACCCAATTATATCTACGACGGTAACCTGTATTATCATACCGGTTGGGGCCAAGGCAATACCCAGATGAGCACCTACAATGTTTCCAGAACGGTGAATGTCCATTATGTGGATCTCTCCGCCATGGGCCTCTGCGGTTACGCCACTTTTCCAGGATCCGGTGCCGGTACCACCCTGCGTCAAGGAGGCTTGATGATGAGTGTTTCGTGTTCGCAACCGGGCAATTCCACCCTGGCCCACGAAATGGGGCATTATCTGGCCTTGCCACACCCCTTTGAAGGAACGAGCCCCCAGCCGCAAGGGGTCTTTGCCGAAAGAGTCACGCGCAATCCCAACGATACTGCGAACGGTCGGCAAGCATCCAATTGCGCCAACGCTGGAGACCGTTTTTGTGATACGCCTGCTGATTTTATTGGAACCCGCTGGCCTTGCAACAGCGCGGCGCCGCAGGATACCGATCTCAACGGGGACCCATTCCGACCGGATGCGGCTTTGTTCATGTCGTATTCCCTGGACAATTGCCAAAATCGTTTTTCGAACCAACAAATTTCGGTGATGCGGAACACCCTCACCGGAACGAGCGGAGGCAACGGCCCTCGGTCGTATCTACTTCTGCCTCCCATGCCGGCCTACGACACCGTGCGCAGTACCACCACCCTTTTGGAACCGGCGGTCGGAGCTTCCCCCTCCCCTGCCAACTGGGTTTTCTTTCGCTGGACATCCGTACCCAACGCCACCATGTATTATGTGCGCGTTGTTCGGGGTATCACGCTGATGTTTGAACGTTGGGTGAACGATACCAGCTTCTTGTACACCGGTCCTGATTTGGGCTCAAGCGGAAATTATTCCGTCACGGTCAAACCCCTTAACCCGGCTTCGACCTGTGCGCCGACATCGGCCATTCGGACCTTTAGCACAACCACCCCTTTTGGGGCCTCGGTCAATGGAATCATCCAACCCGAATGGCGATTGTACCCCACCCTGCTTAACCGGAACCAACGCTTGAATTGGCAAGCAGATGCCCTGTCCACCGCCCCAAGCACCCAGCCCATGCAGATTCGTATCAGCGATTACAGCGGCAAGGTTATCTTGAACGACACGTACCAAGCAGGGGAAGGGCTGCGAGAATACTCCCTCAGCAATTTTGAGGCAGGTCTGTACTTTTTTGAAGCCAGCGGGGAAGGCCAAAACGCGAGAGCACGTTTCGTCGTTTACTAGGATTTTTTAACGGAATTCTAGAATGGGCGTGACTGCATCCGAATCGCCCGAAAAGAAGCCACCAATGGAAGTCTCGATCGGGTAAGACTCCCTATCGCAATCATCAACGCAGCAGCGCCATCAAGGAGTCCGCGTGTTGTTCCAACAAACGCAGGTAAGGTTCGTGAACCAGTTGATCCCCTTCCATGTAACGATTGATTTGGATGAGTCGAGGGCGCAATGGCAATGCCACCGCCCCGGCATAGTTCAAAACATCCGCAAAATGGGCCATGCCCAAGGCCGCCCCTTGGGTTCCATCCGATAAACCAATCATGGCTGCCCTTTTGCCTTGCAGGGACCTAGGAAAGGCCAAGGCATCGATAAAGGCCTTGAGGATTCCTGGATAGGACCCATTGTACTCGGGAATCACAAAAACCAAAACATCCAAGGCATCCACCATCTCCTGCCACTGTTGCCATTCCGGATGCGATGATTTGGTTGGCTGGTACAAGACCGAAGTCAAAAAATCCGATGGCAGCAGCGCCAAATCAAGGGTCTCTGAAAAGACCCCGTGCCTTTGATGTAAAATTTGTTCATAACAACGTAGCAACTTCATGCTCGTTGAACCCTTGCGACTGGTTGCGCAAACCAATCCTACTTTGGGACCTGCGATGGTTCCCAAAATCAGGAGGCTTTACGTATCAAAAGACCAGCACTCTGAAGACGACTCCTCACAAAATCCCGATCAACCTGAAGACGTTCGGGGCGGTTCTCAGCACCGGGCCATTCAAACATCGCTTGACCCAAGGCCGCTTCCATGATGGAACGCAGTCCGCGCGCACCGAGCTTCAAGTCAAGGGCACAGGTCACGATTTCTTCCAAGGCCTCGGGCGAAAATTCCAAGGCCATGCCTTCCAATGCAAACTGATGCTCGTATTGGCGCACCAAGGCGTTTTTGGGTTGCGTCAAAATAGCGAGCAAGGACTCCCGGTCCAAAGGCTCCAGGTGAACCAAAACCGGCAAACGGCCTAGCAATTCCGGAATCAACCCGTAATGCCGCAAATCAACAGGGCTAACCTGCGAAAGAAGGGATGCGCCCACTTCGGTGGCCAGGGCATCGTTCCCCGAACGGTAGCCGATGGCCTGCTTGTTCACCCTGCGAGCGATGATTTTATCCAAACCATCAAAGGCCCCACCACAAATGAACAAAATATTTCGGGTATCCAAGGCAATGTACTTCTGGTCCGGATGCTTGCGGCCACCCTGGGGGGGCACATTGACAACGGTGCCTTCAAGCATTTTGAGAAGGGCTTGTTGAACCCCTTCCCCGGATACATCCCGGGTGATCGATGGGTTATCGCTTTTGCGGGAAATTTTGTCAACTTCGTCCAAATAAACAATCCCCTTCTGGGCCGCTTCTACATTGTAATCTGCCGCCTGCAACAAACGAGTCAAAATACTTTCAACGTCCTCGCCTACATAACCCGCCTCGGTCAGGGCCGTAGCGTCGGCAATGCAAAAAGGCAATTCCAGCATACGGGCCAAGGTTCTGGCCAAAAGCGTTTTACCAGTGCCGGTTTCACCAACCAACAGCATATTGGATTTGTCCAATTCGATATCCGGAGTAACGGCCGCCGTCTTGGCTTGACCACTGATTTCGCCAATGCGGCGGTAATGATTGTAAACCGCCACCGACATGGCCTGTTTGGCCTTGTCCTGACCCACGACGTATTGATCCAAAAAAGCCTTGATGGTCCGGGGATTAAATTGCTCCGAACGAGGCTTGCGACGGTTGGGCTTTCGATTTTCGGTTTCTGCCACCGCATCCGCTGGTAAATCCTGTCGCTCCCGGAACATTCGGTAAACACCCGGAATACACTGCTCACAAATTCTCCCTTCGGTTCCTACCACCATAAAAGCGGATTGGGATACCGCCCTGCTACAAAAGGAACAAGTCCAAGATTTGTTAGCTGGCATTAACGGGCAGATTTGGGGTTTTTCACAAGGACATCGTCAATCATACCGTAGGTTTTGGCCTCGGTAGCGCTCATCCAATAATCACGATCCGAATCCTTGGTGATTTTTTCGAAGGACTGCCCGCTGTGGTCGGCCAAAATTTGGTACAACTCATCCCGGACCTTGAGGGTTTCTTTGAGGGCGATTTCCATTTCAGTGACCTGACCCTGCATACCGCTCATCGGCTGATGAATCATAACCCGCGCATGTTTCAGGGCTGTTCTTTTGCCCGGAGCACCCGCACACAACAAAACAGCCGCCATCGAAGCGGCCATCCCGGTGCAAATGGTCGCAACATCTGCAGAAATGAATTGCATGGTGTCATAGATACCCAGGCCTGCATAGACCGACCCCCCGGGGCTGTTGATATAAATCTGTATATCACGCGATGAATCCACCGAATCCAAGAACAAAAGCTGGGCCTGAATGATATTGGCAACCTCGTTGGAAACCCCGACCCCCATAAAAATGATGCGATCCATCATGAGGCGCGAAAAGACATCCATGGATGCAATATTCATGGGTCGCTCTTCGATGATGTAAGGGGTAAAACCTTGGAGTTGACGGTGCAAGCCACCTTCAACGGCTTTGGAATGCATTCCCAAGTGACGGGTGGCGAAAGATTCAAATTCGTTGGAAAAGTTCATGGGAATAAGGGGGTTGGGTGTTTGTGGATCCAAAAAGCTAAGACAATTCGGTCAATATTTAGGCCTCGGAAGGGGAACCAAAGGCCTCTTCCAGCCTGACTTTGAACGATGGATAATCGCTTTCTTCGATGGCTACCTGAATTTGGGAACGAAGAATGTCTTCGGCATGACGGTATTTGAGAGAATAGTAAACCGATGACTCGTTCTGTTCTTTGGCCAAATAATCTTCGGCATAGCGACGCAAAGGAATTTGTTCGGGTGAAATACCGTAGGATGAAAATTGTTGGAACAAACGCGCCTCTGCTTCTTGAAGCATGGCCTCTCGCTCAATTCGAACATCGTGTTGTTTTAACAAAACATCAATGATCAGGTCCTTTTTGAGTTGCTTGGCAAAGGCCTCGTATTGAGCTGGATCCTGGTGCTCGTGGCTATGGTTATGATCGTGGTCATGGTCGTGATCGTGGTCATGGTCATGGTCATGTTGATGACCGGCGTCCCCCTTGTTATCGTTGCTGCGCAGGAGGCGTTTCAAAAAGGCATCCGGAAGTTCCATGGGATGTTCACCAAAAAAAGCCTCCATCATGCGATAACGGAGTAGTTGCTCCGATTCTTCGTCCCAACGGGCCTTGATAAGGTCCTCGGTGCGTTTCATAAATTCCTCCTCGGTCATCGTCTCCCCAAATACTTTGGCAAAAAAGGCTTCGTTCATGTCGGCCTTGCCTTCACGGAAAACATTGGAGATTTCGTAGGTCCACGTTGTATTGGATTCAGGCGCCTCGTTTTCATCCACTTTGAAAGCCTTGGCAGCGGCGGCTCGGTCCTCCCCGTACAAGTCCCCTACCGTTAGGGAACCGGTGGTCCCTTTGCCTTGACCCAACAAAGCAGCACGGAGCTCGGGTGAAACGATTTCGTCCAAACCTACGAGGACCACGGTTTTGCGGGCTGCATCCCCGCTGGTGGGGGCCTCAGAGGCCGTCAACCGCAGAAAAACCCGGTCGCCGGGCTCGGCTTTTTCGGGGTAGGCCCCTTCAAAAAAGCGAGTCCGCCATTGGTCAATGGTTTCATCCAGTTCGGTTTTGCCGGGTACAGGCTGAATTTTGGCAAAGGATTGCCCGTCCAGGCTCTTGATTTCAACCTTGGGGCGAAGACCCAAATCGTAGCGAAATTCATAGGTCAAACCAAAATCCAAACCTTGAACAAAAGGATTGTGGCCCGAAACCGGCAAGGGTTGACCAAAGAAATCCAGGCCCTCAGCGCGGGCATAGTCCATCAACTGATCGTTGACAACACGACTGAGCTCCTCCTGAAGCACGGACATCCCGTAGTTTTTGAGAACAAGGCCGGATGGCACCATTCCAGGACGAAAACCCGGCATTTTGATGTTCTTACGAAGGTCCTTGAGCGCTTTGTCAACCCGGGGCTGGTAATCATCCGGGGTTAGGCTCAGGGTAAGACGCGCCTCTAGGCTGGACGGGTATTCAACAGTGATATTCAAAACAAAGGTTTAGAGGGTGTATGACAACAAGCTCCGAACCCCTAGGGGTTCGGCTGGCTTGGTGCGGATGGAGGGACTCGAACCCACACGCCTTGCGGCACCAGATCCTAAGTCTGGCACGTCTACCAATTTCGCCACATCCGCTTAACATTCCCCGGGATAAAAAGTTTGGGTCAGCCCCTAATTATCCCTCAAAAGGGGGTCAAATATAGCCATCGAAAGGGCCATCGTGTATTTTTACAAGGTGCAAAAACCAACCCTGACCGTCAGTTCCTGGAACCTAACGCCCGATGAGGAAATCAAGGAAATTGCGAAACGCTACCGCAGCCTCCTCAAAACCTGTCGACCGTTTTTGGACAAGGCCAACCGAAAGCTCATTCGGCGGGCCTTTGAAATCGCTGTAGATGCCCACAAGGACATGCGCCGGCGGTCTGGGGAGCCCTACATCTTCCATCCCATCGAGGTAGCCCGAATCACAGCCGAGGAAATCGGCCTGGGCACAACGGGCGTCATAGCGGCCCTCCTGCACGATACGGTGGAGGACACCGGCCTGACGCTCGGGGAAATCGAAAACGAGTTTGGGAATGTTGTGGCCCGCATCATCGATGGCTTGACCAAAATCTCTGGACTTTACAACAAATCGTCGGATTCCACGCAACAGCTTGAGAACTTCCGCAAAATGCTCTTGACCCTGGCCGATGACATTCGGGTGATACTCATCAAATTGGCCGACCGTCTGCACAACATGCGGACCCTGGACAATATGCCCTCGGACAAGCAACTCAAAATCGCTCACGAAACCTCCTACCTCTTTGCGCCCTTGGCCCATCGACTAGGCCTTTATAACATCAAATCCGAACTAGAAGACCTGGCGCTCAAGTACATTGAACCCGAAACCTTTCGGTCCATTGTTCGCAAGCTCCAAGAAACCAAGTCCAAAAGAGACCGGTACATCCGTGATTTCATTGAACCTCTTCACAAAAAATTAACCGAAGCCGGTTTGCAAGCCGAAATCAAGGGGAGGCCCAAAAGCATTTCGTCCATCCTCCACAAAATGAAAAAACAAAACATAGAATTCGAAGAAGTCTATGATTTGTTTGCGATTCGAATCATCCTTGATAGCCCCCCAAGCCTCGAAAAAACCGATTGTTGGCAGGTCTATGCCCTGATCACGGACCAATACCAGCCCAACCCCAACAGGCTCAGAGACTGGATCTCCACCCCCAAGATCAACGGCTATGAATCCCTGCATACGACTGTCATGGGCCCTGAAGGCAAATGGGTGGAAATCCAAATCCGTAGTCGCCGCATGAACGCAGTGGCCGAAAAAGGACTCGCCGCCCACTGGAAATACAAGGACCAAGACGGAGACCCTGCCCTGGATGCCTGGATTTCCAAAGTGAGAGAAATGTTGGAATCCCCGCAGCACAATACCATGGAATTCATGGATGAGTTCAAGCTGCAATTGTATTCCAAAGAGATCTTTGTGTTTACACCCAAAGGCCATCTCCTCAAAATGTCAGCCGGTTCAACGGCCCTTGATATGGCCTTTGAAATTCATACAGAACTAGGCCTCAAATGCATAGGCGCCAAAGTTCATCACAAATTGGTGCCCCTCAGTTATGTGTTAAAAAACGGAGATCAGGTTGAAATTCTCAGCTCCAAAATCCAAGAACCCGGACCGGATTGGTTGGATTTTTTGACCACCGCCAAGGCCAAAAACCGGGTGCGGCAACATTTGCGGGATCAGCGCCGAAAACTGGCCGAGAAAGGCCAGAACAAATTTTTGGACAAGCTTCAAACCATGACCACGGAGGTTGGTGAAGACATGTTGCATCGCATCGCCTTCCATTTGGGCCTCCCCAGTGTTTCGGACCTGTATTACCTCAGCGAAATTAACAAGATTAACTGGAGCGAGGTCCAGCAGGCCGTTCGCAAAAAATACCGGAAATCAAACGGTGACACCCTTCCTGCCGAAGCGAGCCCCGAACGCCCCAACGGCGACGCCTTGGTTATCAACCATCCTTCGGTTTGGATGGACGGGAGCGATCGGGAATTCCGTTACAGTTTAGCCCCTTGTTGCAACCCCATCCCAGGGGATGAAATTGTTGGGATTCCACAACCCGGTTCCGAAATGCTGGTGCATCGCCAAAACTGCCTCAACGCCGCCCTCACCCATTCCACGGCCCATCACCGCACCATTCGCACCCGCTGGAACAAGGGAGCGCGGGTTGCTTTTTTGACGGGTATCCAACTGCGTGGTGTGGACGACAAGGGAATCATTAGCGGTATTTCCAGGGTCATCACCGAAGAAATGCAACTCAACATGCGCTCCATTTCGGTTCTATCCGAAGACGGCATCTTTGAGGGGCAAATCATGGTCTACCTCGAAGACACCCAGGTATTGCAGGATTTGTTACGAAGACTCCGAAAAGTCAAAGGCGTTCACAAGGTGGACCGTATCGAAAAATCAACCCCCAACGAAGCATGAACTTGGAACCCGTTGAGGCTGCTTTTTTTGAATTTCTGCAGGAACGGGGTTTGAGGCAAACCCCCGAAAGACAATGCATCCTTCGTCGTGTCTATGCCATGAACGGCCCTTTCACTGCCGATACCCTCCTGGAGGATCTTCGTTCCTCCGATAGCCGTTTGTCCAGAGCCACCGTTTACAATACCCTGGAATTGCTGCTGGAATGCAGGCTGGTGGCGCATCATCAATTTGGACGTTTTGGATCCTATTACGAGAAAAGCCACGGACGAAGGCAAGCCGACCATTTGCTATGCACCAATTGCGGTCGTATCCAAGAGTTTTGCGACCCCCGACTCCATTCCATTTTGCAGGATACCGGCCAGGTTTTGGGCCAAAAGGTCCTGCACCATGAATTGCACCTGCACGGTGAATGCCTCCTGCTCCAAAGCACCGGGCATTGCCCGCACCATGAAAGTTCCAAGGCCAACCCTTCGTCATCAAGCCCTGCTTTGCACTAAATTTGAGTTTTAAGAACGCGTATGAAAGCAGATGTGTTGCTGGGCTTGCAGTGGGGCGATGAAGGCAAAGGCAAAGCGGTGGATGTCCTGGCCCCGGACTATACCTGGATAGCCCGTTTTCAGGGGGGACCCAATGCAGGTCATACCCTGTGGTTGGATGGTCAGAAAGTTGTACTCCACACCATTCCTTCCGGGGTCTTTCGGAAAGACTGCCAAAACCTCATCGGAAACGGAGTCGTTTTGCACCCTCCCTCCTTACTGGCCGAAATTAGGGCCCTCCAAGAAAAAGGAATGGACCTGGGTCAGCGTCTTTTGATTTCAGACAAAGCCCATTTAATCACCCCGGGCCATCGTCTCATGGACCAGGCCCAAGAAGCGGCCAAAGGGGATCAAAAAATCGGGTCCACCCTGCGAGGAATCGGACCGGCCTATACCGATAAATACGCCCGGCATGGGTTGCGCTACGGAGATCTGGCCGGTCCAGATGCCATGACCCACCTGCAGAACAGCATGAACACCCATCGCCAAGGCCTCCAAGCCTTGGGCTATCCCGAGCCCGATGACCTGGACGCCCAAATGGAGGCCTGGATGGAAAGCCTCCAGACCTTGCTCCAAGAATTCCCCCCGGTCGACGGCTCTTGGCTCTTGAACCAGGCCTTGGACCAAGGCCAAAAAGTCCTCGCCGAAGGTGCGCAGGGAAGTATGTTGGACGTGGAATACGGGGCTTATCCTTTTGTGACATCTTCGCATACCACCGCCGCTGCCGCCTGCACCGGGTTGGGCCTGGCCCCATCCCGCATTGGGGATGTTTATGGCTTATTCAAAGCCTATTGCACCCGGGTTGGAAGCGGCCCTTTCCCCACCGAGCTTCACGACGAACAAGGCGAAACCCTTCGCCGAGCGGGTCATGAATTTGGCGCCACCACGGGCCGTCCACGCCGCTGCGGTTGGCTGGACCTACCGGCCCTGCATTATGCAGCTCGACTCAGCGGCGTCAATAAACTCATTGTTACCAAAGCCGATGTTCTGTCGGGATTTGGCGAGGTGAAAGTCGCCGTACGCTACGAAGGCATGAATTCCCACCGCGATTCCTATCCCACCCATCAAGACGCTTGCGTTCCGGTCTACCGGTCTTTTGAAGGCTGGTCGCTGACCCCTGGCAAAAACTACCAACGTTTGGAAGAATTGCCTGCGACCTTGAGGGCCTATTTGACCTTCTTGGAAGAATCCCTGGATTGCCCTGTTCATTGGGTATCGTTGGGGCCGGACCGTCACAGCACCTTGCAGACCCGTCATTGATTCCTTGGAGGATCGATTCGTCCATTTGCCCCAAGGATCGGAGTCTTCTGCCGTCCTGCTGGCCTTGATCAACGGCTTTGAAAAGGCTCCGTACATCTCCGCCTTTTGGACCTGCAATAGCCATCCGGCCAATAATCATCCTCCCAACTACCGAACCATGGATTGGATCCTGGGTATAGGACTTGCGGACGATGACGCGGACCCTGAACCCAAAAAACAGGGGCTTGACTTTGGTTTTGAAGACTTTGAGCAAATGTTGCGGGAACGCCCAGGCTTCCGCATGGGATATTTTGGATACGATCTCAAGGCCCAAAGCCTGAGCCAACCCTCCCCTTTGCCACCGGCCACGGCGGACCCTGATCCCTCCTTTTGGTTTCGACCCAGGATCCTTGTTCGATGCATTGATTCCTGTTTGGAATTCCTTTCGGATGAACAAAACCAAGGTCGGACTGCGCTCAGATCATGGTTGGAAGAACCAAAAAACGGGATCCGCGCTCGCGACAAAACCGAAACACACGGTGGCCGACTCCGCGATAAAATCTTTGTTCAAACAACAGAAAAAGAATACCAAGAACAGATCGACACCATCCGAGAGCGCATACGGGATGGGGATTTTTACGAGTTAAATTTTTGCATTGAATGGGCCGGCCAAGTTCCAATTCAGGATCCGGTGGCCCTTTGGCAGCAGTTGACCACCAAGGCCGGTGGAGCCTTTTCGGCCTTGATCAAAAACCGTGAAACCTGGGTCATCAGTGCCAGCCCCGAACGTTTTTTGAGAAAGGACGGGGAACGACTTCTGAGTCAACCTATCAAAGGCACCGCACCGCGATCTTCGGACCCCCGCATCGACCACCAAGAGGCCGAGACGCTGAGGACCCATGTCAAGGAGAACGCAGAACACCTCATGATTGTGGATCTGGTACGAAACGATTTGGCCCGGTGTGCCGACCCGTGCAGTGTTCAAGTCGATGATCTCATGGGTTGCTATGCCTTTCCGGCGGTCCACCATCTCATTAGCAGCATCTCCGCCACCACGGTTCCTGAACAGAGCCTTTCGGGAATTTTGAACGCCTGTTTTCCCATGGGGTCCATGACCGGAGCCCCCAAAGAGGCCGTCTGCGCCTGGATCGACCGCCTCGAAAAAACCCGAAGGGGCATCTACTCAGGCAGTGCGGGTTGGTTTGATACCGAAGGGAATTTTGACCTCAATGTGATTATTCGAAGCCTGGTCTATGATCAAAGGCAAGGATGGGTGTCCCTGAAGACAGGAGGCGCTATTACCTGGGATTCCGACGCAAGGACCGAATGGCAGGAATGCCTAACAAAAGCCAAGGCCCTGTTGGACCTTGAAATTTGAACGAAATTGTAGGTGGCCTTAGGCCAGCGCTGTGACCTCGAGGTTGAAGACCGCCTTGATATCGCGGTACAATTCAGCCTCGACTTGGTAGGTACCCAATTCACGGATTTCACCGCGGATGGACATTTTGCGGCGATCCACTTCGTGTCCCAGAGCCGTCAGGGCTTCCGCAACCATGAGAGTGGTCACTGCACCAAAAATTCGACGATTTTCCCCGGTTCGCACCGCCAACGTTACGGTCAATTGACCCAACTTTTCGGAAAGATCGTTGGCGGCCTGACGCAAACCTTCTTGACGGAATTCTGCTTGACGAACCGCTTCGGCCCGGTCGTTCAGAGCTGGACGACTGGCAACCACGGCAAGGCCTTGAGGAATCAGAAAATTGAGCCCGTAACCGTTGCGGACTTTGACCACGTCGTGTTTGAAGCCGAGGCCTTTAACGTCTTGTTTGAGAATGACTTGCATATCAAAATGCGGTTGGATGCCTAAGGGCGGGTTGAACAATAAGAAAACCTTAACGCAGGCCGTCGGCCACGTAAGGCATCAAGGCCAAATGACGGGCCCTTTTGACGGCCTGAGCCACCTTGCGCTGGTATTTGAGGGAGGTACCGGTCAGACGACGTGGCAACAATTTGCCCTGCTCGTTGACGAGCTTAAGCAAAAAGTCAGGATCCTTGTAGTCAATGTAACGGATACCATTCTTGCGGAATCGGCAGTATTTCTTGCGGGTTTCCTCTTTGACGGGAACGGACGCGAAGCTGTTTGTAATCATGGGTTAACCTCCTCTTTGGCAGTTTTGGGACGGCGGCGCGACTCGTTGTAAGTCACGGCATACTTATCCAATGAAACGGTCAAAAAGCGCAAAATTCTCTCGTCCCTGCGCAGTTCAAGCTCCAGCTTATCGACGGCAAGGCCGGTGGCCTTGAACTCGTACAAATGATAAAAACCGGTCGCTTTTTTGCGAATGGGATAAGCCAGCTTGCGTAGACCCCAATGGGCCTGATGCACCAGCTCGGCGCCGTTTTCCTTCAGCACCTTTTCGAACTTCAAGACCGCCTCACGGACCATCTCCTCGGTCAGGACCGGGGTAAGGATGAGTACGGTTTCGTATTGATTCATAGGATCAATTTTTAGAAAGACCCCCTTTTGAATTGGGGAGCGCAAATATAAGCGAAAATCGACTCGCAACGCCCCATGAATCCTAACTTTGTCGATATGCAAGGCTATCAGGTCTCCGCCCGTAAGTACCGCCCCCCCCGTTTTGATGAATTGGTGGGGCAGGAACACATCACCACCACCCTTTTGAACGCCATTGCCAAAGGCCAATTGGCCCAGGCTTACCTGTTTTGCGGTCCCAGAGGGGTAGGAAAGACATCCTGCGCACGCATTTTTGCCAAAACCATCAATTGCAGCAACCGGGATAGCTCCGGGGAGGCGTGTGGCTCTTGCCCCACCTGCTTATCCTTTGACCAGGGCGGGTCGCTCTCCATCCATGAATTGGACGCTGCCTCCAACAATTCGGTGGATGACATTCGCTCCCTGGTTGAACAAGTACGTTATCCTCCCCAGGGCAGTGCCTTCAAGGTTTATATCGTGGACGAGGTCCACATGTTGAGTACATCGGCCTTTAATGCCCTCCTCAAAACCCTGGAGGAACCTCCATCCTACGCCAAATTCATCTTGGCCACCACCGAAAAGCACAAAATCCTGCCGACCATCCTGTCGCGTTGCCAGATTTTTGACTTCAAGCGCATACGGCCCCAGGATATTGCCGACCGCCTGGCTTTGGTCTGCAAGGCCGAACAAATCACCTACGACGCCGAGGCCCTTCTAACCATCGCCGGACGATCGGACGGGGCCCTTCGCGATGCCCTCACCATGCTGGACCAATTGGCCGGCTATGGCGGGGGACACTTGGGGCAAACATTGGTAGCGGAACAATTGGGGGTTTTGAGTCAACAGGGGTTTTTGGATGCCACCGAAACCCTTCAAAAAGGCGATCCTGGACCTACCCTCCGAATACTAGGGACCCTGATATCCAGGGGCTACGATCCCATTCAGTGGGTTCTGGGAATGGCGGTCCACCTACGGAACCTCTTAATGGCCAAAGCACCGGGCACCTTGGATTTGGTTGAATCAGGGCCCGAATTCAAAGAAAAACTTCAACAGCAAGCGTTGCGAAGCGATACCGGCTTCCTTTTGGGAGCCCTTCATTTGCTCAACCAGGTGGAATTGCAATACCGCCAGGCCCGTCAGCCGCGACTTTTGGTGGAAACCGCCCTCTTCAAGATTGGCTACCTTGCCAACAGGCAGCAGCAGACCACCGGTTCAACCCAGGCTACCTCTACAGAACCCCTGGCCAACGCACACCCCCTGGCCGGTATAAGCGACAAGGTCCCTGCCCCATCGGATTTCAAAACCCCTGCGAAAGTCCGCGTTCAGGTTCCCACCGCTGAAATGCCTAAATCCGTTGAAAATTCTGCGCCCCAAGTAAATCCTACGCCTCGTGAAACTCCTGCGCCACTAGAAATTCCTGCGCCACTAGAAATTCCTTCAGCCAAAGAAGTAGAACCATCCAGCACGCCTCGACAGGCCCCAACAGCCCGCCTTGACCAGGATTTTTTGAAACAAATCAAAAAACACCTGGCTCCCAAAGAAGGCACGATAGCCCCAGGAATCGATGAAAGTCAACAGTGGGATCCGCCAACATTGGATTCCCAAGGGAATTTGGAGGCCTGCTGGAACGTATTGTTGGAACAATGCCAACAAAGAGGATTGGGGGCTTTGGAGGGCCTTTTGGCTCGTAACAAACCCCAAAACCCTGATCAACAGGGTTCCGGAGTCCTTCAATTGGATGTTATTCTGTATTCTGATACGGAAAAGGGCCTCTTTGACCGGGAAAAATCGAACCTTTTGGGGTACCTCCGCGCCTTTGGGCCCCAAACATACCGGCCCGAATGGAACATTATTCAACAAAATCTGGGGCATCAACGCGAAAAATACCTAACGGAGCAAGAGCGTTTTAATAGATTATTGACTGAAAACAAGAATTTTATAGACCTGAATTCTCGAATAGGTTTAAATTTAATTTAAATACTGACATATTAATACATCTTTTTGCTAAATTTGACGCTGATTTTTAAGTACATATCCAAAAAAAACCTTTTAATTCAAGATTATGGCCGT
>Ga0209985_10001023_pt1 | contig 28833 bp, 25 predicted proteins | sample NOAtaG_FD_187305 | JGI IMG/M metagenome (GOLD analysis project Ga0209985, IMG submission 187305) | Freshwater lake microbial communities from Lake Erie, under a cyanobacterial bloom - NOAA_Erie_Diel6S_1000h metaG (SPAdes) (version 2) | ecosystem: Environmental > Aquatic > Freshwater > Lake ...
CGTCGGAGTCCGAAACCACGGGTGCCCGGGGACGAAGTCCCCGGAACGACGGACGTTCGAGTCGACAGCCAAAATGGGTGCCACCACTTCCAGTGGTGGTTTCGCGGCCGCATCGGCACGACGCCCGATCCCGGCCACGTCGACTCCACCCATGAAGGGCTGTCGCAGTCGCGCGTTTCATTGCTCGCGACTTCATCGCGACTCACCGCGCGCGGGCGTTCGCGATGTCGATCGCATACACGCCGCTGGTCGCGGTTACGTACAGCGTCTTGCCGTCCTTGCCGCCGAGGGCGCAGTTCGAGGTGCGCTCGGGAAAGCGAATCTGCCCGAGCGCCTTGCCTTCGGGCGAGAGCACGAAGATCGCCGCGCGCGGCGGCACCGCCACGTACAGATTCCCCTTCTCATCGATCGTCAGCCCGTCGCCGCCGATCGTCTCGCGGGTTCCGCCGGGAATGCGATAGAACTCGCGCCCATTCCCGAGTTTCCCCGGGCCTTCGACTGGATACGCCATGATCGTGGTCGAGAGATAGGGCACGACATACAGCGTCTTGCCGTCGGGCGAGAGATGGATGCCGTTCGGACCGCGAAGCTTCGCGTCGGCGATGACTTCGGTCGCTTCGCTCGCGCCTTTGCCGACGAAATAGACGGCGTCGGGCGGCGAGCCTTCGCGCCGACGGCCGAGGACGGGCGCGGTGAACCAGATGCCGCCTGCGTCGTCGACCACGAGGTCGTTGAGCCGGCCAAGCGCGACGCCGGTCTTCTCATGCGGCTGCGCGCGCTTGTCGCAGATGATCGAGATCGCGCCAGTCGCCGGATCGATCTTGGTGATGGCGCCGGGGTTGGCCTGCGCGCCGTACAACGTGCCGTCCTTCGCAAGAAAGAGGCCGAACGTCGCGTTCGACGTCGTGGTGATCGACTTCGCGCCCATCGGATCAACGCGCAGGATCTCGTTCGCCGGGATGTCGACGAAGTACACGGTGCCGTCCGGCGCGCATGCCGGACCTTCGGTGAAGTTGTGGCCCTCGGACCACTTGTAGATCGGAGTTCCCTTTGCGACGACGCCGGGAATGTCCTCGCCGGCCTCGCCGGCTTTCCGCGGCCACTTTGCCTCGAGCGCATGTGCCTCGAGCGCAGGCTTCGCGGTCTGCGTCGACTCTGCTGATGGCGTCGCGGTCGGCGCGACCACTGGCGGTGACTGATGCATGCACAACGCTACGGCGATGGTGAAGAAACTCATAGGGGAATCCTTCCGCCTCAGGGCTGCGAGCCGGTCAAGGACTTTTTAGCCACGGACTTCTCAGCCAAGGATCTCTCAGCCACGGGCTTCGCGGCCACGGCGACGTCGACGAGCATCCCCGACTGGAGGAATGCCGGCGGATTCTCGATCGCATAGATCACCTGCATGACGCGTGTGTCGATGCGCTCGGCGTTTTCGCCGGTGAGCGTCTTCTTCGGCTGGACATCGGGCACGATCCGCACGAAGCGCAGCGGCACCTGCATGCGGCTTCCGCCGCGAATCGTCGCGACAGCCTTGCCGGCAGGGTCGAATCGCCAGTTGTCGAGTTCGTCGATGTCGGTGCGGACGTAGAGCGTCGAGATGTCGCCGAGGCGCATGAGCGAGGTGGCGTTCGGCCCCGCGGCCTTGTACTCGCCGACATGGGTATCGAGCTTGAGGATCGTTCCCGCGATCGGTGCGCGAACGACCAGAAGTTCCCGCGCGACCTCGGCCTCGCGCAACTGCGCCTCGGCGACGCCGCACTGCGCCCGTGCCGCCGCTGCGTCGGCGGCAGAGGCGCGGGCATCGCCCTCCGCGACGGCGACTTCCTCGGGATAGGCGCCGGCCTTGACGCGCGTCAGCTTCGCCTGCGCTTCGGCGAGCTGTGCCTCCGCGATGCCGACAGCCGCCTCGAGCGTCGGCTGCTCATTCGCAGCAGTGCCGCGATCGGTGACTCGGATGAGCCGGTCGAGGCGGCCTCGGGCGTCGGCAAGCGAGGCACGTCGCGCCGCAACGACGGCCTCCGCCTCGGCGAGATCCTCGCCACGCGGCTTCGCCTTGATTTCGGCGACCCGCGCCTGCGCCACCTCGGCGCGGGCTGCGGCCGCAGCGGCTTGTGCGCGCACGGTCTCGACGGTCGCGCGCGCGGTGGCGATTCGCGCATCGGCGTCGCGCGGATCGACTTCGACGAGCGGCTGGCCCGCGGCCACGCGTTCGCCTTCCGCGATGAACACCTTCGTCACGACGCCGCCGACCTGCGCGCCGATCAGGAGCGTCTCGCTCATCGGCTCCACGATCCCGACACCCGCGACTCGATCGGGGAAGGGAATCGACGGCGGGGCGACTGGTTCGGGGCCCGTCTTCGGCGGCGTATTGAAGCGCGCGACGGCGACGGCCGTCAATGCGAAGCCGCCGAGGGCGAGAGCGGGGAGGGCGATCAGTCTGAGCTTCATGGCGGGAATCCTGCTCTTTCTACTCACAGGCTCTGTCGCGGCTGCGAAAGGTGCTCGCCGCGCGACAGCCGGTCGACCACGCCGTCGTTCATGTGGGCGATCGAGTCGGCGAGGTGGAAGATGCGGTCGTCGTGGGTCACGACGACGACTGCGCGATCGGGCTGACGCGAGCGATCGCGGATGAGGGTCATCACGCGGCGGCCGAGTTCGGCGTCGAGCGCGCTCGTCGGCTCGTCGCAGACGAGAAGCCTCGGATCATGGATCAGCGCCCGCGCGATTGCGACGCGCTGCTGCTGGCCGCCCGAGAGCTTCAGTGGCGCGCTCGTGCCACGCCCCTCGAGCCCGAGCGTCGCGAGAAGCTCATTCGACTTGCGCACCGCCGAGCCGACGGACTCGCCCTTGAGGACGAGCGGCACCGAGACGTTCTCCGCCACCGAAAGCTGAGGTACCAGGTTGAACTGCTGGAAGATGAACCCCACCGACTCGCGACGCCACGCGGCAAGCCGATCGCGCGAGAGCGTGCCGAGGTCCTGTCCGAACACCGACATCTCGCCGGCGTCGCGCGAGAGAAGCCCAGCGAGAATCGAGATCAAGGTCGTCTTTCCGCAGCCGGACGGGCCGACAAGCATGGTCAGCTCGCCGCCGGGAATGTCGAGGTCGACGCCGCGCAGGGCCTGCACCGCGTACTCGCCCTTGCCGAAGGTCTTGCGGACATGCCGCAGCCGGATCGCCGTTCCGGCGGGAGACGCGGTGGGGATGGATGTTGCCGCTGCCATCGCGTTTGCTTCCTTCTCGTTCACGGCCCCTTGAAGACGTCGGCGGGATCGAGTCGCACGACCTTCCACATCGAGATCACGCTCGCGAGGATGCAGATGACGAGCACGGCGCCCGCCGCGATGAGCGGGATCTGCCAGAGCATCTTGAAGGCGAGCTTGCCTCCGGCCGCGTTCAGGCCGAACGCGCTCACCGCGCCGAGACCGAGCCCGAGACCGATGATTCCCGCCACAAGCGCCTGAAGCGCGACCATTCCCAGAAGCTTCCACGTCGACGCGCCCATCGCCTTGAAGGCGCCGAAGTAGCGGAGATTGTCGAGCGTGAAGTTGTAGAACATCTGCCCGGCGATCGCGACACCGACGAAGAAGCCGAGCGCGATGGCGATGCCGAAGTTGATCGGGATTCCGGTCTCGCGCATCCAGTAGCCGAGCGTGCGCATCGAGTAGTCGTGCGGCTGCATGGACTTCAGTCCGGTTTCCTCCTCGATGCGCGCCGCGAGCGTCGCTGGATCGACGTCGGGCGAGGCCTTCACGAGCACCGCGCTCATCACGCGGCGCGACGGAGGCGCGTAGGTCACCGCGCGGGAATAGGTCGTGTAGATCGTGGGCGCTGCGACGAACGTCTCGGCGCACTTCACGAGGCCGACGACGCGCGCGCGACGCTCGTTGATCTCGATGATGTCGCCGATCTCAACGGGGCGCTTCGGGCCGTTCGGGTCGAAGACCTGCCCGGGCGAGGGCACGGCGCCCGGCGCGAGCTCCGCGGGGAAGAGCATCTGCTGCTGGCTTGAGCCGACCTCGACCATCACTGCGTCGGGAAGGCGCAGGTCGGCGAGCGACCCCGCGACGATCTCGGCCGGGCCGCCTGCGAGCGTGTCGTCGTCGATCCCGACGACGTCGCACACCTTCCGCGAGCCGTCTGGAAGCGTGGTTACGAGCAGGCCCTTGTAGAGCGGCGCGGCCCATCCGACGCCGGTGACGCCGCGCACGCGCTCGAGCGCGGTTGTGCGCAGCGGCTTCGGCTCGTCGACGTACGACTGCGTGGGGTCGAACACCCAGAGGTCGACGTGCCCCACCTCGCCGATGAAGGCGAACGTGCGGCTCATCAGCCCGACGAAGATCGAAGCCTGCTGCGCGATCAGGAGCGACGCGAATCCGAGTCCGAGCAGGATCCCGTAGAACTTCGCGCTGTCGCCGAAGAGCATCTTGATCGCGAAGCGGAACATGCGGTCAGCCCTTTGCCTCGGGCGGCTCGGTGGTCTTGGCGATGTCCCGAGCCTCCGCGGCCTCGCGCCTCGCCTCGCGCCTCGCCTTCCACCACTCGATGACGATCGGCAGCACGCTCACCACGATGATCGCAAGGATCACCTTCGAGAAGTTGTCCTTGATGAAGGGAAGGTTTCCGAAGAGCGCGCCCGCGCCGACGAAGCCGACCACCCAGACGAAGGCGCCGAACACATTGAACCACAGGAACCGGCCGTAGCTCATGGTTCCGACGCCCGCGACAAACGGCGCGAAGGTGCGCACGATCGGCACGAAGCGCGCGTACACGATCGCCTTGCCGCCGTGCTTCTCGAAGAACTTCTGCGTCTTCTCGAGATGCGACTTCTTGAGGAAGCGGTACTTGCCGCTGAAGGCCGCGGGGCCGATGTACTTCCCGACGTGATAGTTGACCGTGTCGCCGAGCACCGCCGCCACGAACAGCATGACCATGATGAGCGGCACGCTGAGATCGGCCTGCACCGCGAGCGCGCCCGCTGCGAAGAGCAACGAGTCGCCGGGCAGGAAGGGCATCACCACGACGCCCGTTTCGACGAACACGATGGCGAAGAGGATCCAGTAGAACGCCGTGCCGTAGTCCCGCAGGAGCTCGGCGAGATGGGTGTCGACGTTGAGGATGAAGTCGATGAGATCGAAGCCTTCAGGCATGGTCGTCGGCCTCCGCGCCGGCGGTCTTTGTTGGGACGATGAGCGAAAGAAGCATGGTTCCTGCGATCAGCGCGAGGATCACGCCGAGCGAGAGCGGGATGGGCACATGGCCGTGCGGGTTGGTGTCGGCATCCCGGAAGAAGTAGGGTAGCGCCGTCATCTTGAGGCCGACCCAGACGAGGACGAGGCCGAGGCCGTACTTGAGCAGATGGAACTTCTGCATCGCCTCGGCGACCACGAAGAACATGGCGCGCAGGCCAAGAATCGCGCAGATGTTCGACGCGAAGGCGATGATCGGCTCCTGTGAGATCGCGAGCACCGCAGGCACCGAGTCGACCGCGAAGGCGATGTCGGTCGTCTCGACGACGATCAACGCGACGAGCAGCGGCGTGGCCGCGCGCCGGCCGTTCTCGATCGTCAGGAAGCGCGTGCCGTCGAACCGCGGCGCGACGGGCAGGAACCGCGAGAGAAGGCGCAGGAACGGGTTCTTCGCCGGCTCGAGTTCCTTCTCTTCGCTCGTGAAGAGCTTGAGTCCCGTGAAGATGAGGAACACGCCCATCGCAAGCAGCACCCAGTGGAACTGGACCAGCACGCTGCCAACGCCGATGAAGAGGGCGCGGAACACGATCGCGCCCACGACTCCCCAGAAGAGGACGCGGTGCTGCTTCGCGTGGTCAAGCCCGAAGAACCTGAAGATCACGAGGAAGATGAACAGGTTGTCGACCGAGAGCGAGATCTCGACGAGATATCCGGTCAGGAACTCGAGCAGGAACGTCTGCGGCGCCTCGGCCGCGGTGAGTTTCGCGTAGCGCGTGCCCTCGAGAAGCGCGGGATTCGCCGCGAGTTCGGCCGCCGCGAATGCGCGGAACGCAAAGGCGGCGCCGATCGCGGCGACGACGCAGAGACCCGTCCACGCAAGGGAGACGAGGAAGCGGCGCCGTTCCGAGGCGCGGTCCGTTCCGTCGCCGGCGATGCGCTCGATCACGAAGAGGTCGAGCGCGAGCAGCAGGATCACGGCCGCGACGAATCCAGCGAGGAGCGGCCAGTAGGCAAGAGGTGAGAAGACGGCGTGTTCTGGCACGGGTTGCCTGCGCGAGCGCTGGACGGGGAAGCGCGCAGTGTAGGCCGCGCCGGGCCGCGCGGGGCCGTCGTCACCGCATCCATCGACCAAGCAGCAGCTTGCCCGCGAGGTTCACCGAGCCGAAGACGGCGAAACCGACCGCGGCGGAGAGCAGCACGCTGACGAACACGCGGTCTGTCTGGAAGTTGCGCAGCGCCGTCGTGATCAGGAGCCCGAGCGGCGCGTTCTCGCCGCCTTCTCCAGCGAGGAACTCGCCGCAGACGGTTCCGATGGTCGCGAGGCCGGCCGCGATCTTGAGTCCGGTCACGATCGATGGGACGGCGGAGGGCAGCGCGAGCTTCCACCATGTGGCGAGCCGGCCCGCCCCGAGCACGCGGAAGAGTTCGTCGAGGTTCGGGTCGCGTGCGCCGAGTCCGGCCACGGTGCTGGCGATCACAGGGAAGATCGAGACGATCGCCGCACTCGCGACGATCGCGGGCCGACCGTAGCCGAACCACAGCACCAAGAGCGGCGCGATCGCGACCAGCGGCACCATCTGGAAGAGGAGCGTGAGCGGATAGACGCTGCGCTCGACGACGCGCGAGAGCGAGATCAGGCTGCCGAGGACGACGCCGCCGATCGCCGCGATCGCGAAGCCGAGCATCGCGCTCGTCGCCGATTGCAGCGCGCCGCGCAGGAAGGGCGCGGGGTCGTCGAGGAACGCCGTCGCGACGCCGAGCGGCGATGGCAGCACGAAGTCCTTCAGCTCAAACACCCACCGGACGGCGGCCCACGCGAGCACCGCAAGCACCACCGCGACGACTGGCCCGAGCACGGTCAGTGCGCGTGCGCCTGGCGACTTCGGGGCGTCGGTGCCGCGCGCGCTCATCGCCGCGCCTCCTCGATCGCGCGGAGCATGGCTTCGCTTCCCGTGCGCACGCACGCGCCGAGCGCGTCGCTTGTCCAGAAGCGCGCGTCGCGCGCGCCGTCGGGCGTCGCGATGTCGGCCACGATGCGTGCCGGCCGCGGCGAGAACACGACCATCCGCTCCGCGAGAAATGCGGCCTCCGGCAACGAGTGGGTGACCAGCACCGCCGTGAACCGCTCCCGCTCCCAGAGCGCGCGCAGCTCCATGTCGAGTTCGTGCCGCGTCACTTCGTCGAGCGCGCCGAAGGGTTCGTCGAGAAAGAGGAGCGTCGGACGCGCGACGATGGCCCGCGCGAGCGATGCGCGCATCTTCATGCCGCCCGAGAGTTGATGGGGAAATCGGCTCGACGCATCCGAAAGGCGCACGAGCCGCAGCGCTTCGTCGGCGCGCGTGAGGCGTTCGTCCCTTCCGATGCCGGCGAGTTCGAGCGGCAGCGCCACGTTCTCGCGCACGGTGCGCCACGCGAGAAGCCTCGGCTCCTGGAAGAGGAAACCGGTGGCGAGTCCGCCCTGCGTCGGGCGATCGCACGATCCGCCGTCCGGAGCATCGAGTCCGGCGAGGAGCCGAAGAATCGTGGTCTTTCCGCAGCCCGAGGGACCGACCAGCGCCGTGAACGCGCCGCGAGCGCAGACGAGCGAAACCCGGTCGACCGCGTGCACGCTGCCGAAACTGCGTGAGGCATTCCGGAGCGCAAGCTGCAGCGCGGGCTGCTCTGCGGGGTGCTGTGCGGGGTGCTGTGCGGTGGGGACGCTCTGCATCGGGGACCCGCGCACCTTACCCGCCCGGCTTACACTCTTGCCATGCGCCTCACCTTCGCAGCGTTCTCCGCAGTCGCCGCCGCCATCGCCAGCCTTCTCGTCGCCTGCGACGACCGAGGGCCCAGGACCGTGCCCAACGAGGTCGCGCAGGGCGGAGCGGCGACCATCGAACTGCGGCCCGTACAGCTGCAGCTGAACTGGGTCGCGGAGCCCGAGTTCGGCGGGTTCTACGCGGCCGAGCAGAAGGCGCTCTTCCAGTCGAACGGCCTCGACGTGAAGCTCATCCAAGGTGGTCCCGGCGTGCCTGCGCCGCAACTGGTCGCCTCGGGGAACGTCGAGTTCGGCATCGTCTCTGCGCCACAACTGATCGAGTTGAACGGGAAGGGCGCCGATCTCGTGGCCCTGTACGCGGTCTATCAAGGCAACCCGATGGGCGTGATGGTGCACGAGTCGTCGCCGCACACGTCCCTCGCGGAGCTCTGGCAGAGCAGCTCGACCGTCTCGATCGAGCAAGGGCTCGCCGACTTCCGCTGGCTCTCGAAGGAGTATCCCGGAGGCAATCTCAAGATCGTTCCATACTCGTCGAACCTCGCGCAGTTCGTCGGCGATCCGACGCTCGCGCAGCAGTGCTTCGTGATCTCCGAGCCGGTGACGCTCGAGCTGAAGGGCACGAGGACGCGCGTGTTCATGATCGGCGACAGCGGATTCGACCCCTACAACGCGGTGCTGGTGACGAGGCGCGAGTACTACGAGAAGAACCGCGACGTGTGCGAAGCGCTTGTCCGCGCAAGCGCGGCCGGTTGGCGCGCCTACCTCGACGGGCCGCGACCGTTCAATGAGACCATGGCGCGTCTGAACGCCGGCATGAGCGCCGAGGCGATGGACATCGGCGCGGAGCGTCAGCGGAAGCTGATCGAGACCGATGAGACGAAGCGGATCGGGCTCGGCGGCATGCGGGTCGGCAAGTGGCAGACGCTCATCGACCAATTGGTCGAGCTCGGCGACCTCAAGCCCGACGCTTCCGGCAAGCTCCCCGATCCCAACGTGCTCTTCGTCTGGGATATCGACGCGGGCACCGCGCGCTGAACCGCGATGGGCGGCCCGGCGCGCACCATCCTGCACGTCGACATGGACGCGTTCTACGCGTCGGTCGAGCAGCGCGACGATCCGACGCTGCTGGGAAGGCCCGTGCTCGTCGGCGGTCGCGAGGGCCGTGGCGTCGTCTGCGCCGCAAGCTACGAGGCGCGTGCGTTTGGCTGCCGAAGCGCGATGCCGATGTCGCAGGCCATGCGGCTGTGTCCGCAGGCTGCGGTCGTGAAGCCTGACTTCGCGCGCTACACCGAGGCGTCGCGCGCGATCCGAGGCGTGTTCGAGCGCTACTCGCCCGAGATCGAACCGCTCTCGCTCGACGAGGCGTTCATCGACGTGACCGCCTCGCTCGCGTTGTTCGGGACCGCGCGCCGGATCGCGGAGGAGATTCGCGCCTCGGTGCGCGCCGAGCTGCGACTCACCTGCTCGGTCGGCATCGCGCCCAACAAGTTCGTCGCGAAGATCGCAAGCGATCTCGAGAAGCCCGATGCGCTCGTCGATCTCGACCTGGCGGCCGATGCGCTTGGCGCGCGGCTCGCGCCGCTTGCGGTCGAGCGCATGTGGGGCGTGGGGCCGGTCGCGGCGGAGGCGCTCCACAAGCGGGGATACCGCGTGTTCGGCGACATCCAACGGGCTGGTGAGAGACAGTTGGTCGAGGACTTCGCCGATGTCGGCGCGCACTGGTGGCGTCTCGCGCACGGACTTGACGATCGGCCGGTCGAAACCGGGCGTGCCGCGAAGTCGGTGGGCGAGGAGGAGACGTTCCCGGAGGACATCGTCGACCGCGCCGAGATCGAGGCGAAGCTGGTTGCGCAGGCCGACGAGGTGGGACGGCGCCTGCGGGCGAAGGGACTGTTCGCCGAGACCGTGCAGATCAAGATTCGATTCAGCGACTTCGAGACGCACACGCATGCGCGGACGCTTTCGACGCCAAGCGACCACACGCACGAGCTGCGGCAGCACGCGCGGGAACTCCTCGCGAGCTTCGCGCGCAGGCAATGGCGTGCGGTGCGGCTGTGCGGGTTCTCTGCGAGCAAGGTGACCAACGCCCCCGGGCAGTTGGGGCTCTTCGATGGCGCGAAGCGCGAGCGACTTGCGAAGCTCGACGACCTGCGCGATCGGATCCACGACCGCTTTGGTTGACGCGGGCCCTCAGGCGCGCGCATCAAGGAGCTTGATGAGATCGGTCGCGGTCGCGATGCCGAGGGGCGTCTCCTCCGGCTTTCCGCGCTCGGTCACGATGATCGCCTCGAGCCGGGGATTGCGCGTCCACATCGACAGGGCGAGGTCCGCCGTCGCCTCCCGCGCGACAATGGCGAACTCGTCCTTCCGGTGGTCACGCGCGAGCACCTCGCCCACGGTCACCGACGCGATCGCGCACACGATGCGTTCGCCATCGCTCAAGCCTCCGACGCCGGCAGTCCCCGCGCCCGTGTCGCGCGGCTTCGGCACGCGCACATCGAGCGCGCCCGCCGGGCCGCGCGGCACCTGCACCTCTGGCGGAAGCGCGCAGGACTCGAGGTCGTGCGACGCAATCCAGCGCACGACGCCGCTTGCGGTGAGAAGCGCCACGATGCGTCCGTCGCGGCGCACCGGGAAACGCACGACGCCGCGTTCGCGCACCAGCGAGAGCACGCGGCCGATCCGGTCGTCGATCGCGATGGTCACGACTTCCTTCGCGGCAAGTGCACGCAGCGACACCGGCTTGCGGAGTTCCTCGTCGATCGCCTCGAGCTGGGCCACCGTGGTCGCCGTCGGTACGGCGATGTACTCCGAGCGCCCGAAGCGGTTGTGGACGAGCGCGTTGCGCAGTTCGCCGGCCTCGAGCAGGAAGTCGAGATGCCGCGCGAAGTGCCGCCGCTCCGAGCAGATCTGCCGAACGCTCGCGGCGAAGCCACGGCGATGTCCGTCGCGGCTCGCGTCGAGCAGGCGCTGCAGCTCGCGGTCGATGCGGTTGTACGCCGCCTCGAAGCGATCGATCCGTTCCCGGTCTGCCTCGGTGTCGACGCCGTTGTCGCGGTGGTTTGCGTTGTTGCTGCTGTTCATCGCGTTACCCCTTCTCCTGCCCCTTCTCCTGCTGCGTCCGCTGGCCTCGCCGGCGCCGTGGCGGCCAAGGCGCGCGCGCGCACCGCTTCGAAGCGCTTGGCGAGCGCGGGTCCGCCAAGCGAGCCGTCGATCGCCGCCAGCCTGTTCACCCTCGCCACGATATCTGCTCTGTCCTCGCTTCGACCGGGCTGCTCCGCCAGCATCTCGAGTTGCGCCAGCTGCGAGCGCCACCAGAAGCGGTCGCGGTCCGACGCGGAGAGCGGCGACGCCGAACGGTAGAGCGAGAACGCCTCGACGCGCCCCGGGCTGTCGTCGCGCCTGCGGAGTGCTTCGGCGAGAAGCCACTGCGCAAGGCGATCGTCCGGATCGGCCGCGACCGCCTCGCGGGCGAGCTCCTCGGCGCCGCCGCGGTCGAGCGCGGCGAACCGCGCCATCGCCCGCGCACGAAGGATCGACACATCGCTCGCACCGTCTGGCGCCGTCGCAAGCGTCGCGAGGAACTCGATCGCGCCCGCGGCGTCGGCAGCCACGCTGCCGTCCACGATCGCCGCCTCCGCGCGATCGACATGCCGCGAAAGCGGGTCGGCGATCCATGCACGCAAGGTCGGTGATCGTGCGGCGAACTCGAGCAGCGCGCGCGGAGCATGCCCGCCGTCGCCAAGGGCGAGCGCAGACCCGATCCAGACCTTCGCGGCCCGCAGGGCGGTGGCATCGTCGACCAGGCGATCGGCGAGCGCCCGATCGGCAAGCACGCGCGCCTTCGCCATGTCGCCACTTGCGAGTTCGATCTCGGCCCGCGCGGTCGCGAGCCGTGCCGCGAGCGTCCGCACGTGGGCTGGCGAGGCATCGGTCGGTGCTGCGGGAAGCGCCGCGATGTCGAGCGCGGTCGCCAGCGTTCCCAGTTCATCGAGGCGCGTGGCCCGCGCCTCTTCCCGTGCCTCTTCCCTCGCCTCGCGTTGCCTCGTGGAAGTCGTCGTCTCGTCGAGTTCGAGTTCGCGATTGAGACGAGCGAGTTCAAGCTCGATCGAGCGCAGCGATCGCGCCGCGCGGTCGGCTTCGTGAAGCCGATTCGCGGCCATCGCCTCGAGCAAGGCGGCTGCCCGGCCGAGGTCACGCACCCGGCCCGCGTCGTGGAGAGCGAGGTCGATGCGCTCGAATGTCCACCCGTTCGTTGCGGTCTCGCCGGGAAAGCGCGCGATCGCAAGGGCGAGTGCGGCGTCGAGTCGCGTAGGCTCGCCGAGCGACCGGCGCAGGTCGAGCGCAAGATCGATCGCTTGGCGCGCGGCCGGCAGGCCATCGAAGGCTCGCACCGCCTCGAGCAGCGTCTCAGCCGCTGCGTCCGGAGCGCCACGCGTGGCGAGTCGCTCGGCGACACGAATCGCGACGATCGGGCCGACGAGTGGATCGCGCGTGATGGCGGCGACGCCAGCGTCGCTCACCCTGTCGCTCACCCTGTCGCTCACCCCGTCGAGGACCACATCGAGCACGCGATCGCCGCCGGGCGCGAGCGCTGCGACGGCGACAAGCGGGAAGGGCGCGCCTGACTCGGCCGCCGCGCGAAGGGTGTCGGCGGGCAGGCGCTCGGCGAACCACTCCGCCATCGCGCGGCGCCGTGCGATCGACACCGCCGGATCGCGTGAGTCGGCGCCGGCCCGCTGCAGGCTGTCGGCAATGACCGCCGCGACGGCACCGACTCCCTCTCCGGCGGCAAGCCGCGCGCGCACCTCGGCGGCATCGCCCACGCGGGCCAGCGCATCAACCGGGGCGCGCTCGCCGCGTGGCTTCGGAAACGCGCCTCGGCTGTCTTGGTCCTTCCACCGCGCGATTCGCGCGACGAGCGCGATGGCCGGGTCCGCGCTTTCAGCTGCCCGAGCGAGCAGCCGTGTGCGCTCGGCTGGGTCGGGCTCGACGCGCCCGCGCGCGAGCGAGAGGATGTCGGATAGCGCGGGAGGTATCGGGAGTTCGCAGAGACTTGCGCGCGCGAGGAGGCGCCGCGCCTCGGCGCGTGCGCGCGCGGCTCGTGCGCGCGCGGCGTGTCGCGCGTCGGTCGAGGCACTCTCTGCCAGCAGTCCGTCCGCCTCGCATGCGAAGAGGTCGGCCGCGAGAAGCATGGATAGGCCCTTCAGCGCATGCGCACGAAAGGCGGCGGCATCGGTGGCGACCGCTGCGTCGGGCGCGAGGCACGACGCCACGAGCGGGGATCGAAGCCGCGCGTCGACCGCGGAGAGAAGCGCACGCATCTGGCGCAGTTCCGCGCCTGTCGGAAGTCCGACCGCAACCAAGGCGTCGCCGAACGACAGCACGTGCCGGCGAAGCAGAAGATCCTCGGCCGACTCAAGCACGAGTTCCCGCGCCGCGGCCGGCGCGTCGGATGCGATCTTCTCGAGGAGCGCCGTGCGTCGTCGCTCGACCGCATCTTCGGCGTCGACCGCTTCACCGACGGTGCGCGCGCCGCTGCGGAGCCGGATCGCCTCGGCCGCAAGCGCGGCACGCGCGCGCACGCGCGTCGAGACTCCGTCGCCGCTCCACTCGCGCAGCCTCTCTGCGTCGCCGCCGATCTCTGCGGCGCGGATGGCGCGGAATGCGTCCTCATCGCGCTGCGCTGCCTGCGGCGCAGCGGGGAAGCCAGCGCGCGCGTGCTCTTGCCGAGCCTGCGCCGGAGCGGTCGCCGTCAATCCCGCGATCGCGCAGGCAAGAAGGTACGCCGTCGGGCGTCGCGAAGCGTTCATCGATCGCCTCCGAACGCAACAGAGCGGTAGCCCGCCGCGACGACTGCGTTGAACACCTCGACGACACCCTGCCACGGGACTTCGGGTTCAGCCGCAATGCGGATGGGGTGATCGGCGGTGAAGAACCCGCGCGGCGAGTCGGGCGCGACCAGCGCGTCGCGCAGGATTCGCTCGAGTTCGCGCACGTCGCGGGGCTCGGCCAGCGCGCCGCCAGTCCCGATCGATAGCACGCCGTCGACGTATGCCACACGGAGCACCAGTGGCTCGATCTCGAGTGCGAGCGTCGGCTGGCTCGCGGCGGCCTGGCGGGGGTCGGCCTGCATCTGCGCGCGCAGATGACGCTCGTTCCCCATGAAGCCCGCCGTCAGCAGGAAGTAGATGAGCAGCTGGAAGACGACGTCGATCATCGGCGTGATCGACAGCGACACCCGTGCACGGGCGCGGGGGTCGCGCAGCTTGGCGCGGTGCTCACGCGCCATCGCGCTGCGCTCCCTTCTCGCCCCGCGCCTCATCGACGACGAGATTGAGCCGGGGCAGTGCGCCGCCGCCGGCAAGCCGTGCGGCCGTCGTCGCAGCGCGCATCGCGGGCTCGACGAAGCGGTAGTGGGTCGCGCGGTCGGCGCGCAGGTTCACCTCGAGCCGGGGATTCGCCCGGTACCCGGCCGCGAGCGCTTCCGCCAGCGCGACCGCGCCATCGGCGTCGGCGGGGTACACGGCCCCATTCAGCGCGTAGCCCGCGCTTTCGCCCGCAGCGTCCGGCAGCACGTTGAGCACCCATCGCGCGTCGTCATCCGGCCGGACGGTAGCGCCGGCCTCGACGCCGGGAAGCGACATCGCGACCTGCTCCCGGTTTGAGATGCCGGACACGAGCGCGAAGAACACGATCAGCAGGAACGACACATCGATCATCGGCGTGAGGTTCGCCTCGATCTCTGCGTTCTGATGCCTGTTTCGCGTGCGTCGCATGGACTCTCCAGAGGTCTCGCTACATGTCCCTCTTCTGCATGTCCCTCTTCTGCATGGACCTCTTCTGCATGGACCTCGCTGCATGGGCCTCGCTGCATGGGCCTCGCGTCAGTGACGCGGCCGTCCGATCGTCGTCAGGTTGCAGTGCTTGAGACGCCCGCGACGCTCGCGGCGCCCTTCGGCCGGAAGAGCGAAACCATCTCGTCCACAGCAGAGAGCGCCTCATCGGACACCGCGATGGTGCCGTTGCGCACCATGGCGTAGGCGCTGAGCGCGGGAATCGCGATCAACAGACCCCAGAAGGTGGTGACGAGCGCGGTGCCGATGCCGCCTGCGAGGAGGACCGGGTCGGCGGCGCCGCCCGAGGCAGCGACTCCTTGGAACGCGACGATCATGCCGTAGACGGTGCCAAAGAGCCCGATCATCGGCGCGACCTGACCGAGGATGTTCAGCTTCTCGAGTCCGCGCAACCGTGCGGAGAGAATCTCGTCGGCGGCTTGCTCCGCCGCGCGCACCATCGCGTCGGTGCCGTCGGGCGCGTGATCGAGGGCGCGGGCCACCATGCGGGCGAGGTCGCTGTCGCCGCGCTGCGCGCGCTGAATCGCGTCCTGGTAGCGCCCGCCCGCGAGCAGTTCGCGCAGTTCGCGGGCGTCCGGTTCGGGCAGCATGTCGCGCCGCCGATTCGCGCTCGCCGCAATCGCGATGAGCACCACGTTCGCAACCGAGAGCGCAAGCAACACCCAGATCATGGCGCTCCCGATCCATTCGATCGAGCCATCGGGGTTTGTCGAGTAGAAGAAGATGGATCCGTTCATGGGGTTCTTCGGGTGAAGCGTTCGTAGATGGGCGTCGGGCGGCCTCGATCGATCGGCGCACGCGCGCGCATGTCCGGAGCCGTCATCGTCCTCGTCATCGTCCTCGTCATCGTCCTCGTCATGGGCGCGTGCCCCTCGCATCGTCTGGCTTGCTCGTGTCGAGACCTGCGTCGATGCGCGAGATGAAGCGGTAGCCGCCGTCGCCGAAGTGGCGCGCTGCGACCGCCTCGAGCGTACGCCCAGGGTCCTCCTCGAGGAACTGGATGCACTGGATGGTGGCCCGGCGGCGGCCGGTCGTCGGATCGGCGGGATTCAGCCGCTCGAGCATCGCAAGCAGCGAGTCGCGGTCGAGTTCGTGGCGGCCCGGCCCCGTCAGCGTCGTCGAGAGAAGAAAGACGCAGTCGGCTCCGGACCGCAGGGCAAGCGACAGCGCCTCGATCGGGCTTGAGCGGCCGCTCGGCACGACGTCGCGGCGGAGCCACTCGATCGCCGCAGCGCGTTCGGCTCGGCTCGCCGGGCGCAGCGCTGCGTCGCCCTTCAGCGCAACCGCGCTGTCGCGGCGGAAGCAGATCACGGTGAACTCCTGCGACGGCTCGAGCCGCGCGAGGGATCGCTCGACCGCGTCGACGATCTCGGGAAAGCTGCCGACCATCGAGCCCGACGCATCGACGACGTAGGCGACCTTCGTGGCGTTTCCGGCGACGAGCCCGGCGAAACTCGCGCCCTGTCGCACGCCGAGCTGGGAATCGCCGGCGCTGCCGTCGCTTCCCGAGCCGGGCGCAAGCGCGCCGAACCGGCGCGTGAGGCCATCGAGTTCGGGGTTGGCGGCGCCCGTCGATTCAAGCGCGCGGAGTCTCGCGGCGATGTCGTCCGTGCGCGGATCGCGCTGTGATCGCGGCGCTTCCGGCGTTGCGGGTGGCCTTGGCTCCGCGGCGTGGCGCGCTGGCGCCGGGTCGGCGAAGTCGGCGACGAGCACGACGGGCGGGGTGTCGTCGCGAGTGGTGCGCGTCACGCCCCACGCGGCTCCGAGGATCGCGGCCGCGATGGCACCATGCACTGCAAGCGACAACACGACTCCGCGCATGGCACGGGCGGCTGCATCGCGTGGTTGCGGCGCGGGAGAGGCCCTCATGCGGCGCATCGTATGGTCTTCCCTCGACGCACCCGGCGAACCCACCGATTTCCGCAGCGGAACTCGCAGCAGGGAAAGTTCCCGCGTCGGGTCTGGCGTCGATGCGCGGAGGCGGTGGCTCTTACTCGTCGCCTTCGTCGCCGCCGCGACCACGGAAGATGAACCCGTCGAGGCTCAGCTTGCCGGCACCGGTCAGTGTCAGGCCGAGCGCCAGGACCACGAGCGTGAGTTGGCTGAGGGCGACCGCGCGGGGCAGTTCCGCGCCGATGGCGGTTGGGGTCCAGATGGCGCCGAAGGCGGCGGCCACGGTCGGTGTCGAGAGGAAGAGCGCCAGCGCCCAGAGCGCGAGTCCGCCGGTCCAGAGCCGGGTGAAGAGGCCGATCAGGATGAGGCTTCCGCCGATGAGTTCGAAGACCGTCACCGTCCACGCCCAGATCTGGGGCTTCGGAAGCCTGAGGCTGTCGAAGAAGAGGGTGAGTTGGTGGAGTGCGCGGGTCTGGACGCCGGCTGCATCGATGGCCGGGGCGGTGAGCGGGGGGGCGTCCTGGTGCCAGACGACGTAGGTGCCAGGGCCGGCGTTCGTGTCGGCGGACACCACCCCGATCTCCCGAAGCCGGGCGGCGGCGTCGCCTGTGAAGACAGTCTGCTGCATCGCATGGTGCCAGCCCGTCGGTACGAAGGCGAGGAAGATCAGGATGCGTGCGAGAAGGGGCACGACATTGGCTGCTGCCTGCTGGCTGAACTTCTTCATGGGAAACCCTGCGGGGGCGACCTTCGCGATGCGACCACGCCCCGAACGTGCCGGGGCTGTCGTGGAACGTGACTTTGGGGTGGATCGGCTCGGCCCGTCAGTTCCGTACAATCTCAGTCTCCGCGGGCGTGGCGGAATTGGCAGACGCACGGGATTTAGGTTCCCGTGGGGTAACACCCGTGCAGGTTCGAGCCCTGTCGCCCGCAGTTTGAGCGGTGGCCTTCATTTAAGCGGCCGCCGCTGCGGCGGCGGCCTTTGGCGGGGAAGCGAGTCGTGATCGACGAGCGGGAGCGGCGGCGGCCTTTGGCGGCAACCCGTGATTTGAGCGGCCGCCGCTGCGGCGGCGGCCTTTGGCGGGGAAGCGAGTCGTGATCGACGAGCGGGAGCATCGCCGGTCGCGGCCAATCCGCCCTAGGTTCTGTCTGACGGATCGCCGAAGGCCCGAAATCCGCATCGGCGCCCGGAGGGGAAGGAGGGGAAACGAAGCTGTATCCGCAGCGATACAGCGAGTTGAACCCGACGCAGCCATCCGGGATGCCGTGCGGATTGAAGCCCGGCGGATCCGTCAGACAGAACCTAGGCCATGCTGTCGCTACCCTTCCGGAATGTCCCAGAGCGATCCATCGTGGACCCCGCAGTCGTGGCGCGCCTATCCGTGCGCGCAGCAGCCGGTCTATCCGGATCGCGGCGCTCTCGAGCGCACGCTCACCGAGATCGCGGCACTCCCGCCGCTCGTCACGAGCTACGAGATCGAGTCGCTGAAGACCCAGATCGCCGAAGCGGCCCGCGGCGAGCGATTCATCCTCTGGGGCGGTGACTGCGCAGAGAGCTTTGCCGACTGCACGTCGCCCGCGATCGCGGCCAAACTAAAGATCCTGCTTCAGATGAGCCTGGTCCTCGTGCACGGCACGCGGAAGAGGATCACGCGCGTCGGCCGCTTCGCAGGCCAGTACGCGAAGCCGCGAAGTGCGGCCACCGAGCTCGTCGCCGGCAGCGAACTGCCGACATTTCGCGGCGACAACGTCAACAGGCCCGAGCCGACGCTGTCGGCGCGAACGCCCGACCCGACGCTGCTGCTCCGCGGCTACGAGCGCGCCGCGCTGACGCTGAACTTCGTCCGTGCGCTCATCGACGGCGGATTCGCCGACCTCCACCACCCAGAGAACTGGGATCTCGAATTCGTGCGGCATTCGCCGCTTGCCGCCGAGTACCAGCGCATGGTCGATGCGATCGGCGAGAGCCTGCGCTTCATGGAGACGCTTGCCGGCGGAACGATCGCCGCGATGCAGCGCGTCGACTTCTACACAAGCCACGAGCTCCTGGTGCTCGAGTACGAGGCTGCGCTCACGAGGCAGGTCCCGAGGCGCGAGGGTTGGTTCAATCTCTCGACGCATCTACCGTGGATCGGCGTCCGCACCGGCGCGCTCGACGGCGCGCACGTCGAGTTCTGCCGCGGGATTCGCAATCCCGTCGGCGTGAAGGTCGGCCCCGACGCGACGGTCGAGGCGCTGCTCGAGACGGTTCGCGCGCTGTCGCCCGCGAACGAGCCTGGCCGCGTGGTGCTGGTGACGCGCTTCGGCGCGCATCGCATCGGTCAATCGCTGCCGCCGCTCCTGCGCGCCGTTCGCGCGGCCGGTCTCGACGTCGCCTGGGTCTGCGATCCGATGCACGGCAACACCGAGACCGTCGTGCCGACAGGCGGCGCGTGGGCGGGGAAGAGCGTCAAGACGAGGAAGTTCGGGCACGTCCTCGCAGAGGTCCAGCAGGCGATCGAGATCCACAGAAGCGAAGGGACGATGCTGGCGGGCGTCCACGTCGAACTGACCGGCGAGAACGTGACCGAGTGCACGGGCGGCGCGCGCGGCCTGACCGACGACGACCTCGCGCGCGCCTATCGCTCGCAGGTCGATCCACGTCTGAACTACGAGCAGGCGCTCGAACTGGCCATGCTCATCGCGCGACATGCGTGACGTGGCGACGTCGCGCGAGGCGCGGGGCGCGGGGCGAGGGGCGAGGAGTAACGGGTGAGGGGCAAGGGTTCAGCAGCAGGGGTTCAGCAGCAGGGGCAACTGGAAGGGGCGGCATGCGCTCGATTGACGCTATCATGCCGCGCCCATGTCACGCCGCCGCGTCGTCATCACCGGGCTCGGCCCCGTCACCGCCCACGGTTTGGGCATCGACTCTCTCTGGCAAGCGCTCTGCGACGGCCGATCGGCGCTCGCGCCCATCCGCGCCTTCGACGCCTCCGGCTTCAAGGCCGCGTCGGGCGGCGAACTCCCGGAGTCCTTCGATGTGAAGGAACTCGTGCCGAAGAGCTACCGCAAGGCAACCAAGGTGATGGCGCGCGACATCGAGATCGCCGTCGGCGGCGCCCTGCTGGCGGTGAAGGATGCAGGACTCCGCACCCGCGGCACCGATCCCGACAACCCGCCGACGATCGCTCCCGACCGCTTCGGCTGCCACATCGGCGCCGGCCTCATCGCTGCGGAACTCGACGAACTCACGGCCGCGCTGTCGACATCGCGCGACGCAAGCGGCCGCTTCGACGTCGCGAACTGGGGCGAGAAGGGCATGCAGGAGCTCACGCCGCTCTGGCTCCTCAAGTACCTCCCCAACATGCTCGCGTGCCACGTGACGATCATCCACGATTGCCAGGGGCCCTCGAACACGATCACGTGCAACGAGGCCTCGAGCGGCCTCTCGCTCGCCGAGAGCCAGCGCGTGATCGAGCGCGGCGCTGCGGACGCGTGCCTCTCGGGCGGCGCCGACAGCAAGCTGAATCCGATGGCGTATCTCCGTCAGGAACTTGCGGGGCGCTTCGCCCCGTGCTCGCCGACGAGCGATGCGTCCGCGGTCGTGAAGCCGTTCGACAGCGCGGCCACCGGCAGCCTGATCGGAGAAGGTGGCGGAATCCTCGTGCTCGAGGCAGAGGAGACGGCGAAGGCGCGCGGTGCGCGCATCCACGCCGTCCTCTCGGGAACGGGCGCATCGCAGAGCTGGTGCGACGACACCGTCGGCCTGCTGCCCGATGCGTCGGGCGAATCGCTCGCCGATGCGGTCTCCGCAGCCCTGCGCGACGCCGGAATCGCGCCCGCCGAGGTCGACGCGATCATTCCCTACGGTTCCGGCGTTCCATCGCTCGATTCGCTCGAGGCGAACGCGCTCGCACGCGTCTTTGGCAACGAGCTTGCGAAGAAGCCCGTCATCACCCTCGCGCCTTCGATCGGCGCGACCGTCGCCGGGTTCGGCGCGATCGCGGTCGCTGTCGCAGCGCGTGCGATCGCCGAGCAGCGGCTGCCGGCGCGGCTCAACTCGAAGTCGACAGGCTCCGTGGCCGCTGCCGCAGCGCCGAGCGCACCGTGCGCCCTCCGCCACATTCTCGTCTGCACGCCGAGCCTCGGTGGCCAGAACAGTGCCGCGGTCATCTCGAAGCCAGCCTGATCAAACCTCCGCTTCCGAACGAATCGCATTCCGATGAGCACCACTTCGAACAACCGTCGCGTCGTCGTCACCGGCATGGGCTGGGTGACGCCGCTTGGGCACGATGTCGACAGCGTGTGGCAGCGGCTCCTTCGAAGCGAGTCGGGAATGGGTCCGACGACGCGCTTCGACGCGCGCACCTTTCCGACGACGTTCGCCGCGGAGGTGAAGAACTACGACATGGCGCGCTTCGTCAAGGATGCGTCGGTGCATGCGTCGGCGGGCCTCAACTCGCAGTTCGCCCTCGGCGCCGCGAGCCAGGCGTGGCGTCAGTCGGGCCTCGATGGATTCGGTGCGCTCAACCGCAAGCGCGTCGGCCTCTATCTCGGCGCGGGTGAAGGCGTCATCGATTTCGAGAACTACGCCGCCTCGAACCTCGCGGGTTGGGACGCAGAGCAGAAGAAGGTCGACGGTGTCCGCTGGGCTGCGTTCGCGCACTCGGCGATGGACCGCATGCGCGAGGTCGAGCAGGAGCCGAACATGCCGCTTGCGCACCTCGCGCGCGAGTTCGGGGTGCGTGGCCCCGCGCTCAACTGCCTGACGGCGTGCGCAGCCAGCACGCAGGCGATTGGCGAGGCGTTCAGCCTCATCAAGCGGGGCGACGCCGACGTGATGCTCTCGGGCGGCACGCACACGATGATCCACGTGCTTGGCGTGACGGGCTTCAACCGACTCACGGCGCTGTCGACGTCGAAGGGCGATCCGACCAAGGCGTCGCGTCCGTTCGATGCAACGCGCGACGGCTTCGTCATGGGCGAGGGTTCGGGCATGATCGTGCTCGAGAGCCTTGAGCACGCGCTTGCCCGCGGCGCCACGCCTCTCGTGGAGGTCGCCGGGTACGGCTCAAGCGCCGATGCCTTTCGCATCACCGACATCCATCCGGAGGGTCGCGGTGGCGCGGCCTCGATGGGCCAGGCGCTCGGGCAGGCCGGCATCGATCCGCTCGCGCGCCGAGCCGATGGCCGCGCCGCAATCGACTACATCAGCGCGCACGGAACCGGCACCAAGGAGAATGACTCGATCGAGACGCGCGGTGTGAAGCGCGTCTTCGGCGCCAACGCGAAGGACATTCCCATGAGCTCGATCAAGAGCATGATGGGACACCTGATCGCGGCCGCCGGCGCCGTCGAGTTCATGACCTGCGTCCTCGCGATCCGCGACGGAATGCTCCCGCCGACGATCAACTACCAGACGCCCGATCCGGACCTCGATCTCGACTACGTCCCGAACAAAGCGCGTGCCGCGAAGGTCGACATCTGCCTGTCGAACAGCTTCGGCTTTGGCGGACAGAACGACACGCTGGTCGTGCGCCGCTACGCGCACTGAGCGACATGCTGATCGAACCGTGGCCGTCGCCGCCCCTGCGGCGCCATGCGGCCGCACGAGGCGTACCCGGAAGTCCCCCCGAGGTCTCCCGAGCGCCCCCGAGGTCCCCCGAGGTCTCCCGAGGTCCCCCAAGATGCTCTCAGGTACCCCCCAGACCCTGATCGGGCGGTTTCTGCCCGGAGGCCCCGCGTTTTTCAACGGATTGTCCGGCCCGGCGCGACTCGCCGCAGTTCGGTGGCAGCATAGACTTGCGGCAGATTCCCTTTGGAGCGGAGGTTGGCCCGGATTCCCTCGTTGGATGGCTCGCGTGGAGCATCCAGCCGGCGACCGACCTCGTTCCTGACCGCAGGAGAGAGATGTGAACAGAACTCGATTGGCCCAGGCGTCTGTGCTCGCCGCAACCCTCTTTGCCAGTGCCGCGCATGGCGCCGTGATCGACATCAACGGCGGCAGCGCATGGGGCGGCTGGGATTTGGTTGGATCCGCACAGACCAACGGCGTGTGGGTCGCGGGCTCGACCACGCGCGACTACAACATCTACCGCACGCGCTTCACGCTCGACGCGAGCCAGACTCTCGGGAATTCACGCCTCGCCAACGGTGCTGCCGGAAACGGCGTCGACTACACGGGCGACACGCAGGCGAACCTCTTCTCCGGCTCGTGGCAGGCGGGCGACCGCATCGTCGGCGTCGGACTCCAGTACACGGGCGGCGCGATGCTCACCACGCTGTTCCTCCACGTTGATTCCGGCGGAGACAACATCTTCGCTGCCTCGAGCGTCGGAGCGAACGACAGCCAGTTCTCGCACGACGTCGGCGACACGGCCTCGTACGTCACCTCGATGCCGTGGGTCGCGTCGCGGCATCAGACGAACCAGTACTCGATCTGGTTTGACTTCAGCCCGGACGGCTCGATCCCAAGCGGGAACTACACCTTCCCCTACGGCGCGGGTCCGACCAACGACACGCCGATCCGCAGCTTCGCGATCCTCGGCGCGGGCGAGCAGCTTCGCGCCACCAGCGCGCAGTACTTTGTGAACATCGACGCGATCCTCCGCTCAAACGGCGGGGCGACCTACGGAGAGGGGGCGATCGACGACCTCACCAAGCTCGGCTTCTGGGAAGGCGACGAGACGCTCGGACAGGGCGTGTTCTCGCAGCAGATCTTTGCGATCCCGGCACCGGGCGCGATGGCGCTCCTCGGCCTCGCTGGCCTCGCGGGCGCGCGTCGCCGCCGCTGAACGGCCTTCGTCGGGCGTCGATCTCGACCACAGAGCCAGACTTCCCCAGCGCCCCGCGTCTACCGCGGGGCGCCTTGCTTCCTCTTGCCTGTGCGCGGTACTCGCGCGGCCCCCTCGGTTCGAAGGCCTCGCCGTTCACCTGCCATCAACTTGCCAGCAAAGTGACACCCAGATGGGCCGGCTACCCCTAATCGGGTGCAAAGACTCTCCGATCAGGGGGGATTCCACGCAGTTTGGTTGTGGAATCGGAATCTCGGGGCATTGTGAAGAGGTTCCCGCGGTGTCTCCCTCGACACCCTCCGACATCCCAACCCCTAATCCGGGAGTTTCTTCATGTCAGCTTTGATCCGATCGAAGTTCGCGCTGTTTGGTGGTCTTTTCGTCGCAGCGGTCGCTGCGCTTCCGTCCGTCGCCTCCGCACAGGTCATCGACATCAACGGTGGCACCTCATGGGGGGGATGGAGCTCCATGGGCAGCTCGCAGACGGCGGGTTCGTGGGTTCTAGGCTCGACCACCCGCACCTTTAACATCTACCAAAGCGCCTTCGTCCTGAGCGCAAGCCAGACGGTTGGGGGTAGCCGCCTCGCCGATGGCGCGGCAGGCAACGGGACGGGCTACACCGGCGACGGAGCCGCGAGCCTCTTCGGCAGCTCGTGGCAGGCGGGCGACCGCATTATCGGAATTGGCATCCAGTACACGGGCACGACCCGCGCGAACCAGTTCTTCTTCCACCGCGATGCCGGGGGGAACAACATCCAGGCCGCGTCGAGCTTCGGTGCCGGCGACGGCGTGCTTTCCTTCAACGCCGGCGATACCTCCTCGTACATCGATGCGTCCTTCAATCCCTACCGCGGGCAGGTGCGGCAGTACTCGATCTGGAACGGCTTCAGCCAGAACGGGTCGCCGGGCGAGGGCAATTTCACGACGCCATACGGAACTGTGCCGTCGCTGGCGATGCCGACGCGCTCGTTCACGGTGCTTGACGCCGGCTCGACGACGGCGAGCAAGAGCATCCAGTTCTTCACCAACATCGATGCGATCCTCCGCGCCAACGGCGGAGCGACCTTCGGCGACGGCGACTTCGGCGCCGCGACGCGCTTTGGCTTCTACGAGGCGGGCGCGTCCGGGGCGACGCAGCATGTCTTCGCGATCCCAGCGCCGGGCGCCCTGGCGCTCCTCGGCCTCGCTGGCCTCGCGGGCGCGCGTCGTCGCCGCTGAAGCGAAGCTTCCAGCAACTGATCCAACCGACGGGCCCCGCGCGAGCGGGGCCCGTTTCACGTTGCATGGGCGGCACGCCGCCGGCGGCTCTCCGATTGCGCCTTTCCAGGCCCGCGGTCCAACCATCGCTGCTGCTGCGATATCGCGTCACCCAATTGAGTCGTTCGGGAAAAACCGCCCCGATTGGGGGTGTTTTTTGACACGGACTTACGGAGTTTTACGCTGAGTGTGGCGTAGCGCGTCACGCAATCCCAGACCGACTTGGTCGCATCGAGCCCATCGTCCCGGTTCGAGATCACCCAGGGGTTCGGCGCAAAGGAATCACAGACGGAAGTCCCAACATGATCACCGCACGCATGGCTCAAGCCCTGTCCCTCACCGCCGCCCTCGCCCTCGCGGGCACTGCCTCCGCCCAGACCGTCGACATCAACGGCGGCAACTCGTGGAGCGGCTGGAACTCCGTCGGCAACTCGCAGACCTCCGGCACGTGGGTGCAGGGCTCGACCACCCGCACCTACGACATCTACAGCACCTACTTCGTGCTGAGCGCGGCTCAGACCGTGGGCGGCACGCGTATCGCCAACGGCGCTGCGGGTAACGGCGTCGGCTACACGGGCGAGACCGAGGCCAGCCTCTTCGCGGGCGCATGGCAGGCGGGTGACCGCATCCTCGGCATGGGCATCCAGTACACGGGCACCACGCGTGGGTCGACCTTCTTCTTCCACCGCGACGCTGGTGGAAACAACATCGCCGCCGCCTCGAGCTTCGGCGCGAACGACGGTGTCTCCAACTGGGATGTGGGCGATACGGCGTCGTACATGACGACCGTCGCCGGTAACCCCCGCGGACAGGTGCGGCACTACGCCGTCTGGAACGGCTTCAGCCAGAACGGTTCGCCCGCCGAAGGCAACTTCACGGCGCCGTACTCGTGGAACGCGAACCCTGCGTTCGGCGCCACGGCGTTCCCCGACTTCCCGACGCGCAGCTTCGCGGTGCTCGACAACGGCTCGATGGACCTGACCAAGAGCGTGCAGTACTTCGTGAACATCGACGCGATCCTCCGCTCGAACGGCGGAGCGACCTTCGGCGACGGCGACTTCGGCCCGAACACGCGCTTCGGATTCTGGGAAGGCATTTCGGGAACCGGTAACTTCAGCCAGCAGATCTTCGCGATCCCAGCGCCGGGCGCGATGGCGCTCCTCGGCCTCGCGGGCCTCGCGGGCGCGCGTCGTCGCCGCTGAAGCGAAGCTTCCAGCAACTGATCCAACCGACGGGCCCCGCGCAAGCGGGGCCTGTCTCGTTGGAGGCCCGCACCGTTTCCGCGTACCTTTCGTGGTGTGAGCGCTGAGCCACAACCATGCCCACCGTGCAAGCCGCGACTCGGCCGCGTCGTGCGCGCGATCGCAGCGGGGGGGCTTCTCGCGGCCCTCGTGCTTGCGTTCGTGCCGCCTGCGGGGCGCCCGACGTTGCCCGCGGATGCGGTGACGCGCGGCGAGGCACTCGAGCAGGCGCTCGTCGCGGCGGTGACCAAGGTGCGCGAGCCGGCGGGGGAGTCGTGGGCCATCGCCATCGACCCCGCCGACATCAACGCGTGGCTCGCGACGCGGCTTCCGAAGTGGGTGGCCCACGACCCAGAGTTCGCACCGTTCGCGGCGGCGAGCGAGGTGCGGATCGGCTCCGAGGATGGCGCGATCGTGCTCGAGGCGCCGCTCGGGCCGCGTGCGCTCGGGCTTGTCGGCACCGTGCGCGTGCCGCTCGAACTGACGGAAGCGGACGAGCGGCTTGAGGCGAGCGTCGGACGCGCGCGCGTCGGACGGCTTCCTGTGCCGCTCTCCCTCGCCGCGTTCGACGCGGCGGGAGCGTTCCGCGAGGAACTTGGCCGCCTCGAGGCGCGCTACCCCGGCCGCCGCTTCCGGCTCGGGGACGGACGATTCATCGAGATTCGCGCCATTTCCTGCGAGAACGGGCGCATCAAGATCCGCTTCGCGACGCTTCCCGCAGCCGCGTCGGCGGGCTGATCCCCAAGCACAACGGCCGCGCCACCGCCACGGGGGCTTCGGCTACATTGCCGCTTCCATGCCAGAGCTCACGATCAACGGCAAGAAGTACTCCTTCAAGCCCGGCCAGACCATCATCCAGGCGGCCCTCGACCACGAGGTCGAGATTCCGCACTACTGCTACCACCCCGGCCTCTCGGTGGTCGCGAACTGCCGCATCTGCCTTGGCGAGGTCTGGGCGCCGAACCCCCGTTCGGGCAAGCTCGAACCGTTCCCGAAGCTCGTGCCGACCTGCCAGCAGGCGGCCGCCGACGGCATGGTCGTCTACACCGACAGCCCCAAGGCCGTCGCCAACCAGAAGGCGGTCATGGAGTTCCTGCTCATCAACCACCCGGTCGACTGCCCCGTGTGCGACCAGGCGGGCGAGTGCCATCTGCAGGACTACTCCTACCAGTACGGCCGCGGCCAAAGCCGCTTCACCGAGGCGAAGAACAAGCAGCCGAAGAAGGACGTCGGCCCGCACGTCCTCCTCTACAGCGATCGCTGCATCATGTGCACGCGCTGCGTGCGCTTCACCCGCGAGGTGACCGGCACAAGCGAACTCATGGTCGACGGCCGCGGCTCGACCGAGCAGATCGACGTCTTCCCCGGCATGGCGCTCGACAACGAGCTCTCGGGCAACGTCGTCGACCTCTGCCCGGTGGGTGCCCTTCTCGACAAGGACTTCCTCTTCCAGCAGCGCGTGTGGTTCCTGAAGAAGACGCCGTCGATCGACGGTATCACGGCTTCTGGCGACAACATCTCGGTCGAGCACAACGACGGCAAGGTCTACCGCGTGAAGCCGCGCGCGAACGAGGCCGTCAACAAGTGGTGGATCACCGATGAAGTGCGCTACGGCTGGAAGTTCGTCCACTCGGACGAGCGCCTCACCATGCCGGCGATCAAGGGCCGCGACGCGTTCGATCCGCTGAAGCCGATCGAGGCGTGGCAGGCGGCGGTCGCTGCGGTCGACGGCGCGATGACCGCGCTGCGCACCGTCGCGAAGAAGCATCTCGCGCTCCTCGTGAGCCCGATGCTCTCCTGCGAGGACGCCTACCACCTTGCGCGCTACGCGCTGTCGGTCGACCCCGACGCGCTGCTTGCGGTCGGACCCGTTCCGGTCAACGGCCAGGACAAGACCTTCCCCGGCGGGTTCACGATCCGCGCCGAGAAAGCGCCGAACGCGCGCGGCGTGCGCCGTGTGCTCGAAGCGCTTGCGGGCGGCAAGCCCGTCGCCAACGCGCAGGGTTTCGAGCAGGCGCTGTCGAGCGGCCAGTACGGCGCAGCGCTCGTCACCGGCAACTATCCAAGCAACTGGGTGACGCCGTCGATGGTGTCGGCGCTCAAGGGCATCGGCACCGTCGTCGCGATCGATACGCTCGCGAACGCCGTCACCGAGATGGCGACGGTCGTGCTGCCCGGCGCAGTTTGGATCGAGAAGGCGGGTTCATTCGAGAACGCCGCCAGTCGGCTCCAGGGTTTCGAGCAGGCGATCGAGCCGGTCGAGTTCGCGAAGAGCGAGGCGCAGATCGCGCTTGATCTCGCCGCCGCGCGCGCGGGCAAGCCAGGCGCGATGTACGACGCCGCAGCGACACGCGCCGAGATGGCGAAGATCGCCGGGCTCGAGTCGATGACGAGCGCGCACCACGCGCCCGAGGCTTCGGCTGCGGTCGAGAGCGACATGGTGATGGTCGAGATCTGAGCCGCGACGTGATTTGAGCGCTCGTGACGTGTTTGAGCGCTCGCGACTCGCTTCGCTTTCGCTCGCTCTGGTCAGGCAGGTTCGGTCCGTCGGACCGACGAAGACCAAAGGTCCGTCGCGGCGCCCGGGTGGCAAGGAGGCGAGGCGAGGCTGTATCCGCAGCGATACAGCGAGCCGATGACGACGCCGCCAGCCGGGATGCCGCGCGGATCGACGTCCGGCGGTCTGGCGGACCGGACCTACGGCGGAGTGAATCCGCCTCGGCCTGGGGGGCGCGCGATTGAAGCGCTCGCGACTCGCTTCGCTTTCGCTCGCTCTGGTCAGGCAGGTTCGGTCCGTCGGACCGACGAAGACCAAAGGTCCGTCGCGGCGCCCGGGTGGCAAGGAGGCGAGGCGAGGCTGTATCC
>Ga0209985_10001030_pt1 | contig 28731 bp, 26 predicted proteins | sample NOAtaG_FD_187305 | JGI IMG/M metagenome (GOLD analysis project Ga0209985, IMG submission 187305) | Freshwater lake microbial communities from Lake Erie, under a cyanobacterial bloom - NOAA_Erie_Diel6S_1000h metaG (SPAdes) (version 2) | ecosystem: Environmental > Aquatic > Freshwater > Lake ...
GTGGGCGGCTGCCAGGGCAAGGTAGTACTCGACCGTGTGCAGCGTGCCGGCCCAGGCGGCCGGCAAAGGCAGCGCACGCGCCAGCAAGGCGGCGCGCGCTTCGGTGGCGTAGCCGCTGGCGGCGAGCCCGGCGAGCCGGACCTGCAGCGCGCTGCCGAGCGAGTTGGTGAACAGCAGCGCCGGTGCCGGCGCCGCTGCGCGCAGGGCGCGCCAGCCCGCCCAGAAGCCGCCGAGTGGGATCACCGGCCAGTCGTAGGCGGAAAACAGGCTGCGCGCCCAGCCCTTGCCGGCCAGTTGCAACGGTCCGTGCGCCGCCAGCAGATGCAGCGCCGGCAGGCACATGCAGGCGTCGCCCAGGTGATTGGGCAGCCTGACCAGCAGGGGCGCGGGAGAAGGGTTCAAGTGGTGGCTGCGGCCGGGCGCGCGTTCCGCGGCGGCGCGGCGGAGGGCCGCAGGCCATCGCCTACACTCGCTCGGAGCCGGACCGCGTGGCCCGCATTCTAAGGAGCCGGTCGCGGGCTTCCGGCTCCAACGCTGCCGCATGAACGATCCGCACGCTCCCCGCTCCCCGTTGTTGCGCGACCCCATCTTCCGCCGTTTGATGCGGATGGTGCTGGCGCATCGCGGCGGGCTTGCGCTCGGCATCGTCGCGATGGCGATCGCCGCCTCGACCGAGGCCCTGATTCCCTGGCTCAACGGGCAACTGGTCGACAAGGGCCTGGTGGAGCGCGAGGCGGCAGCGGCGCTGTGGCTGCCGCTGGCTTTCGTCGGCGTCTTCGTGGTGCGCGGCCTCGCAGGATTTGCCAGCAGCATGCTGCTGAACCGCATCTCGCAGGCGGTGCTGGTGGACCTGCGGGCGCAGATGTTCGACAAGCTGCTCGCCTGGCCGCAAAGGACCCTGGAGGACACGCCCTCCGGCGTGGTGGTGACCCGCTTCGTCAACGAGGCGTCCAATGCGCTGAATGCCGCCGCGGAGATCTTCACCACCGCGATCCGCGACAGCCTGACGGTCGTGGCGCTGATCGGCGTGCTGCTGTACTTCAACTGGCAGCTCACCCTGGTCACGCTGATCGTGGGGCCGGTCATCGCGCTGGCGTTGCGCGCCTTCAGTCGCCGCATGCGCCGGCTTTCGCTGCAGAGCCAGGCCATGCTGGGCGAGCTCACGCGCGCCGTGCAGGAGGCGCACGAGGGCAGCCGCGTGATCAAGGTCTATGGCGGCCAGGCGCAGGAGCGCGAGCGCTTCGGCGCCGTCAACTGGAAACTGCGCCGCTTCGCGATGAAGATGCAGGTCGGCTGGTCAGGCGCCACGCCGGTCACACAGTTCATCGCGGCCGTCGGTATGGCCGTCGTGTTTTCCATCGCCTTGTGGCAGGCGCGCACGCAGTCGCTGTCGCCGGGCGACTTCGTGGTTTTCCTCAGCGCGGCGCTGATGCTGCTGGCGCCGCTCAAGCACCTGGCCGCGCTCAGCGGTCCGCTGGCGCGCATGCTGGCCGCCGGGGAGAGCGTGTTCGGCATGATCGACTCGACCGCCGAGGAGGAGACCGGCAGCCGCACGCTCGAGCGCGCGGCCGGCCGCATCGAGTACGAGCGCGTGAGCTTCCGCTATCCGGGCGCCAGCGGCGGCGCGCTGCAGGAGGTGACGCTCGATGTCGCTCCCGGCGAGCTGGTCGCGCTGGTGGGCCCGTCGGGCGCCGGCAAGACCACCTTCATCAACCTGCTGCCGCGCTTCATCGAGCCCGGCAGCGGACAGATCCGGCTCGATGGGGTGCCACTGCGCGAGCTCACGCTGGCCAGCCTGCGCGCGCAGATGGCGCTGGTTTCGCAGGACGTGGTGTTGTTCGACGACACCGTCGCGGCCAACATCGCCTTCGGCGCCCGGCGCGGCGCGACCGAGGCGCAGGTGCGCGCCGCCGCCGAGGCGGCCTACCTCTTGCCCTTCATCGAGTCGCTGCCGCAGGGCTTTGCCTCGCGCATCGGCGAGAACGCGGTCAGGCTGTCGGGCGGACAGCGCCAGCGCCTGTCGATCGCGCGCGCGCTGCTCAAGGACGCCCCCATCCTGCTGCTCGACGAGGCCACCTCCGCGCTCGATTCGGAGTCCGAGCGCGCAATCCAGGCCTCGCTGGAGCGGCTGATGCGGGGCCGCACCACCTTCGTCGTGGCGCACCGCCTGTCGACCATCGAGCGGGCCGACCGCATCGTGGTGCTGGACGGCGGGCGCATCGTCGAGCAGGGGCCGCACGCCCAACTGCTGGCCCGCGGCGGGCTCTATGCGAACCTGCACCGCATCCAGTTTTCGCCGGTTTCCGCTGTCGTGGGCTCCGGTGCATGAGCCCGCCGGGCCGCCCCAAGGGCGAATCCCTGTGCGCGCAGCGCGCAGGTTGTCCGATCAGCCCGCCGGGCCGCCCCAAGGGCGAATCCCTGTGCGCGCAGCGCGCAGGTTGTCCGATCAGCCCGCCGGGCCGCCCCAAGGGCGAATCCCTGTGCGCGCAGCGCGCAAAAGGAGTCCAATGAACCTGCCGATCAGCCGTCATCCCGTCCCCGATCTGCCGAACCTGCCGGAGGACGTGCGCGCCCGCATCCTGGCCGTTCAGGAGAAGTCGGGCTTCGTGCCCAACGTGTTCCTCGCGCTGGCGCGCCGGCCGGAGGAGTTCCGCGCCTTCTTCGCCTACCACGACGCGCTGATGGAAAGGGAGGGCGGACTGAGCAAGGCCGAGCGCGAGATGATCGTGGTGGCCACCAGCGGCGCCAACTCCTGCCTGTACTGCGTGGTGGCGCACGGCGCCATATTGCGCGTCCGCGCTAGAAATCCACGCCTGGCCGACCAGGTCGCCGTGAATTACCGCAAGGCCGAGATCACGGCTCGTCAGCGCGCCATGCTCGACTTTGCCATGAAGGTCGCGACTGCCTCGCACACCATCGCCGATGCCGACTTCGAGGCGCTGCGCGGGCACGGCTTCGGCGACGACGATGCCTGGGACATCACCGGCATCGCCGCCTTTTTTGCGATGAGCAACCGCATCGCCAACGCGTTTTCGCTGCGGCCGAACGACGAGTTCCATCTTCTGGGCCGCCTGCCTAGGCCCGAGGGTCCGTCCGCCCGAGACGATCGCACGCCCGCGCCCGGTCCGCGCTAGCGGGGCGGGCAGGGCATGGCGGGCCGGGCTGGCTGGGCTAGCGAGCGACAGGCGGCGAGATCGCGCAAGTCGCGTCGAGCGTGTCCGCAGCCGCCGGTTGCTGGGCGGCCCCAACCGGCTCGGGTCAGATCCCTGCGCGGTGGCGAGTGCGCCGCCGGCAGCACCTACAATCCGGCTTCCACAACACGTTCACCCCGATGCACCGTCCGATACTGACCGAGGGCCCCGAAAGGCGAGGTGCGCCGCGCAAGGTACTGCGCACGGCCGCAACCGTCCGCTTGCCGGACGGACGCACCTTCGACGCAAGGACGATCGACATCAGCCTGTCCGGCCTGGGTTTCGCTTGCGACCGGAACCTGCCGCCGAGGCTGGCCTGCCGGGTTGAGTTCGCGCTGGCCATCGAGGGCGAACCCCGGCGCATCGAGGTGTCTGGCGCGGTGACCCACACGGTCTTTTCCGCCCAGCATGGCCTGTTCACGGTGGGGATGAAGTTTGCGACGCTGCCCACCGAGTTGTCGGCTGCCATCGCGCGGTATGTGTCTTCGCAGGCCATCGGGGACTAATCCCTGTCGGAGCCTGGATCGCTGCCCCGGGTGCCGCGCCACGCGGGCCCGTCGAGGTTGGCGGGCGATAATCCGGTGAGAGTCATCGGTTGCTCGTCGCGTTCCTGCTTGAGGTTCCGCAGGCGCCTTGACCAAGCAGGCAGCAAATGAAGATCAGCGTGATCGGAAGCGGGTACGTGGGGCTGGTCACCGGCGCCTGCCTGGCCGACGTCGGCAACGACGTGCTGTGCGTCGACGCAGACGCCGCCAAGATCGAGAGGCTGCAGCGCGGTGAGGTACCCATCCACGAGCCCGGGCTCGATCAGGTGGTGGCGCGCAACGCGCAGGCCGGCCGGCTGCGCTTTTCCACCTCGTACGACGCTGCCGTGACGCATGCGCCCGTGGTCTTCATCGCGGTGGGCACGCCGTCGGGCGAGGACGGCTCGGCCGATCTGTCGCACGTGCTGGCCTGCGCGCGTGAACTCGGGCGCCGCGTGACGCGCGACACGCTGGTGGTGGTCAAGTCCACGGTTCCCGTGGGCACCGGCGATGCGGTACGCGCCGTGCTGCGCGAAGAGCTGGCGCGGCGGCAGGTGAGCCTGCAGGTGACCACCGCGTCGAATCCGGAGTTTCTCAAGGAGGGCTACGCAGTCGAGGACTTCATGCGGCCCGACCGCATCATCGTCGGCGTGGACGATGCCCGGTCCGCCGAGCTGATGCGACAGCTGTATGCGCCGTTCAATCGCAACCGCGACCGGCTGGTCGTGATGGATGTGCGCTCGGCCGAGTTCACCAAGTACGCAGCCAATTGCATGCTGGCGGTTCGCATCTCGTTCATGAACGAGATGGCCAATCTGGCGGACCGGCTCGGCGTGGACATCGAGCAGGTGCGCCACGGCATCGGCTCGGACCCGCGTATCGGCCCGCACTTCCTGTATGCCGGCGTCGGCTTCGGCGGTTCCTGCTTTCCCAAGGATCTGCGCGCCATGATGCATACCGCTGGCCAGGTGCAGGAACCGGCCGAGATGCTGCAGGCGGCCAGCCGCGTGAACCGGCGCCAGCGCGGCCTGCTGGCCGACAAGATCCGGGACTTCTTCGGCGGCGATCTGCGCGGCCGGCGCATCGCGCTGTGGGGCCTGGCGTTCAAGGCCAACACGGACGACATGCGCGAGGCCTCGAGCCTGGCGATCATCGACTCGCTGGTCGGCGCCGGCGCTGCGGTGCAGGCCTACGACCCGGTGGCCATGGACAACGCACACCGGTTGTTGCAGGGCACCGCTGGCCTGAGCTTGGCAGCCTCGGCGCAGCAGGCGCTCGAAGGCGCCGATGTGCTGGCCGTGGTGACCGAGTGGCTGGAGTTCCGCAGCCCCGACTTCAACGCGCTGGCGCAGCAGCTCAGGGCGCGGGCGATCTTCGACGGCCGCAACCTGTACGACCCGGCCAGCGTGCGCGCTGCGGGGCTCGCCTACTTCGGCATCGGCCGCGGCAGCCGGCCGGGGACCTGATCGCGTGGGCGCCGTCCTGGTCACCGGCGCTGCGGGCTTCATCGGCTCGTTCGTGGCCCTGCGGCTGCTGGAGCGCGGCGCCGCGGTGGTCGGCCTGGACAACCTCAACGACTACTACGACCCGCGCCTGAAGCAGGACCGGCTGGCGCGCCTGCAGCCCCATGCGGGCTTCTCGTTCGAGCGGGTCGACCTGGCCGACCGGGCGGCGATGCAGGGCGTGTTCGCGCGCCATCGCTTCGACAGCATCGTGCATCTGGCCGCGCAGGCCGGGGTGCGCTACTCGCTCACGCATCCGCATGCCTACGTGGACAGCAATCTGGCCGGCATGGTGACGGTGCTGGAGGGCGCGCGGGCGCAACAGGTGCGACACCTGGTCTATGCCTCGTCGAGCAGCGTCTACGGGGCCAACACCAAGCTGCCCTTCGCAACCACCGATCCGGTGGAGCGGCCGGTCAGCCTGTACGCGGCAACCAAGCGCGCCAACGAGCTGATGGCCTACGTGTACGCGATGCAGTTCGGCGTGCCGGCCACGGGCCTGCGCTTGTTCACGGTCTACGGCCCCTGGGGCCGGCCGGACATGGCGGCCATCCGGTTCACGCGGGCGATCCTGGCGGGTGAGCCGATCGAGGTCTACAACCACGGCGACATGCAGCGCGACTTCACCTACATCGACGACATTGTCGAGGGGGTGCTGCGCGTGCATGACCGTCCACCGGCAGGTGACGCGGACGGCGTGCGCCACAAGGTCTACAACATCGGCAACCACCGTGCCGAACCGCTGCTGCGCTTCATCGAGGTGCTGGGGCAGGCGCTCGGGCGCCAGCCCGAAATGAAGCTCATGCCCTTGCAGGCCGGTGACGTGAAGGCGACGTTTGCCGACACCGCGGACCTGCGGCGCGAATTCCAATGGGCGCCGTCGACGTCGATCGAGGTTGGTCTGCCGCGGTTGGTGGGGTGGTACCGCGAGTACTACGGCGGGCCGGCGCAGCCTCGGTGATCGGTTGTCTTGCAGGCTGAAGTTGTCGCCGAGCCTCGCGCCCAGCGAGGCGGCGATCGGGAGCGCCACTTCCAAAGACGGCGAATGCTCGTCGCCGCGTTGCTCCGGCATCGAGGCCGCCGATCCGCGCCAATCCGGTCGCTGCCGTAGTGCTCCCGGTGGTGCAGGCGCTCGACCGTCATGTTCCTTGGGATCGAGATCGGCCGTGTACCGCATGCCGATGCCGGCAGGTGTTGGCGACCGATTCAGCCCGCATGGCCGCGCCGGCGTCGCGCCCACCCGCGTCGCCTCGACCGACCGAAACGGCTTCGGCCCAGCGCGCGCTCTTGCGCCCGCCCGCAGAGCGAAAATGGCAATGCCCTGCGGCGACTCCATGAAGCATCCGGGCTAGAACTCCTTCCAGTCCTCGCCGGCCGATGCCCGGTCGCGCGCGGCCGGGGCGGTGGCCGGCGCCTGCGGCTGGGCGGGCATCGCCGTCCGCGGCGCCTTGCGCTCGACCGGCCGCTTCGGCGCAATGGCCTTGCTGCTGTGCTGGGCCGAGGCGATGGCGGCCGCTGCCTGATCCTGGCTCAGGCGGAACACCGCGATGGCACGCGCGAGCTTGTCGGCCTGCTCGCGCAAGGACGCGGCGGCGGCCGCGCCCTGTTCCACCAGCGCCGCGTTTTGCTGCGTGACCTGATCCAGTTGCGTCACCGCTTCGCTGACTTGCGTGATGCCGCTCGACTGCTCGGCGGTCGAGGCGGTGATCTCGCCAATCAGGCGCGAGACGCGATTGACCTGCTGCACCACATCGTCGATGGTCTGGCCGGCTACCTGAACCCGGGCGGAGCCATTGTCGATCTTCTGCACGCTGTCGGAGATCAGCGACTTGATCTCCTTGGCCGCCTGTGCGCTGCGCTGCGCCAGGTTGCGCACTTCGCCGGCGACCACGGCAAACCCGCGGCCCTGCTCGCCGGCGCGCGCTGCTTCGACCGCCGCGTTGAGCGCGAGGATATTGGTCTGGAAGGCGATGCCGTCGATGACGCTGATGATTTCCTCGATCCGGCGGCTGGCAGCCTGAATCTCGCCCATCGTCGAGACCACTTCGCTGACGGCGGTGCCGCCGCGGCCGGCGACCTCGGAGGCGCCTCGTGCGAGGCCATCGGCCTGGCGGGCCGAATCGGCGTTGGTGCGCACCGCGGCGGTCATCTGTTCCATGCTGGCGGCGGTTTCTTGCAGGCTGCTGGCCTGCTGTTCGGTGCGGCTCGACAGATCCTGATTGCCGGCGGCGATCTGCGCCGAGGCCGTAGCCACCGAGTCGATCCCTGCCCGTACCTCGGTGACCAGACGCGTCAGCGCGCTGTGCATCGTCTGCATGGAGGCCATCACGCTGCCCGCGATCGCCGGGGGCGCGTCGAGCTTCGACAAGTCCCCCTGCGCGATGCGTTCGGCAACCGCGGCAAGATCCGCCGGTTCCGCGCCGAGCTTGCGCACCAGGCCGCGCGTCAGGAGCACGGCGATCGCCGTGGCGATGAGAGCCGCGGCAATCGCCAGTCCGACGATCACCAGATTCAGTCGGTGGCTGAGCGCCTCGCCCTGCGCGTTCGCCTCGGCGGCTACGCGCACCTGCAGTGCGACCAGTTGCTCCAGGGCTTCGGTGGCTGCGGGGGCGAGCGGGCTGACCTTGTCGCGATAGATGCTGCGCGCCTCGTCGATCCGGCCGGCCCGCATCGCCGCCACTGCCGGCGCCAGTCCCTGTCCGTTGTAGGCGTCGAACCCCTTGTCGAACTTGCCCGCGAGCGTGGTTTCCTCGGCCGTCATCGAAGTCGCGAGAAAGGCCTTCCATTGCTGTGCGCCCAGCGCAAAGTTCTTGTCGACCTCGGCGCTGCGCTTGGCGACGTTGTCGGCGGAGGGCTTTTCGAACATGTCCAGCAGCAGCACGCGGTTGCGCAACATGACTCGGGTGACCTCCGACAGCTGGCCCAGGGGCACGACGCGGTCGTCGTACACCGTCTTGGAGAGCGCACTCATACGCGCCAGACCCCAGGCGCTGGCCGCGCCGAGCGCGATCAGGAATGCGACGACGACCGCGAAACCGAGGCCCAATTGGGCAGCGGTGGACAACCTGGAGGTTCTGGCCTGCATTCTTCTTTCTCCCCGGCACCCCGCGATGGGGGCGCATTGAACGTTGCGTTGCACGGTGCCGAGTATTTCGCCTTCGGGAAACTCCTCATTCCGCGAATTGGAGGGCCGTGAGGCACCAATTCGGGTCGTGAGCTGCGCGGCGGGTACCGTGCGTCACCGGGTGGGGCGGCGCGTAGGAAAGCGGGTCCGGCAAGGACGACCAGCGGGATGCGCGGAAACCCAGACACCCGAGGGTGGCTGCCAATGCGCGGTGAGATCCCGCGCAGGCCTAGACCAGCACGATGTCGTACTGCTCCTGGTGATACAGGCTCTCGACCTGCATCGAGATGCGCTTGCCGATGAAGTCGCTCAGCATGGTGAGCGACTGCGCCTCTTCCTCGAGAAAGAGGTCGACCACCTGCTGCGCGGCCAGGATGCGGAACTCGCGCAGTTTGTCGATCGAGTCGCCGAACTGGCGCGCCTCGCGCAGGATGTCGCGCAGGATGGCGTAGCAGACGGTGCGCGCGGTCTTGACCTCGCCCCGGCCGCTGCAGGTGGGGCAAGGCTCGCACAGGATGTGCGCCAGGCTCTCGCGCGTGCGCTTGCGCGTCATCTCCACCAGCCCGAGCTGCGTGAAGCCGCTCACGCTCATGCGGGTACGGTCGCGCGCCAGCACCTTGCGAAACTCGGCGAGCACCGCCTCCCGATGCTCGGCCGTCATCATGTCGATGAAGTCCACGACGATGATCCCGCCGAGGTTGCGCAGGCGCAGCTGGCGCGCCACCGCCTGCGCCGCCTCGAGATTGGTCTTGAACACCGTGTCGTCGAAGCTGCGGGTTCCCACGAACCCGCCGGTGTTGACGTCGATCGTGGTCATCGCCTCGGTCTGGTCGATGATCAGATAGCCGCCACTCTTGAGGTCGACACGGCGCGCCAGCGCCTTCTCGATCTCGTCGTCGATCTGGTACAGGTCGAACAGCGGCCGGTCGCCGGCGTAGTACGCCAGCCGGGCCGTGACACGGGGCACGTACTGCATGGCGAAGGCCTGCAGCGCGACGAAGTTCTCGCGCGAGTCGATCTGCACGCTGGTTGTCTGTTCCGTCACCACGTCGCGCAGCACGCGCTGCGCCAGCGACAGCTCCTGATACAGCAGGGTCGGTGCCGGCACCTGCCGGCTGACTTCGCGAATCTGGCGCCAGCGCAGGCGCAGGTACTCGACGTCGGCGGCGAGGTCCGCATCGCTGGCGTCCTCGGCGCTGGTGCGGATGATGAAGCCGCCTTTTTCTTCCGGCGGAATCAACCGCGCCAGCATATCCTTGAGCTTGGCGCGCTCGGCCTCGTCCTCGATGCGCTGGCTGACGCCGACGTGGCCGTCCTGCGGCAGGTACACGAGCATGCGGCCCGCCAGCGAGATCTGCGTCGACAGCCGCGCGCCCTTGGTGCCGATCGGGTCCTTGACCACTTGCACCAGCAGCGGGTCGCCCTCGTGCAGAAGCCGCTCGATGGGCGGCATGGCCTTGCCCTTGCCATCGGCCTTGTCGGCTGCGGCGCCCTGACGGTGCTCCCAGATGTCGGCCACGTGCAGGAAGGCAGCGCGCTCCAGGCCGATGTCGACGAAGGCCGACTGCATCCCCGGCAGCACGCGCGCCACCTTGCCGAGGTAGATGTTGCCCACCAGCCCGCGGGTGGCCGCGCGCTCGACGTGCAGTTCCTGCACGACGCCCGCCAGCAGGACCGCAACGCGCGTTTCCTGCGGGGTGATGTTGATCAGAATGTCTTCCATGCTCTTTCGGAGTGTACGCATCGGCCTTGCCGATGCACCGCCGCTTCGAGCGCCGGACCATGCCGGCCGCTCTCGAACGGCGAGGGCGCATGGCGTGCGGCGCGCGCAGCCGACCGCGTTCAGCCGCGCGGAGCGCTAAACGCGCAGGCCGGCCTGGCGCAGGAGGACGGCGGTCTCGTGCAGCGGCAGGCCCATGACGCCGGTGTAGCTGCCCTCCAGACGCTCGACGAAGATGCCGGCGTAACCCTGGATGCCGTAGGCGCCGGCCTTGTCCATCGGGTCGCCGCTGGCCACGTAGCGGTCGATCTCCGGGGCCGACAGTGCGCGGAAGCGCACGGTGGAGACCGAGGTCGTCTGCAGCAGCTGGATGCGCTGTGCGACCGGCACGGCGATCGCGACGCTGGTGCGCACCTCGTGCACGCGGCCGGACAGGCGGCGCAGGAAGTCCGCGGCCTCCTCTGCATCCTCGGGCTTGCCGAGGATGACCCGATCGAGGATCACCACGGTGTCGGCCGACAGCACCGGCTTGGCCAGCATCGAGCGCATGGCCAGCGCCTCGATGCCGAACTGCGCCTTCTCGCGTGCGATGCGTTCCACGTAGTCCGCCGGTGCCTCGCCCGCGCGGATCGCCTCGTCGACATCCGGCCCGCGCGGGGCGGCCAGTCGCGTGATCAATGGCTCGAAACGCACGCCGATCTGCTTGAGCAGTTCCCGTCGGCGCGGGCTGCGCGATGCGAGGTACAGGTCGGCCATCCGTCTCAGGCTCGGTGATAGGGGTGGTTCGACAGCACGGACCATGCGCGGTAGATCTGCTCGGCGAGCAGGACGCGCGCCAGCGCGTGCGGCAACGTCATGGACGACAGGCGCAGCAGCAGGCGCGCACTGCGCTTGAACCCGGCATCGAGCCCGTCGGGACCGCCGATGACAAAGGCCACCGCTTGCGCCTCGTCGCGCCAGGATTGCAGCGCCCCGGCCAGTTGCATCGTGTTCCAGTCCTTGCCGCGTTCGTCGAGCGCCACGATCGCCGCGCCCGGCGGACAGGCGGCGCGCAGTCGCTCCGCCTCCGCCGCCTGCAGTCGCTCCACCGGCTTGCCGTCGCGCGGCTCGGGTCTGACTTCCTTCAACTGGACCGCAAAGTCGGACGGCAGCCGGCTCAGGAATTCGCGCGTGGCCTCATCGGCCCAGCCCGGCTGCCGCTGACCGACGGCGACGATGCTGATCTTCATGACGGCGGCGGGCGCTGCTCGACATCGGCTCGGCCGTAGCGCTCAGCGCGTCGACCGGGGGGCGCGCTTGCGGGCGGCGCCAGCCCGCGCGCCGGGGGAGGACGAGTCGGACTTTGCGCCCGAGCGCGCCGCCGACGGGGTTGCCGGTCGGCGGACCGACCCGGCGGCGGGGGCGGCGGACGAGTGCTTCCGGGCCCGCGTCGCCGGCTGCTTCACGCTTGGCTTGGCCGCGGTCTTGACCGGCCGCGTGGTGACGCCGGACCGGGCGCCGGCCTTGGCGGCAGACGAGGCGGCCGGCTTTGCTGCCGACTTGCGCGACGTGGCCGACTGTTGCGTTGCGGTCTTGCCGGCGGTCTTGCTGGCCGCCTTCCGGGCGACCGAGCGGACGCCCCCTGCGGCGTCACTGGCGGGCTTGGCCGTACTCCTGGTCTTGGCTTTGGTCTTGGCCGCAACCTTGGTCACGGCCTTGCCGGCCGCCTTGGCGGTGCGCTTGACAGCCCGCTTCTCGTTGCCGACCGTGTTTGCCGCCGCCTTCTTCCCGGCAGCAGTCTTTCCGGCGGCCTTCGTCCCGGCGCTTTTCCGGGCAGCGGCCTGCGTGGCCGGGACCGCGGCCGGTGCTGCGACGGGTAGGGCACCGGCATCGACTGCGGCCGATGCAGACGGCGCCGTGTCCGGCCCGGCGCGGCCAGGCCGGTTGCTGCGCCGGTCCTCGGCGAGCTTCACGCGGACCGGCTTGGCGCCCCACATCTCCTCCAGCCCGTAGTACTGCCGGATGGCCGGCTGCATGATGTGCACCACCAGGTCGCCGAGGTCCACCAGCACCCATTCGCCGGGGTCGGTGCCTTCGACGCTGATGACCTGGCCGCCGGCCGCCTTGACCTTCTCGACCACGCTCCACGCCAGCGAGCGCGTCTGCCGGTTGGAGGTGCCGCTGGCCAGCACGACGCGGTCGAACATGTCCGACAGTCCGAGCGTGTTGAAGACCTTGATGTCCTGCGCCTTCACGTCTTCGAGCGCGTCGACGACCAGGCGTTGCAGTTTCTGGATGTCCAGGATTCCTCCGGAGAAAGGTAGTGGTCAGCGGTACAGGCGATGGCGATCAATATAGTCGAGCACGGCTGCCGGGACGACCGCGGCGAGTCGCTCGTCACGCGCTGCCGACGGCGGCTGCGCCAGCAGGCGGCGGGCTTCCGTGGCCGAGGCGTCGACCGGCGTCATCGCGAACTCGGTCACGCAACCGGCTGCCGCTGCATGCACCTGTGCAGCCGGTGCCCAGTGGGTATTGAACCACGCGTGCAGGCGGTCGTTGAGCACCAGCACCGCGTGGTTGCGCCGCGCGACCGCCAGGTGCGCGTGGTTCAGCAGCTCGTCCCAGGCGCGCCATGTGTCGAGCCGCTCGAGCTGGTCGCTGCCGATCAGCAACACCAGCGGCACCTGCGGACCGAGCGCCAGGCGCAGTTCGCGCAAGGTGTCGATGGTGTAGGAGGGTCCGTCGCGCTCGATCTCGCGCGCATCGACGCTCATCCGGCTCTCGTCCTGCAGCGCCAGGCGCACCATCGCCAGCCGGTGCCCGGCCGGCGTCAGCCCGGTCTTTTGCCACGGCTGGCCGGCCGGCAGCCAGCGCACCTCGGCCAGTCCGAGCTGGTCGCGCGCATCGCGCGCCAGCTGCAGGTGGCCCCGGTGGACCGGATCGAAGCTGCCGCCGAGCAGGCCGATGGCGCGCGCCTGCGGCAGACGGGAACGGTGCGTGGCGGTATTCAGCACGGCGGCTGCGGCAAGGCGGCCGTCGCCGCCGCGCTCGTACCGGGTCCGGCGTCCGCCATCACGCCCAGTCGCGCGGCTTCAGGAACTCGTCGTACAGGCGCGCCTCCGGGGTACCCGCCGCGGGATGCCAGTCGTAGCGCCACTCCACCTTGGGCGGCAGCGACATCAGGATCGACTCGGTACGCCCGCCCGACTGCAGGCCGAACAGCGTGCCGCGGTCAAGCACCAGGTTGAACTCGACGTAGCGACCGCGCCGGTAGGCCTGGAAGCGGCGCTCGGCCTCGGTGTAGGGCGTGGCGCGGCGGCGCTCCACGATCGGCACGTAGGCTTCGAGGAAGGCATCGCCCACCGCGCGCATCATCGCGAAGCTCTGCTCGAAACCCAGCTCGTGGAAGTCGTCGAAGAACACGCCGCCCACCCCGCGCGGCTCGTTGCGGTGCTTCAGAAAGAAGTACTCGTCGCACCACTTCTTGAAGCGCGGATGCTTGTCCGCGCCGAACGGCACGAGCGCCCGCTTGCAGGTCGCATGGAAGTGGCGAGCGTCTTCCTCGGTCGCGTAGTACGGGGTCAGGTCCATGCCGCCGCCGAACCACCAGACGTCGGCGCCGGGCGCAGCAGTCGGGTGGCTGGCCGCCGGGTCGGGATGCGCCTGTCCCTCCCGCCCCTGTGCCGCGGCAGAGGAAAGCTGGTCGGCGCGCGGTGCGCGCGCGATGAAGAAGCGCACGTTCATGTGCACCGTCGGCACGTGCGGATTGCGCGGATGAAGCACCAGCGACACGCCCATGGCCTCGAAGCCGCGGCCGGCCAGCTCCGGGCGCTGGGCGGTGGCCGAGGGCGGCAGCGTGCTGCCGAGCACGTGCGAGAAGCCGACGCCGCCGCGCTCCAGCAGGTTGCCGTCCTCGATGATGCGCGTGAGCCCGCCGCCGCCCAGGACGGAGCCGGCGGGCTTTTCCCAGGCGTCGCGCAGGAAGGGCCGGCCGTCGAGCTGCTCGAACGTGGCGACGATGCGCTCCTGCAGGCCGAGCAGGTACTCGCGGACGGTCTGGCTGTCGATGAAGGCGTCGGTCATGCGGCAGGCGTCAGTGCATGTGTTTGGCAAGGAAGCCCAGCACGTTGTCGTACCAGGCCACGATGTTGCGCGGCTTGAGGATCCAGTGGTTCTCGTCCGGGAAGATGACGAGCTCGCTGTCCACGCCGTGGTACTGCAAGGCCTCGAACAGATTGAGGCCCTCGCCGATCGGGCAGCGGTAGTCCAGTTCGCCGTGGATGATCAGCGCGGGCGTTTTCCACCGGCTGATGTAGCGGATCGGTGCGTAGCGGTCGTAGTGCGCCGGATCGGCATACGGGTTCTCGCCGCCCATTTCCAGGTACCACCATGCCGGGTGATCGGTGGTGCCGGTGAACTGCGCCATCGTGACGATGCTGGCATGCGTGATCAGGCAGCGGAAGCGCTGCGTCTGTGTGCCGATCCAGTTGGTCATGTAGCCGCCGAAGCTGCCGCCCATGGCCATGATGCGCGTGCGATCAACGTCGGGGCGCTCTTCGATGGCATCGGTCACCGCCATCAAATCCTCATAGCACTGCTTGCCCCACACGTTGCCCCAAATGCCCTGGATGAACGCCTGCCCAAAGCCGGTCGAGCCGCGCGGATTGGGCAGCACGACCGCGTAGCCGGCGGCGACCGCCAGCAGTGGGTTCCAACGCCAGTGCCAGCCGTCGCCCCACATGGCGATCGGTCCGCCGTGGATCGACAGCAACGTCGGCAGCTTGCCGGTTGCGTCCTTCGGCTTGGCGATCCACGCCTGGATAGGCACGCCGTCGGTGGACGGCACATCGATCCGCTCTATCTGCGCCCACGCGCTGCCCGGCGTGAAGCCCGACAGGCGCGCAACCGGTGCGGGCGTTGACTCCTTGCCCAGCGCAACGAGGTGGCACTCGGGCGCATCGAGCAGCGTCGAACGGATGCACGCGGCGCGCTCGGCATCGACCGTCACGACATTGCTGTGCGTGCCGCCGGCCGCGCGTGAAGTGAGAAGCTGCACCACGCCGCTGGTCACGTCTATGGCGAACACGGGTGTGATGCCGCCATCGTCCGCCGTGACGAGGATCTGTTTGCCGTCGGCGCTCCAGTCGCTCACATGCGGCCAGCGGTCCCATTCGGCAGCCAGCACGCGCAAGGTGCCGGTGGCCACGTCGATCAGCGTCAACGTCGGCCGCACGACGACCTTCGCCGAGCGCACCGAACGCGTGACCGCGATCGTCTTGCCATCGGGCGAAAACAGAGGGCCTTCGTTGTTGGTGTTTGGCGTCTGACCGAGGAACTTGCGCGCGCGACTGCCAACGTCAGGGCTGGCTAGATCGATCACCAGTACCGACGAGTCTTCCTCCCGGTCAGCGCCCACGCTGGCCCAGCTCGCCGCGACCTGGCTGCCGTCGGCCGCGATATCCAGGTGCGGCTCGATCCAGAACTCGGTCCTTGCCTCGGGCGTCAGGTCCTCGCGCGCGCTGCCATCCGCCTTGCAGGCGACCAGGTGCGTGTTGGCGCGATCCGGGTTCTGGTGCAGCCAATGGTCCCAGTGCCGCACCGGCTGGCGCCGGTAGTTGCGCACGCTGGTGCCTTTCTTGGCGCGCTCGGCCGCCGTCTCGCGCTGCTTGTCATGCGGCACATCGGGTAACACCGGCGCAAAGTAGGCCATGCGGTCGGCTTTGGCTGCGAACTTGAAGCCTTCCACGCCGAGCGGCTCGTCGGTCACCTGCTGCGGCTCGCCGCCGGCCGCATGCAGGACCCAGACCTGCATGCGCTTGTCGGCCTCCTCGTCCGGCTTCAGCTCGTTCGGCCGGCGGTTCGACAGGAAGCCGAGGGCGCCATCGTGGCGGAAGCAAGGCGCGGCATCCCGGCTGTCGCCGCGGGTCAGTTGCACGGCGGTGCTGCCATCGGTGGGAACCTTCCACAGGTCGGAGACATACTTGGCTCCATCCTGGTCCAGGCGTTGCACCACCACGGCCAGCCAGCGGCCGTCGGGAGACGGAGCGATGGCGCTGACGCGCTTGAGGGCGATGTGCTGTTCAGCGGTATGGGGCGCGTGCATGGCGATGGGCGCAGTGGCAAAGGCGCGATTGTGCTTGAACGGGACGGCGCCGCCGCGGATTGGCCGCCGTTGCCGCACCGGGCGCCGATCCGCGTTCGCCGGTCCAACTGTGTCGAGCGCCGTGCTGCCCGATGCGCGCGCTGTGGCCGCCTCGGTGTCTTCGCCTGCCTGCTGCCTGCTGCCTGCTGCCTGGGCCGGCAGCCAGCGGTGGGCGACGGCTGGCCGGCGTGGCGCCGGACGCCTCACGCCGGACTCACAGGCCGAGCCGCATTCTGCGTTCCGGCCGCAACAGCCGGGCGCGCCGGGCGGGTCAGGTCGCCGGGGCCGCCCCGCGCGACTTGACGGCGCGGTGGCCGATGTCCTTGCGGTACTGAAGGCCGTCGCCGCTGATCTGCTCGACCACGTCGTAGGCGCGCTTCTGCGCCGCGCGCACGGTGTCCCCCAGCGCGGTGACGCACAGCACCCGGCCGCCGCTGCCGATGAGTCGCCCGTCCGCCAGTTGCGTGCCGGCGTGGAATACCACGCAGTCATCGGAGTCGGCCGGCAGGTTGGCAATGATGTCGCCCTTGCGCGGGCGGTCCGGATAGCCGTGGGCGGCCAGTACCACGCCGAGCGCGGTGCGACGGTCCCAGTCGACATCGACTTGGTCGAGCCGGCCGTCCAGGGCGTGCTCCAGCAGTTCCACCAGATCGGTCTTCATGCGCATCATGATCGGCTGGGTTTCCGGGTCGCCCATGCGGCAGTTGAACTCGAGCGTGCGCGGCGCGCCGTCGGGTCCGATCATCAGGCCGGCGTAGAGGAAGCCGGTGTAGGGGAGGCCATCGGCGGCCATGCCGTTGACGGCCGGCAGGATGATCTCGCGCAGCACGCGGGCATGCAGCTCGGGCGTGACCACCGGCGCCGGCGAGTACGCGCCCATGCCGCCGGTGTTCGGCCCCTGGTCGCCGTCGAGCAGCCGCTTGTGGTCCTGGCTGGTCGCCAACGCCAGCACGTGGCGGCCGTCGCTCATGACGATGAAGCTGGCTTCCTCGCCGGCCAGGAACTCCTCGATCACCACCCGCGCGCCTGAGGCGCCCAGGCGGTTGTCGAGCAGCATGTGATCGATGGCCGCGTGCGCCTCGGCCGCGGTTTGCGCCACCACCACGCCCTTGCCGGCCGCCAGGCCATCGGCCTTGACGACGATCGGCGCGCTCTCGCCGTCCACGTAGGCGTGCGCCTCGGCCGCATCGGTGAAGCTGCGGTAGCGCGCGGTCGGGATGCCGTGGCGCTGCATGAACGCCTTGGCAAAGTCCTTCGAGCTTTCGAGCCGTGCCGCCGCCTGCGTGGGACCGAACACGCGCAGCCCGCGGCTGCGGAACAGGTCCACCGCGCCGGCGGCCAGCGGTGCCTCGGGCCCCACGACCGTCAGGCCGATGCCCTCGGCCTGCGCGAAGTCGGCCAGCGCGGGCAGGTCGGTGACGGGCACGTTGCGCATGCGCCGGTCCATGGCGGTTCCGCCGTTGCCGGGTGCCACGTAGACGAGTTGTACCCGGTCACTGGCGGCCAGTTTCCACGCCAGCGCATGCTCGCGGCCGCCGTCGCCGATCACCAGGATCTTCATCGGCCGATCACCGCCGTCGTGTAGACGGCCTGCACGTCATCCAGGTCGTCCAGCGCATCGAGCAGTTTCTGCATCTTCTCGCCGTCGGCGTCGGCGAGCGGGTTCTCGGACAACGGCTTCATCGTGACTTCGGCGACCTCCGGCTTCAGGTCGGCCCGGGCCAGGGCGTCGTTGACGGCACTGAAGTCGCCGGGCGCGCAGATCACCTCGATCGAGCCGTCCTCGTGGGTCTGGACATCGTCGGCGCCGGCCTCGAGGGCCGCTTCCATGATCCGGTCCTCGGAGGCGCCGGGCGCAAAGACGAACTGGCCGCAGTGCTTGAACTGGAATGCCACGCTGCCATCAGTGCCCAGGTTGCCGCCGTGCTTGGCCAGCGCATGGCGAACCTCGGCTACGGTGCGGGTGCGGTTGTCGGTCACGCAGTCGATCATCAGCGCCGCACCACCCACCCCGTAGCCTTCGTAGCGCACTTCCTCCAGGTTCTGGCCCTCGGCGGTGCCGGTGCCGCGCGCAATGGCGCCCTGGACCTTGTCCTTCGGCACGTTGGCCAGGCGCGCCTTGTCGAGCGCCAGGCGCAGGCGCGAGTTCATCGACGGGTCACCGCCGCCGTCGCGCGCCGCGATCTGGACCTCGCGGATCACCTTGGTCCAGATGGTCGCGCGCTTGGCGTCCTGGCGACCCTTGCGATGCTGGATGTTGGCCCATTTGGAATGTCCGGCCATGGTGCTGCCTTCTTTGAAGCCGACGCTCAGAAAGGGGCGCGAGTGTATCAACGGTGGCTTCGCGAAGCCCGCGTCCGTTAACGGCATCGGGGCACCCGCGGGTAGGCGCGCCGCCGAGCGTGAGCTACGCTTTTCCCTGAATCCCCCATCCTCGATCCCGAACCCGATCCATGGCCGACCCCCTCGTCATTGCCAAGACTGCCGACACCGAACTGGCGCTGCTGCCGGCGCTGGCCAACCGCCACGGCTGCATCACCGGGGCCACCGGCACCGGCAAGACCGTCACGCTGCAGGTTCTGGCGGAGCGCTTCTCGCGCATCGGCGTGCCGGTGTTCATGGCCGACGTCAAGGGCGACCTGACCGGAATTGCCAAGGCGGGCAGCCTCGGCGAGAAGATGAAGAAGCGGCTCGACAGCCTCGGGATGCCCGAGCCGCAGTGGGCAGCGTGCCCGGTCGCGTTGTGGGACGTCTGGGGCGAGCAGGGTCACCCGGTGCGCGCCACCGTCAGCGACATGGGGCCGCTGTTGCTGGCGCGGCTGCTCAATCTGAACGAGACGCAGGAGGGCGTGCTGACGCTGGCCTTCAAGATCGCCGACGACCACGGCCTCTTGCTGCTTGATCTGAAGGATCTGCGGGCGATGCTGCAGTTCGTCGGCGACAACGCGGCGCAGTTCAAGACCCAGTACGGCAACATCAGCCCGGCCAGCATCGGCGCGATCCAGCGCGGCCTGCTGCAGATCGAGCAGCAGGGCGGCGAGAAGTTCTTCGGCGAGCCCATGCTCGACATCGCCGACTTGATGCAGACTGCCGACGGCCAGGGCGTAGTCAACATCCTGGTGGCCGACAAGCTGATGAACAACCCGCGGCTGTACTCGTGCTTCCTGCTGTGGCTGCTGTCGGAGCTGTTCGAGAACCTGCCCGAGGTCGGCGACCGCGACAAGCCCAAGCTGGTGTTCTTTTTCGACGAGGCGCACCTGCTGTTTTCCGAGGCGCCGCCGGCGCTGCTGGAAAAGGTGGAACAGGTGGTGCGGCTGATCCGCTCCAAGGGCGTGGGCGTGTACTTCGTCACCCAGAACCCGCTCGACATTCCGGAGAAGGTGCTGGGCCAGCTCGGCAACCGCGTCCAGCACGCGCTGCGCGCGTTTACGCCGCGCGACCAGAAGGCGGTCAACTCGGTGGCCGAGACGATGCGGCCGAATCCACGGCTCGACATCAAGGCCGCGATCCTCGAGCTGGCGGTCGGCGAGGCGCTGGTGTCGCTGCTCGATGCCAAGGGCACGCCGGGCATCACCGAGCGCGCCTACGTGTGCCCGCCGGGCAGCCAGATCGGTCCGATCTCGGTCGATGAGCGCCGGGCACTGATCGCCGGTTCGGTGGTGGCGGGCGTGTACGAGAAGGCCGTCGATCGCGAAAGCGCCTTCGAGTTGCTGCGCCAGCGCGCCGGTGGCGATGCCGCAACGGCCGGCGGCAGCAAGGCTGCGCCGGGTCTGCCGGGCAGCGCGCCGGCCGGCGAGGCGGCCGGCGGCGGGCTGATGGGCGGCCTGGGTGACATCCTGTTCGGCTCGACCGGGCCGCGCGGCGGCCGGCGCGAAGGCGTGGTGGAAACGGTTGCCAAGAGCGCCGCGCGGTCGGTCGGCTCGTCGATTGCGCGGGAGATCACGCGCGGTGTGCTGGGTTCGCTGCTCGGCGGGCGGCGGCGCTGAACGCGTCGTTGCGGTCGGCGCGCGCCCTGGCCTTCAATCCGCTCCTGCGCCCGCGCAGCCCCGTCTGGCCTGGTCACCATGTCCTCGCGCAACGCGCTCGACGCCCTGCAGCAACTGCCGCTGGCGGTCGCGATCCGCGAGTCGGCCTGGGCCTTCCCGCTGCTGGAGATCGTGCACATCGCCGCCTTTGCCGCCATGATCGGCACGGTACTCACGGTGGAGATGCGGGTCCTGGGGCTGCAGCAAGACGTGCCCCTGCGGGAGCTCGGGCGCCTGGGCATCAAGATCGCGCTGGCGGCCTTCGTGATCATCGGGCTCAGCGGCAGCCTGCTGCTGTTGACCGATCCGCTGGGCTACATTGCCAATCGCGCCTTCGCGGTCAAGCTCGGGTTGATCGCCCTGGCGGCCATCAACATGGTGGTGTTTCACCTGCGCGGATCGCTGACGCAACCCGATGGCCTTGCACGTGCCCAGGCAGTGCTTTCCCTGCTGCTGTGGCTGGGGGTCATCAGCGCCGGCCGGCTGATCGCTTACGTCTAGGAGGCTGCATGCAACATCGTCGTGTCTTGGTCCTCGCCGCGCTGGCGGCCGCCGCGCTGCCGGCCGTGGCGCATCACGGCTGGTCCAGCTTCGATCAGAACGCACCGCTGTACCTGGAGGGGCAGCTGACGTCGGTTCGCTGGACCAACCCCCACGCGGAAGCCGCGCTGGAGGTATCCAAGCAGGTCGCGCTGCCGGCCGATCTGCGCGCACGCAAGATGCCGTCGCAGCAGCAGTCGGTGGACGGCGCGGCCATCGTCGCGCGGGTCCAGGTGCCGCCGGCGGCCGAAGGCCGGTGGGAACTGGAGTTCGCCCCGCTGCCGCGCATGGAGGCCTGGGGCGTGCCGCCGCTCAAGGTGGGCGACCGCATCGAGGTGATCGGCTACACCGGAGTGGCCGGCAAGCCCAAGCTGATGCGGGTCGAGTACCTGATCGTCAACGGCACGGCCTACGGGCTGCGTTCGTCGCCGGCACGCTGAGCGCAGGCACCGGTGCCTGGTCCGGGCAGGCCCGGTTCGCCGCGACAGCCGGGTTTGCCGTCGCATCGCGGTCATTGATTCTCGTCAGCGCAGGTGCTCGGCGTGCAGGGCGTCGTCATCTGCGCGCGCCGGAGCGCGGAGGCTGCCGGCCTGCCGCTGGCCGCCGCCGAGTCGCACGAGGGTGGCATCTGCCACCAGGTGCGGTGCGCCGACGGCCCGGACGCGGCGCGCGTGCGCTGGCACGAACTGAAGGAGGCGCGTCAGGGCGCAACTTCGCAGGCGGCCGTCGGGGTGCCGATCGTCGATGGCGAGCGCGTGTTTGGCGTGATGCCGCTGCTGCTCGCCCCGGGTCAGCAGTTGGCGACCTGGCAGCTGGAGCTGGCGCAGACCGTCGGCCGCCACCTGGGCGCGGCGCTGTCGGCGGCCGAAGCGCGCGACGAGCACCGGCGACCGGCGCTGCTGGAGGAGTGCAGCGCCATCGCGCGCGAGCTGCACGACTCGCTGGCGCAGTCGCTGTCGTACACCAAGATCCGGCTGACGCGGCTGTCGGCGCAGTTGACGGTCGAGGGCGGCACGCCGCCGACCGCGCTGGAGGTGTTGCAGGAGCTGCGCGAGGGTGTGGCCGCCGCTTATGGCCAGTTGCGCGAACTGCTGACCACCTTCCGCCTGAAGCTCAACGGCAAGGGCCTGTCTAGCGCGGTGCAGGAGGCCGCCGAGGACGTCACCGCGCGCACCGGAATCCCCGTGGGTCTACGCAACGAGCTGGTGGGGCCGGAGCTGTCGGCCAACCAGCAGATCCACGTGCTGCAGATCGTGCGCGAGGCGCTGTCCAACGTCGAGCACCACGCGCGGGCGCGCCGGGTCGGCGTGCGGCTGCACCGGCTCGGTACGCGAGGCCGCGGCCAGATCGAGGTGACGGTGGAGGACGACGGCGTCGGCATCGACGGCGTCGGCATTGCCACCCGGCAATCACCGCGCCATCACTTCGGCCCGTCGATCATGCGCGATCGCGCCCACATGCTGGGCGGCAGCATCGATGTGGCGCAGCGTGATACCGACGCCCCGCGCGCCGGCACGCGGGTGCGGCTGCGTTTCCCGTCTCCGGCCCACGGGCTGCGCGAGGCCGAGGCGCCGCGCCCGGCACAGCAGGCCCGGCACGCCTGATCCTGCAAGCCTTGCTGCTCTCCGACCATGCCCAGCACCGTCCTGATCGTCGCCGACCATCCCCTGTTCCGCCGCGGCATGGCCGAGCTGCTCGCCATGGACCCCGAGATCGAGGTGATCGGCGCGGCTGCGCACGTAACTGCGGCAGTAGAAATGGTGCGCGGCCGCGACCCGGACATGATCCTGCTCGACCTCAACCTGAAGACCGCGACCGGTGCGGCCGAGAGCGGCATCGACGTCCTGGCTGCCGTCAAGGACGAGGACCCGTCGCGCCGGGTGGTCATGCTGACCGTGTCCGACGCGCCCGATGACCTGATGCACGCCATCCGCGCCGGTGCCGACGGCTATCTGCTCAAGGACCTGCAGTCGGAGGAGCTGCGGGCGCGGGTACGCGAGGCGCTCACCGGCAAGACCGTCATCTGCGACGCGCTCGCCAGCCGGCTGGCGGTGCCGCTGCGCGAGGAAGCGCAGGATGGCGCCCGCATGGGCCAGCGCGACCTGGCGTTGCTCAACGACCGCGAGCAGGCGGTCCTGCGCTGCATTGCCGACGGCCAGTCCAACAAGCTGATCGCGCGCACCCTGAGCATTACCGAAGGCACCGTCAAGGTGCACGTCAAGCACCTGCTGAAGAAGCTCGGGTTCCGCTCGCGCGTCGAGGCGGCGGTGTGGGCGACCGAGCTGGGGCTGCGGGACAGCGCCGCGCGCTGAGCACGTGCCGACCCGTTTGCCGCGCCGGGACAGGCACAGCGCGGCGTGCACGGACGAAGGCAATCCTGGCCAATGGCTTGCCGAACGGCACCCGGGTCGAGACGGCCGTCCGCCGCAGGTTGTTCTCGGCGCTCGCCGTGCTTGCCGTGCTCGTCGCGTGATCCGCCCACTGTCGCATGGAGGTCGAAGCCATTGGCACTCAACGACCGAGAGTGCTGCATTGCCTTTTCGGCATGTTTTTCGCACGATCATGGCAAGCGCCTTGCTTTGAATCTTGCTCGACGCATAGACGGCGTGCCCGCCTTCCCGGTTGCCTTCGCAGGAGGAGATTGCCATGAGCGTTCCCGCCACGATCCCGACCAGTGCGCCGATCTCGATCGCCGGTTTCAAGGACGTGTATCGCGTCCCGCGCATCGAGGAGGCGCTCAACGAGCTGTACGAGCAGGGCAACGGCCACGAGCAGCTCAAGGCCACCTACGTCAGGATGATCAAGGCCGGCGGCCAGCGCTTCACCATCAAGCCCTCGTCGCTGCCCGACATCGATGCGCTGATCGAGGAGCTTCCAAACTTCGCCGAGCCGCTGGAGGACATCCGCCGCCAGCTCGCACTGTGCCTGTCCAGCGACGACCCGCTCGACCTCGAGCCGATCCTGCTGCTCGGCGACCCCGGGATCGGCAAGACGCATTTCGCGCGTCGCGTGGCGCGGCTGCTGGGCACCGGCTACAACTTCATCGGCATGAGCTCGCTCACGGCGGGCTGGATCCTCAGTGGCGCCAGCGCGCAGTGGAAGAACGCCAAGCCCGGCAAGGTGTTCGACGCACTCGTCAACGGCGACTACGCCAACCCGGTGATCGTGGTGGACGAGATCGACAAGGCCGGAGGCGACCAGCAGTACGATCCGCTCGGTTCGCTGTACACACTGCTCGAGCATGACACCGCCTGCGAGTTCGTCGACGAGTTTGCCGAGGTGCCGATCGATGCCGGCGACGTGGTGTGGGTGGCCACCGCCAACGACCATCGGTCGATCCCTGAGCCGATCCTGAACCGGATGAACGTCTACGAGATCGACGCGCCGGATGCCGACGGCGCGCGCCGCATTGCATTGAGCATCTATCGCGAGCTGCGCGACGAGCACGCCTGGGGCAGGCAGTTCCCGCCCGCGCTCGAGGACGATGTGCTCGATCGCCTCGTCAAGCTCAAGCCGCGCGAGATGCGTCGAGTGATGCTTGCCGCTTTCGGTAATGCCAAACTGTCCGGCCGCCGGACGGTGCTGGCGGCCGACATCACCGAAGAGCGCATCGCCAAGAAGCCGCGTATCGGCTTCTAGCCACACCCGCCACGAAGCGCGCCGGGTCCATCTCGGGACTTTCCCGAGGGCCCCTGTTGGCTGAGATACGCGACCGCACTTTCGGAGCTCCAATGGTGTTTCACGAAGGCAGCTCATGAAGGTCGCACTCTGGCTCCTCGTCGTCGTGCTCGCCGCCTTGTGGACGGGCGGGGCGGCCTTGACGGCCTTTGTCGCCCAGGCGGTCGGTCTTCTGATCGCCTCCGGCGGCGCGACCGACCTTGGTCAGGCCGCCGCGCAGGTGCCGGTGCCGGCCTGGCTCGCGCTTTGGGGCATCGATCCTGCCTGGGTTCGTGGCCTGCAGGAGACCTTGCTTTGGGTGCTGCAGGCGTTCGTCGACCTGTTGCCGTGGATCGGCTCGGCGCTCGGCTACCTCGTGCCGCTGGTGTGGGTGCTATGGGCAATTGGACTGTTCGTCCTTCTTCTGCTGGCCGGCGCCGCCCATATTTTTCTGGGTCGTCGCGGACGGGCGGCCCCGGTTCCATAGCCTGGACACATCACCCAGTCGCCCATGTGAACGGACGAAACTCCTCCGCAAGCTGCACAGACAGTCTGCAAGTGGTCAAAACCATCTGGGCCGGCCGGCGCGGTGCGGGATTGCGCGGCGCTCCGCCTTCGCACGGCATACGCGCGCAGATGCCGCGTCCCTTTTCTTGGGTGCAGGCTAGCGCCTGGGCTGTCCCGCGACGCGCCGGTAGACCGGTCCCCAGATTGGATGTCCGATCTCGGCATCGGTTAGCACGAACCCCGGGTCGACGGCAAAGGCGTTGCGGAACTGCCTCTCGCACTCGGGCAATCGATTGAACGCGCAGGCGATGAAGGCCAGGTACTTGTGCGCCACTGCAGTGTCGCGCCGGTCGCGCAGGCCCTGCAGCAGCGCGGTGCGCAGGGCCTGCTCGGCCCGATCGAAGGCGCCTTCGTCGTACAGTCGCAGGCCACCGATCAGTGCGCGCTCGGCCGGCAGTTGCAGCAGCAGGACGACGCTGTCGGTGGCTGGCGGCGGCGGTGGAGCTGGCGTGAGCTGCAGCGGTAACGACTCACAGCCGGTCAGCAAGCTGGCGGCCAGCGCCGCGGACAGCAGCGCATGCGGGCGTGTGGAAGTGGTGCGAGGCGTGTTCATTCGAAGCGGTGGGCGATGACCCGCGGCCGATCCGGATCGACGTCGACCGGGAAGCTGACAGATGCCTTGTCCCCGTAGCGGATTTCAACCGCATGGCGACCGGCACGCAAGCGCAATTCGGTCATTGGAGGCGCCACGCCGGTGGGTTTGCCGTTGACGAAAACCTCGCCCCACGGCTGGATGTCGAGCGTGACCACGCCGATGCCCACCGGGGTTGGCGCGGCAGGCACGGGCGCCTCGGGCGCCGCCGGCGCACGAGCGACGGGGTTACCGAGCAAGATGCCGATCAACAGCGCCAGCACCGCCACCGCGGCGGCCGAACCAGCCACCAGCCGATGGCGCCAAAGCTGAGGAACGCCCTCGCGTACCGCCGATGTTGTCAGGCGCCGCAACCCGGCGAGCCACTGGGCCGCAAGGTTGGGGGCGGCGGCCGCTGCAGCGGTGCGTTCCGAACGTGCCGCGGGCCGCACGACCCGGACCGTGTGCGGTTCGCCGGGTGGGCGGTTCTGCTCGCGCAGCATCTGTTGCGCGTTGGGCAGTGGCGCCGGGGCGGCCGCCGGCCCGGACTGCAGTGGCGCAGTCGATGCGGCAGCCAGGTCCGCAGGTGGTGCCGCGAGCGGGATACCCAGGGTGGCGGGTGCAATGCGCGGCTCGCGCTGCTCCCAGAGAAAGGCTGTAAGTGCGTCGCGCAGGTCGCCGGCGGTGCAGCGGTCGCCGCGCCTGAGGGTTTCGTTCACCAGGCGGACGAGCGCGTCGGGCGCCGCGTCCCGCGCCCCTGACGGCGATGCCGGTGCGGATGCCGAGCGGGCGGGGGCGCCCGCCAGCATGAGGACGAGCGATGCCAATGCCTGCACGTCGCGTCGGCGCACGTCTTCCGACAGTTCGCTTTCAAAGTAGGGCAGCAGCCGGCGGGTGCGATGCAAGGCGTCTTCGCCGCCCGTGCCGGTGTCGATCCAGCCGCCAAAGCCCTCGACCTTGGGCACGCCACTGGCTTGCAGCAGCACGTGCTGCGCGCTCAGGTGGCCGTGCGTGACGCCCTGGGAGTGAGCGTGCTCCAGCGCGTCGGCCACGCGGGCAGCGATCGAGACGGCGTGCGCGAGCTGCGGGCGCCAGCCCGAGGCCAGCAGCTCGGCGAGCGGCCGACCCATGACGCGCTCGATTGCCAGGAAGGCCTGCTGCCCGATGCGTCCGGCCTCGTAGACCGTCACGATATGGGGGTGGTTGAGCTTGCCGGCCGCCTGCGCCTGTCGCATGAACGCCTGCTCGAGCGGTGCCAGCTCGGCTTCCAGCTGACCGTCCAACGCCGCCGGCAGCGGCAGCTGCACCACCTTGAGCACGACCTCGCGGTGCATGACCGGGTCGAGCGCCAGCCAGGTGACGGTCGAGACCTCGCGACGCAGCTCGCGGGTCAGCGAGTAGCGAGCAAACTGGCGGGCCGTAGGCAAGATGTCGTTCATCGGAGCTGCTCAGGGTAGTGCAGGCCGGGCTGCCTCGCCAGTGGATCGATTGGCGGAAGGCCCCGCGTCAGAAGCGATGTTGCAGCGCCACCAACTGCCCGGGTCTGACCTCGACGCGCGCCCTGTAGGGGGGGAAGGCGCCGTTGCGTACCTCGATCTGGTAGGTGCCGGGGGGCAGCGACAGGCTTGTCAGCGGCGGCGCAACGCCGCGCGAGGTGCCATCGATGAGCACCTCGCCCCACGGCGCGATGGCCAGGGCGACGGTGCCGTTACCGGTGGCCGGCGTTGCGCCGCTGGCGCCGCCGCCGTCTCGCGGGCGTGGCGCGGCCGCGCGAGCCGGACCGGGCTTGCCCTCGGCGGGACGGGGGGCGGTGGTGACATCCGGCGTGACTGGCGGCAACGGCACCGGCACCGGCGTCTGGGTCGGTGCGGCGACGACTGCGGGGTCCGGCGCGACGGGTGCGGGCGCGGGCACCGCCGCGGTGACGACCGGCTCGGGTGCAGGGCTGCGCTGATTGACCAGCACGCCGGCCAGCAGCGCGAGCGCGGCTCCCACGACCAGAATGCTCCGGCCGCGGGTGCTTCTCCAGACCGTCGGCGCAGCAGGTGCCGGCGCAGCCGCGGGAGCGGAAGACGCCGAAAAGGCGGCCAGCTCCTTGCGCAGTTCCGCGGCGGTGGGAAAGCGCTGCTCGGCGTCCTTCGACAGCGCTCGCTCCACGATCCGGCGCAACGGTTCGGGCACCTCGGGGCAGAGCTCCCGCAGGGGGCGTGGCGCATCGGAGATGACCTGCATCAGGGTCTGCTCGGTGTCCTTGCCCTCGAAGGCGCGCCGTCCGGCCAGCAGCTCGTACAAGACCGCGCCCAGAGCGAACACATCGCTGCGGGCATCGAGCTTGCGGCCGAGCGCCTGCTCGGGCGACATGTAGTTGGGCGTGCCGATCAGCTGGCGCCGTTGCATCGAGTTGGCATTGCCGATCATGGGCAGCGCCACGCCGAAGTCGAGCACCTTGGGTTTGCCGTCGCGCGTGATGAAGATGTTCGATGGCTTGATGTCCCGATGAATGATGCCGCGCTTGTGCGCAAAGTGCACGGCGTCGGCCACGCGGGCCATTAGCGAGGCCGTCCTGGCGAACGAGAGCCGCTGGCCGGTGGCCAGCACGTCGTGCAGATCCTGACCCTGGAGGCGCTCCATCGCGATGTACGCGAGCTGCTCGTTCTTGCCGGCGTCGAACACCGTCACGATGTTTGGGTGATTCAGGCCGCCGGCGGCTTTCGCCTCGTTGAGGAAGTTGGCTTCGATCTGCTCGCGGAAGAACGTGTCGCCGCCGAGGGGAATCGCCTTGATGGCGACCTCACGGTCGAGCACCGGGTCGTGCGCGCTGTAGACGACGCCGTTGGCGCCGCGGCCGATCTCACTGCGGATCAGGAAGCGCCCGATGGACGCGGGAGGCACCGGCAGCAGTGCCGCGGGCTCGGTAGGCAACGAGGCGAGCGTGGGCGGATTCATCGGCCGGCCAATTATGGCACTGCAAGCCTGCGGGGACGGCTCGCCGTGCGCCTCAACCCTGCGACGCCGCTGCGCGACTCAGCCGCGCGACTCAGAGACCGAGAGGCTTTTGATTTGCACCGCTGGCTGCGCTGCGCGCGTCTGACGTGGCGATGCAAGCGCCGCGAAGCGAGTCGCCGGCGCTTGAAGCGCCATCTGGGACGTTCGGGGGTCTTGCCAGGCCCGATTCGGGGCGATTTCTCA
>Ga0209985_10001031_pt1 | contig 28729 bp, 27 predicted proteins | sample NOAtaG_FD_187305 | JGI IMG/M metagenome (GOLD analysis project Ga0209985, IMG submission 187305) | Freshwater lake microbial communities from Lake Erie, under a cyanobacterial bloom - NOAA_Erie_Diel6S_1000h metaG (SPAdes) (version 2) | ecosystem: Environmental > Aquatic > Freshwater > Lake ...
CGTGGCATGGCAAACTCGCTATTTTGTTTTTCGCAAAACCACAATACGAGTTTGTCCCCACTTTTCAATCACTTATCTCAAACGTCAACAGGCCCTAGTGTGCGTGTAGAAACTCTCTGTACTCCTCCATAAGCTTTTTTGAGCAGAAGCTCGCCGCAACCCTCCTCGTTCACGGGGAGGTCAAGGCGAGCCGGTAAGGTATTCACGTTAGCGAATACCGCCCCTGGATTGAGTTTCCTTTTTGCCTTTCCTGATCCAGGTCTTGTCACTGTTTATACAACAGGCAATAGCTCAAAAGTTGAACCCAATCTTCGACAAGTCTTTCAGCGATCAAAGCTACGGATTCCGGCCCAATCGAAGTGCCCAGATGGCTATCGAGAAAGCTAAACAATGCGTGGATGAGGGCAAACGGTACGTTGTGGATATTGACCTAGAAAAGTTCTTCGACAGGGTCAACCATGATCTCTTAATGTCTAGGATCGCAAGAAAGTTCGAAGATAAAGCGACTCTTAAGCTCATTCGCTCATACCTGGAAGCGGGCATTATGGTCGATGGCATGACTTGCGTGGCAACCGAGGGCACACCCTGGGGAAGTCCAATTAGCGTTTTACTAAGCAATGTCTACCTGCATTATGTCTTGGACCTTTGGTTTGACAAGGTCGTGAAGCCCAAAATGCAAGGTGAATGTTACCTGATCCGCTATCTTGATGACTTTGTCGTTTGCTTTCAATACCGTGCTGACTCTCTCAGATTCCAAGAAGTCATTTCCAAGCGACTTGCAAAAATGTTGCCTAGCTCTAGAGCCAAGCAAAACTAAACTTGTCGAGTTTGGACGATTCTCACAGAAGCATGCGAAGGAACGAGGTCGAAAGCAGGAAACGATTTATTCACTACTGCACACGAAACAGGAAGGGCAACTTTTAAGTAGCTCGTAAGACTGAGAAGTCGCGAATGCGGCGTGGATTTGCAAAAGTCAGTGATCTTGCGCTAACGAATCGGCACAAGTCTCTCAAAGAGCTGGCCTTACCATTCAACCTCTTCCTTCGTGGACACTATGCTTACTATGGCCTTGGTGGAAATCAGGCAAGTCTGCATAAGATTCGCAGACATACGGAAAAGTGCTGGCACAGAGCCTTAAACAAACGCTGCTGGAAAGGCAAACTCGACTGGAACCAATTCCAGAAGATTAAAATGTCTTATCCACTTCAACGGTCTAAATTGAGCATCCTCTATATGGGGATGAAACACTATGCTGTGCTGTAAGAACATCTGATGAAGAGCGTGGTGCGGGAAAAATCTGCACGCCACGTTCTGTGGGGCCTGGGGCACCGTAAGGTGCCCCTTGTACCCGGCGCTGAGGCTGAAATGCCTGGGTCTACTCTACAAAGCGAGTGGCCGTGAGCGTTGGTATATGGAGGTCGATGAGACCAACCCAACGAGAACCTGTTCTGGCTGTCTAGCAATACCAGCCAGCGCCTCGAAAGGAGTGAAAGGTCTCTAAGGGAATGGGTGTGCTGCGAGTGTGGAGTCATCCACGATAGAGATATCAACGCAGCGCTGAACATTTTCCGTACCGGGTGCGATACGCTAGCGTCTGAAGTGCGCTAGGAATCTCCCGTCCTTAGCCGTGGGGAGGGCATCAACTCAGCCGAGAGATCATTGAGAAACACCCCCGCCGTTCGCGTGTATCATGCGCGGGAAGGGGTGAAGCAAGGTTTAAATACAGGACGGTGCAAAAAGAAAAAGATTCCGTCAAGACAAGAAGCGTCAATGTGATGATCAGTGATCGTCATGAGATACTCCGGACGACCTTGGCCGTAGCCTCGGCAAGGCTACGCTTGCTCAGTACGAGCAGTTCTACTTGGGAGACCAACAAGTTCAGAAGCTAAGCTCCAGATACACCTTAGAGAACAGAGCAATTGCAGCGAAATGCCTCACTCCGAAAAGTCAAGCCGAGGGCTGCAGCGGTCGATACCGCTGCCAGCGCTGGAAAGGAGATCTAGCATGGGCATGACAGCTCGAGGTACCATCTTCGCTCTGAGTCTGGCTCTCAGTCCGAGTGTCAAGGCGGAGGGCAATCTTACGGCCAGTCTCTCGCTCTTTTATTTTACAGAAAGTTCGACGCGCAACAGCTCCAACGCGGGAGCACCCTATGCGGTGAAGGTGAAGGATAGCTACCTTTGGAGTGCGATTGGAGCCTGTTATCAACTCAGTCCCGTCTGTCTAGGTCTCAAGTACCTGCAGGCAGATATCGAAACCAAATCGAGCGCGAACAGGGGCGCAGGGCGGGTTCTCACGCGTTTCAGTGGTCCTGGCATCAGCCTCGGTTATGCCAGTACCACCGTCGTTGCCCAAGTGAATTGGTTGGTGAACGCCTCCAAAAGTGTCGACAACGAGGATCTGTCGCGTGTCGGTTCTAGTGGCTCCGCCGCGGTCAGGTATCCAGCGAAACAAGCCTATATGCTCGACCTCGGTTACGGTTTCCCGGTCGGTAGTGTGCGCATGGGACCCTTGCTAAGTGTCTTGAATTTCAGCTACGAGAAGCTTGTGTTCAGCGGTCAGACGGTCTCGTTGGCCGCCGCTGAAAGAGACGAGTTCCTGGTGCCGCAAGTCGCCCTGTGGATGGACCTGTAAGGAGTGACTATCCAGATGGAGCCCGGGAATGTCGGGGCGAAAAAAACCACGGTCCCTTTTGAATCTCTTGTCCACTCCAGGCTCAAACCTAGGCTCTGGGCTGATGTAGCCTTACGGAACGCTGAAGCGATTCGTTCCGTGATCTTCAACACTTCTCGTCAGGGTAGAGTTTATGCCGACTTTTTATAGAGCTCCACTACTTTGGATTGTGTCAGATCCTGAAGCTCCTCGTGGATACAAGCCTGAATTTCTTCCTGCACAGCCTTACGAAAAGCCTCTTGGACGGCACGTCGAATCTCCAGACGCACGTCAGTGGGAAGTTCGATGCGTAGGGCTGAATCGGGAGCGAGGGCTGGCTTGCTTTTGGGCGAAGGCAAAGGCTCCGTTCGAGCGCCCTCTTGCATTGTTTCGGCAATAAACTGATAGGCGAGTGTCCACTGCTCAGCGAGAGCGGGCGTCCAGTCCTTGCCAAAGGCCTCAGCAAAGGTTTTCAGCAGGGTGCTTCCGACCATGGCGTAGTGTTCAGGCTGAGTGCCGTAGCGGACATGTCGAGAGCCCATCGACTTCAGGTAGCGAAGCAGTTTTTCAGGTTGGTCCAGATGGTCCACTATATAACCGAGGGACGACGCGAGAGCCGATTTCTGCTTCTCCATATCGGTCTTCGCAAACAAGGTCTGGCTCGCAGGATGATCGTGCCAGAGGTGTTGGTAGAAGCGTTCGACGATTTGCATGGCATGAGGACGAGCGGCAGCAAATGAGTCGCGAATCTGCTTGATGTCGAGTGTCATGGTCTAGCTCCCCACAGACTTTCCCATGGTATCGGCCACTGAGACAAAAAATTGAGCCTTTTGAACGGAACTGAAACGTGGGCGACGGAGTTCCAAAACTCGAAATATGTAGGCGGAATTGATAGGGGAATCGGGACCCTTTGGAGCCAGGCCTTGGGCCTGTTCGGGACCTGCAGTCCCTCACTCAAATTGGATTTGACGCCAGGCAATAAGCTGATCACTCGCGTCATAGGCCATGATTCTCCACTTTTGGCCTGCCTCAAGATTCAAGCTACTTGTGCTGTAGTAGACCTTTCGGTCGCCAAAGACTTCGGCTCGATCCAGTGTTTCTCGCTCTGTGGCGCATACAGCGTCGGACTCTCTTGCGACCTGACAGAATTCGAGGAAGCTTGTCGCAGCAGGAGTGCTCAGTGCTAAATAGATCTTGCCATCAGCAGCCTGGCTGGTCGCTAGATGGAGGTCGCGGGGCTGATCCTCGGGAAGCAGGTTGGCGCTCTGCGCTTGGTAGCTGTCTCGCAGATTTTCGGCACCCGCTTGGTAGCTAACAAACAAGAGTCCAAGCTTTGTCATCCGTTCCATTAGCAGCCCGTCATCAAACTGAGCGCGGGTGTCGAGTGGAGTGTGAATGAAGGGATTGTATGCTTCGGGATCCTGAAAGGGAAACAGCGCAGGATAGCCCTGCTCCCACCAGGCCTTGTGATCCGATGCAGATCCGCTTGGCAGTCGGCCACGCTCGTAGACAGGACCGAGATAGCGTTGGACCCACTCCACTGCCTGACGCCGAAGATCCCGGCTGGTATAATCTTCGAGGAAGTGGATCACACCGCGTTTGGCCGGCAAACTATAATAGGCCATATCAAACTGGAGCATGCCGAGGATGCGACGATTGGCTTGCCGATAAGCTAGGGCCATTTCGCGGCTTCCGACCAGTCCGATCTCTTCGGCAGCATAAGCGTGTAGCTCGATAGAAGGATGAAAGTCGAGGCCCTCCTGCTCGATCACTCGAAGGATTTCCGTGAGGATGCTGAGACCTGAAGCGTCATCATCAGCCCCAGGTGCGGGACCAGCGGTCGTACCCCCACCACCGACCGCAATGCTATCCAGGTGCGCACCCAGGACAACTGTCTCCTCGGGAGCACCGAGTCCCGGAAGGCGAGCAACGACCGATCGTTGTGGTGTATTCGTATGCGTAGTTTCGCTGATCTGCCAGCGTTCGGGGCGACGAACCTGGGCCTGCCAGAGCAAACGCAGTGTCTGGCCGGCGTTGACGCCGACGGGATGGCTGTGGAAGCGACTTGCGAGACCTGTGATCGTATCCAGATGCGAATCGATCTGAGTGAGCTGCACCTGGTCCAGGAGACGAGTGAGTGCAGGGAAATTAGCACTTGATGCATAATGAGGCGGAGCATATTCCACCTTGCTTGCAAGTCGGTAGGTCAGTGGGATGAACTCAAGACTGCCGCAAATCTCCATCTCTGCGTGGGCGAGGGGAGCGAGGCGGTCCAGTTCTTGAATGGAATCGATGGGCACAAGCGCCAGCTGGATGTCCAAAGTGCGAGGCAAGGGAGCAAGAGGTGTCACTCGAGGCAGGAGAGCCAAGAGGGGAGAACCGGGGCGCAGCCTCAGCACGGCATAACCCAGTTGAGGGCGACCGGCCAGTGAGGTCGCGCGCAGTTCATAATCGGCGTCTCGCCAAAGGATATCCTCCGGTCGAAACCTTGTATTCTGCTGTGGCCTCAAAGTTTGGGCTGCAGCAGTCAAAGTCCAAGCCACGAGCACGAAAAGCCCGACTTGCATCTTCAAGCTCAGAGATCCTTCACTTTGAGGACCGACTCGCGCCAATCGCTGGTCAACGTCCAACCGTCCGGAATATAGGGCGCAAATCCCTGGCCCATGCCCTGACCACGCTCGGGTCTATCCTTTTTCCGACCGCAGGCCGAGAGTCCCATCATCAAGACGACAACAAAAGTCAACAACTTGAATGAAAGTCGATTCATACAGACCTCGTCATGGTAGGGGTCAGTCTGCGGCTATTGTATCAGACCATCAGGTAGGACGGAAAGTATGCCGATACTCTGGAAGGGGGAAAAGAATGAAACTTACCATAACCAAATATTTACTACTGGGGTATGTGAGTGCCGGGTGCGGTAGCCTGGTGGAGGGGCAGTTCTTAGACATTGAGATGTACGGAGTCGCGCGAACCCCGACGGGGGCTGCCGGGGATAAAGATCCCGAGTTTCAATCCTACCGGCTCCTGCAGGTGTCTTTCATGAATCAAGACGGGACGACCCTCACGACACTGTTCAACAACGAAGAGGACAAAATCTTTCGCGTGGTCGATCGGCCTCAAATCATTTTTTCCAAGGCGATTGCCGAACTCGAGGGACAAAAGTATCAAGGCCTGCAGGTGGTCTTCGACCCCGCGGTTGAGGGGGGAGACCAAGAGCGACCGAATCTCTCCTTCACTCTGTCACAGCCAACTCAGCAGCTCAATGAGGCGCTGACCGTGGAAAAGGCAAAAAATGTCGAAGTTCAGATCAAGGTGATCTGGGCGAATACACTCTCTGAAGCCGGTATGAGCGAACCGACCCTCGAGATAGTTAGACCCTGATCCTCGTTTCGATTTTCCATCCCTCGAATCTTTGCTAGTATCTCAGAGTCAGAAAAAAACCGCAGGAGGCGTCCCGTGCTCTGGAGTTGCCCCGAGCTCGGTGACAGGTTGTACGCGTTCCGAAGTGAGCCCGATGCGTCGTTGCATAAGAAGCGTCAGCCCTGATGGACCGCATGTTCTTCGGGGGCGAGGGACTTGAGGCATCGCTTCTAGACCCTTTCAGAACGCCTCAACGGACAATGCTGGACAGACACGAGGTAGAAATGAACAAGTTGAAAGCCGTTGTCCTCTATGGGGGACGTTCCACAGAACACGAAGTATCATGCAGGAGCGCATCCTACATCTTTCGCAATATCGATCGCAGCATCTACGACGTCTATCCGATCGCTGTGGACAAACAAGGGCGATGGTTACCGCAAAATCGTCAGCTGCTTGAGCGCAATCGACCTAGCTCACTTCCCGTTGAAGCACAAGCGGAGAGCGATACTGAGAGTCGAACCTTACTCGAGCGCATCTGGACGCCCGGGACTCAAAAAGACGATATCGTCGTCTTCAACATCGTCCACGGGACTTATGGCGAAGACGGATGCACACAGGGTTTTTTTGATTTGCAGGGCATCGCCTACGTTGGATCCGGTACTTTGGGATCTGCATTAGCCATGGACAAAGTTGTGGCGAAAAAACTGGTCGAGGCAGCCGGCATTCCGGTTGTACCTTATGTTTCTTTTCGGCAGCCGGAATGGCAGAAAAGCAGCCCAAGTCTAGTCGAGACTGCTATCGCCAAGCTTGGGTTTCCGATGTTCGTGAAGCCTGTCAGTCTCGGTAGCTCTGTCGGCGTTCGCAAAGTTCAGGACCCGTCGGCTCTCAGAGAGGCGATCGATCACGCACTCGCCTTTGACGAGCAGGTCCTGATCGAGACCGGGATGGACGTTCGTGAGATCGAATATGCTTGTCTGGGAGACTACGAGCCAGCTGTGACGGCCCCGGGTGAGGTGGTCGTGCCGGCAGGTTTCTACACTTACGAGGAGAAGTATTCTCAAGCCAGCAAGTCCGAAGTGATGGTACCAGCTCACTTGGACGCAAAGCTTGCGGAAGCGGGACGTGAGATGGCACGAGACATCTTCAGAGCGCTGAACCTCTACGGTCTGGCTCGAATCGATCTATTCCTGACCAAGCAGGGACAAAAGTTTTACTTTAACGAAGCTAACACCTTGCCCGGCTTTACTTCTATCTCGCAGTATCCAAAGCTTTGGGAGCACAGCGGCTACTCAGGACAGCAGCTGATTGCGACGCTGCTGGAGCTGGCCCTGAAACGGCGTCAGCATCAAGCGGGGCTGAAAAGATCGATTTGAGTGTCTGGAGACCTATGGGCCCAATTTCAATCTGGGCCTGATGCGCCAAGAGTCACCTCGATGCAGTCGCTTAGCTTGGCTGCGCAGAGCGATCCGCTCGCTCCTGAGATGGTTCTGGACAATTCAAGGGACGCGGCTTAAAAGAGCAGCGGACTCACAGAGGGGATCCTATGCCTATCAGCCGAATATCCGCTACGCCTGAAAGTATCGAGCTTTCACGTTTGATTTTTGGGACTTGGAGACTGAAGTCCCGACCTGAAACGGGAACCGTGGAGGGAGTCGCTCGCCTGATCGCGCTGTGTCTCGAACACGGTGTGACGAGTTTCGATCTTGCCGATATCTACGGCGATTATCAAATCGAGGAGCTCTTCGGACAGGCGTTGCAGGGTTTTGATCGTCAGTCTGTCGAGCTCATCACTAAGTGTGGGATCAAGCTTCCTTCCGCACAGCGGCCTGAATACGGATTGAAGATTTACGACAGTAGCCCCGCCTACGTGCGATGGTCAGTCGAGCAGTCTCTTCGAAAACTGCGGACTGATTATCTCGATATGATACTCCTCCATCGTCCCGATTTTCTCTTGGATGCCGATGGCGTCGCTCGCGTCGCACAGGATCTGATGATGGAAGGTAAAATCCGCGCCTTCGGCGTGTCGAACTTCACTCGCCACCAATGCGATCTTCTGCTCTCGCGGGTGCCAGGCCTGATCTCGACCAACCAGGTCGAAGCTCACCTGCTTCATCTGGATCCTTTTCTCGATGGGGTGTTGGATCATGCTCAGGAGCACCGCTATCTTCCCATGATTTGGTCGCCACTGGCCGGTGGACGAATCTGGTCCGAGGACAGTCCGCGTGGTGCCCAGCTCCGTGCGACCTTGGCAACCTTGGCGCAAGGTTACAATTGCTCGGAGGAAGCTATTGTGCTGGCTTGGTTACTCAAGCATCCAGCTCTCCCCTTACCCGTCCTTGGCAGCGGCGATCCACATCGTATGTTGCGCATGTTTGAAGCGGATGGCATAGAATTACAGCGAGAGGATTGGTATCGGCTTTTGACCGCAGCTTGGGGCCGCAATATTCCTTAGCCTACGCCCTCTCTCCCGTGATCCTGTCGAGACTGTTTCGCAGGGCGCTTGAAGCCTGACCTTCATAGTTGTTTGATCTGCTGAGATGGGATCAGAACAGAAGCGAATCGAGACAAGAAGGAATGCTTTGCCGAACGAATGCAATCATACGAGTGATGCAGCTTACGGATGACATCGCCGAGCTGCATCAGCCCGGCGATGTTTCCCTGTTGAGTCGGGTTAAGCGATCAGAACGAAAGAGACTCCTACGAGTTTTTGCTTAGTCTTGAAAGTCTCTCAGGTCACAAGGCGAGTATTCGAAATCTTCGATCTCGACTGGATTGGCTGCATCGGTGACATCTTGCACCTTGATTTCCCCTTCGACCACAGTCAAGAGGTAGCTACGGATGGCTTCTGTTGCCCCTGCTGGGAAAAGCTTGGCACTCATCTGGCCCGAGACGACCTCACATTTGGAGCTGCTGAACTGGAGTTTCAGGTCACTGAAGCTTGCTTCAAGTGTCGCATCCCCTTCTTTGCCTGCTCGGATCGTTCCAGATTGAATTTCTTTCGATAGCAACTGACGTCCTTTGGCCAGGCTGTCCCAAATGTTGGTGATGCGAAGGGGGGCATCTTCAAGGGTACGGATCGATAGAGCGAGAGTTTGGGTCTGACCCTCTTTGTTGAGGAAGCTCATGCTTCGGTTGACTAACATGCTCACGCTGGTTTCGCGGCTGATACTGCCATCGGTTTGAGTCGTCTGGCTTAGCCATTTAATGGACCGAGTGCCATCGACTGAAGCAGAATAGCTCTTCTTGACTAGCTCATTGTTTTGCAAATTCTTACGCTCAAAATTGCGGCTGACGCTGCGCTTGATCGCGACATCGAGATTGTAGCCTGTCAGGTCGCCTCTGAAGTCAATTGCGGCTGATTCACCTTCACACTCAAGACTCGTGCCCTCTTTGGACCAGGTGCGTGTGCGTTCCGCTTCGGCTTCACTAGACATGCTGAGGGAGGAGCGACGAACTGTGCGCTCCCATGAGAACGAACGGTCCGTCTTGAGAGTGACCACAGCTTTGTCACCATCTACAGCGCAGCTCTTGGAGACGACGCCATCTTTGGTGTCAGCCAAGGCCAAGGAAGCGCTGCTCGATTCAGTGCTACCATCACTGAGGCTATCCATGGCCTCACTGAAGCTGGCGGCGACGGATTGCTCGGCTGCTACACTGTCGGAATTCAATTGGGAAGAGCTTCCTGTGGCTTCACGAGTATCATCCGACTTGCCGCAAGAGACCAAAACGGTGGATGCGAGAGCTAAGGACCAAAGAGCTGAGCTACGATTCATAAAGGGATCTCCAGTGAGTTTGCAGGGTGTCTTTCGGGGATCTTTCCCCTCACTTGCTACAAAAGTCTTATCGGATGATTGTTTTTGCAATCAAGTATTTTTTTTAAATAATTGTAATGTTTAATTTATTTTAAAAAACTCGAATAATAGAACCTCTTTTTTGCAAACCAATGGTCGTAACTATATGTAAAAATTGATCTATTAACTTCGTCGTGGTGTTTTATCAAGGTTTCATCATCATCAAATATTTGCAAAAATTGAGTGCTTTTGTTCGAAAAACCGATTTAAACTGCAAAATAACAATGTCTTAAAATATTTACTTGTTTGCAAAAAAAAATTGACGATAAGACAGAAGGCAGGAGGGGTAAGATATGAAACAAGCGCGCATCCTTCGCAACATCGTTGGTCAGCTTTCGGTGACCAAATACCTCGACTATAAAGAGTATTTGGAGGCTGTTTATCAGGCGATGAAAAAGGAGATGGACACCTACTCCTACATGCAGTTTGCTGAGGACTTAGGCTTCGCTCGAAGCAATGTTATGTACCTGATCATCAAAGGACAAAGACCACTCACGGAAAAGACTGGTCGCAAGATTCGTGATGCACTTGAATTGAAAGGTACCGATCGCAAGTACTGGGACGATCTCGTCGCCTATTTCAAAAGTGATCAGGCTGCTGAGAAGGAAACCATCTTTCAGCACCTAGTCGAACAAAAGTCTTCGACACTGACCGAGTCCTCAGATCTTCTTGCGCAACTTGAATTCTTCACAGAATGGTATCATGGAGCGATCTATGAGCTGAGTTTCACGCCGGAGTTCACAGAAGATCCCAAGGAGCTTGCGGGATGTTTGGTCCCCCGTATCCGCTTGGATCAAGCCAAAAAATCTTTGGCTTTATTGCAACAGCTGGGACTGCTGGCGCATGATCCGGAGAAAAATCGTCTTGTGCCGACCCAAGCTCAGATTCGCACGGGTCATGAGATCACCTCCATGGCTCTAGTACGGTATCACCAGAAGATGCTAGAGTTGGCTAAGCAAGCACTGATGACGATCAGCATGGAGGAACGTGAAATCAGTGCGACTTCGATGGCCATCAAGTTCGAACGGATGCCGAAAATCAAAAAAGAAATGCGAGCCTTTCGTAAGAAGATTATGGAAATCGCTGCGCAAGATCCGGATCCGGAGCGGGTCTATCAGATGAATATACAGTTTTTTCCCATGAGTCGGAAAAGGAGGCCAAGTTGATGACGGTCATGAAGGAATTGAATAGGACGCAGATACTCGTGGTGGTCATGGGAATGTTTCTGCTGGGACATCCCGGGTGCGGTATTGATGTGGGAAATGCGGGTAAACCGGCGCCTGATCCTCAACTTCAGTTGGCGAACGTCGTCGGGCTCCAGCATGAGGAGGCTCTCGGTGCTATTCTTGAGGGTGAAGATGCCGATCGCGATGAAAGTGCGCTTCGACTTATGGAAGATGCGGACCCTGAACTGATGACTGGAGTCAGCTGCACGGAGAACAACGCGGACGGAAGTATCCGTGTGATTCTTAACAAAGAAGGTACGAGCAGTCGCGATTTTGGACGTGCATCGAGTCGTAAGACTCTGATTGATGACCTTAAAGTGAATCGAACCTTGGTATGGAAAGCTAAAGACAGAGTCCTGACCTGTGCCGGGACGCGACCTTCGATACTCTGGTCTCAGTTAAACGAATTGAACGTAGCGGCCACTTATGAAAAGACTCGGAGTCGGCAGGTTACTCTCAAGAGTAGCGGAAGTTTAGTGGCTGAAAGCACTGTTCAAGCCACCGGACAGAGGACTATCCTCTACGAAAAACAGTCGACTTCGACTTTGCAGCAGCTTATGACAAAGCGGACCATTACCTTCAAAAGTCAGCTGACACAACAAAAGGCGACGGAGACTTTGCAAAGAAACGTTGGGACTGTGGACGGGCAACCGATTATCCTGCAGAACACTTTGACCCGAGGAGTAGGGCGAACGGTGCGCATTGTGTCAGGAACAGTCGAGTCCAGCACTTTGGGGGCTAAGCGGATAATTTTGCGCTATGAAAATCTTGACTTGAATCCAGGCACGTCCTGTCATCCAGTGAGTGGAGTGCTGAAGGGAGACGTCTATGCTGATCTTACCGCAGCAAGTCCTGAATCGACTTTCCAGGTCATTTTTAGCGCAGATGGCGCCGTGGTGCGCACGGCGGATGGTAGCGAAGAAGAGCTCGAATTGGAATCCTGTGCGCTTTAACAGGCGACCCAAGTACCTTCAGGATGTCATCAGACGAGCGGATATCGTGCTCTATCGTCCGCAAGCGGCTGCTTCAAACTTTGCGACCATGATCTCCACGACCATGGTCTTACCCTCCATTCGCGTGAAGGGCGGTAAGGAGCGAACTCCCTGCATCAATTGCCGAGCCTTAGCTAAGGATTTTTCCCAGGGATGGTCTGGTTTGGCGCGTTCGACCTGCTCGGAAGCATTAGCAACGCCGCGGGGAGTGCCGCTATAGATGGTCGCATAATCCAGTCCGATCACACTGAACTGGTAGTAGAAAACCGAGTTTTGATACTGAGCCAGATTTTGGTGATTTAAGATTGCATTGAAGTCAGCCGGCTTCTTCTGTCCACAGGAACGAGTCTGAGCTCGGTCACCGCAGATGTAGATGCCGTATACTCCCGTCGCCCTAAGATTGATCGGTAGATCGACTCGTCGCTCGCGAACAATGTCGTCTAAGGACAAACTCGCTGAGACCGGCTTCATCTTCGGGTTTGCAGCGGGATCCATCGGCTCGAGACTCAGCAAAACCCGACCGTTTGGTCCGAAGACGTTCATCATGGCTTCGTAGTCGCCTGGGTGACAGACCCCTCTTGTCTTGATCTTCAGGGCAAAGTGAGTTTTCCCTTCGGCATCCACCACCACCCCTGCTTCCTTCAATCCTGAATTGCTGATGGCCTGGAACTTGGCCACTCGCTTTTGTCTTTCCAGGTCCTTTGACGTGTCTTCAATCGGTGGACGAGCAGGTGCGACGGGTGGAGGCTCAAGCTTTTCAGGCGGCAAGAGAGCTTCGGCGGCCTTCGGCTCGGGCAATTCGGCAATACGAATTTTAGACAGCAAATAGGAACCAAACACGATACCCATAAAGATGATCAAGTGCCGGTTACCGTTCTGATTGGGAGATAGCCTTTTCTTGGAGCTTCTTGTGCGTGGCTTCATCACTGCTCCAGAAGAACATTTGCGAAGTTGTTAAATGGAAAGACCTGGGTCCGCTGGATCAGGCGGAGATTGGTTTGGTCAGGCTCCAGTATCATAGTTCGGATATCGACCGACAGGGGAGCACCCGCTGCTGCCTGCTGGAAGCACACCTGGGCTCCGAGCGTGCCGTTGAGGCGAAGGGTGGCCATATCCCGGACATTTTTGGGTGTGCGCGTGTTCACGGCTGCAAGAGTTGTCGTGGCGGTGCCCAAGATCGTTCCAGTCATGTCGACAACAGGCAACTGCCCTGCGGGGCAGGTGAAGCAGGCCGTGTTCATCTGGGAGCTAAAATTAAGACTGGCCAGGCGACTTTGCACGGGGCTTCCTGTGGGCTGGATGCAGCTGTTTTGAATGGTTATTTCATCGACGATATCAGTTCCGCTGAGGTTTCTTTTGATGTAGAGACGAATGCGGGGACAGGGGGTATTGAAACCACAAGGATCGTTGGTATTGGTCCGGAGGCTATAACCAGATGCTGGCACTCCGGCTGTAGCCGTCTGCAGGCGATAGTCCCAACTCCTCTTGATCGTACCTAATAACTCCGTAGTGTCTTGCTTCGCTTCGGCATCGGTTTCACGCGCCTTGAGCTGAGCTTCGAAGCGACTCCAGAGGGTGAGGAGGCCACTGACGACCAAGAGACCCAACGCCGCTGAAATCATCAATTCGACGATGGTGATGCCGCTTTCGCTCTTTTCTGCATCACAGGGAAACATTCAAAGTCCCCACCTTCGTATTGTAGTTGAGTTGGCTCGCATCCTTGGTGATCCAGTGCACAGCATAATACAATTCTATGCCAAATTCCTGGCCTGGCCTAGCGTTATCACAAGTCGTTAGGGCATCTGTCTGTAGATTTCGGATTTTTACGAAGGTTTCGATGAAGGCACCATGGTTGGCTGCAAAGGCATCGCGAGATCGGTCGGTCAAAGCCCTAGCTGCAGCCGACGTTTGAATATTGAGACACCCATAGAAAGTGTTGGCGTTAGAAGTCAAGGTGCCTGCTTGTACAAACGGTGTGCCGGTGCAGCGCTGCACTGCAGTCTGGGCTAGGGCTGGAGCTTGTCCCGGGTTGCCATCCAGGTCACGAAACGTAGGGGCACTCAAGCTCGCTGTCCCGATCTGTCCCAAGTCAATCCCGCTGAAAAAACTTGCTCCTGATGTTGCGCAGCGGTTGGTGTTCACATAGCTACGGTACTGCTGGACCACTGCCTGTATCAAAACGGATTCGACGTCCTGGGCCGCTTTTGATACTTCGACTCTGCGCTTCGCCGAATTGAGGTGCTTAAGAGCCTGGCTACTGAGGGTCGCGGTAACCCCGAGAAGGGCGACGGCAATCATCACGGCAACCAGTGAGGCTCCCGACTCACTTCTGAGACGAAGCGGAGCGGTCATCGACTCCTCCCTTTAGCAAAAAGCTCGGCAAGCAGAGCATCCTGAGCAAGTTTTTCCTGGAGCCAGAGGTCGCCAGTCACCACACCATTCGCGAGGAGAGCGTGGTCTTTGGGGTCGGTGGACTCCGGGGCGATTTCAAGGTTCCAGACCCAATCGCGCGGAGCTTCGGTCGAGAGTCTGAGGCTACGGACCTGGCCCCAGCGCCCGGGAGCTGTGGCTATGCGATCACCGACGACCAGCGCATCAGCTGTTTTGATCCCATCGACTAGTAGGAAAGGGTGTTTGCTCGTGACCTGGACCGAGCCCTCATCGGTGACGACGGTGAGCAGGGCTCTTTTCTCGGGACCCTGCGTGATTCGCGTCACGGGGTAGTTTTTGCCGGTGAGAGGGTTGTAGACTTGATCGCCGACTTTTACCGTATCAATCCGTCTATCGTTTCCATCGGCCATGCGTATTTTGGTTGCTGCATCGAAACAACCAAGGGACTGGCGCAGGTTGGTTGTCACAGAACAGTTGCTGCTGGCAGCATCTCTCACGACAACAAAGGGGGTCCGCACCATGCCACCCCAATCGAGTGCAAAGCACCGGGCACCACTCGGGCAGGGTTCGACCTGGGTTGGCGAGCTGGCGGTACCGCTCACTTCCCAGTTGGGAGCTCTCGGGTAGAAGACATAGTTGTGGTTGCTCACGTAGGCACCCGCGACGACTGAGAGCGTTTGCGACACTCCGTAGTTCGGAAATTGACTCCCGAAGAGGGGACACTCATTCGATCCGACCGTGACTTGAACGAGACACGTGTTCGTGGAGCCATCGGTAGCTCGGACGGAGCCGTTAACTGCATAGGTCACTGGCGTCGCGTTTTGGGTTGCATCTTCGTTCAGCAGAGTCGCAACATAGCTTCGGAGAATTTGTGAGTCGAGAGATTGTAGAGTCGCAATCCTAGAGGCCGTGAGGCTGGAAAGAAGGGAGACGCTGTCCAGCTGAATCGTCTGGAGTTGGCTCAGTACATCAAATGCGTCGGGGTCCGTGGCAATAAACTGGTCTTTTTGGGTTTGCGTCAGTGTGTCAAGGATCGGAACGGTAGAAAAATCGAAGCTCGCGATCTGATCGAGAGTGGTTTCACTGAGGTCAAAAATTGCATTGTACTGAGCAATTGACAGATTCAGCAGAATTGAATTCTGACCAAAAATCTGGCTCAGGTTTGAGCCTACTCTTTGGAGCTCTTCGAACAAAGCTCTCTTCTGGTTCACCGTCAAACTGTCCATTAGGGCATGGTGTTCGGTGCTGAAGCTTGGCGGGACAGTGACTCCGCCTGTGTCGTATGAGGGGATGGGAGGCGTGCAGAAGGTTCCAGCTGTAGCGCTGGTCTGGGTCATCCCCGGGACTTGCATGCCAGTCGGATCCTCCGCTGTCATTTGCAAGCTCCCTGCTTGGACGGGACCAGTGGTGGTTGAGGTGACGTTCACACACTGACCAGGAGGCACGGAAGCTCGATCGACCCAAAGCTTGCAAGTCGCGGGTGGACTCACCTGAAAGTCGAAGGAACATGAGGTCGCTACGTTAGAGTTCATATTCACTTGAGAGAGATAAGCATACGCTCTGAAGCTTACGTGGCCGTTGCCGTCGACGGCGAAGAGGGGACGGGGTGTTGCGACGACCCAGGTGTAAACAGCTTCATCGACTTTCCGAATACTATTGGACCGATCAAGAAGATCGATGGTGCCGTACCCTGTGGTATCGAGATAGACCTGTCCCAGATTTTCTGTTCGTTCGGGTACCATAGCCTGGGTCGCCACACCCGAGACTCGGAGTACGAGTGTCATCGGGGTGTTAGGCTGAAAGCGGGTCTGCCCGTCTTGACTTGTCAGTGTGCAGCTGGGCGGTTGTGGCGCCGGGACGGCCACCTCCCCGCGACTGGTTAGGGTTTGTCCCTGAAAGGATGGGGTCGTTACTGTCGCTTCATAAGCACGAATGAGCAAAGGATGCGTCGAGTCATAGATCGGACGCCTAAAATTGACTGTTGCCTGAGCCGTTAGCTGCGGACGCGCATCGCTCGTGACATAACGTTCGAAGTCGTCCGGCTTTAGATCGCTTCCCGCTGCACTTTGAAATCCTAGATTCATGTTCTGAAAGGTCCAGGTGGCGACGTTCGGGGGAGTGCGCGTTGCCGTTACCAGCGAACTATTGAAGTAGGGATCGGGGTAAATGTACGGAAACGTGCTAGGATCGGAAGAGGAGGGTGTCGCGGTCGAGTAGCTCATCAGAGCTGTCGCCTGGGACAGAGCGGCCAAGTTCCTGATCTCAGCGGTTTCTCTGTCTTTTCGAAGATTCTGTTGTTTGGCGCTCTGAGTGACCTTGTCCACGCTATAATAGACAGCTGTCCCCATGGACAGTGCCACCAGTACTGTAAGAACCAACGACGTATCACCTTGCTCGTCTCTAAATGACAGTTTCCTTGATATCCCCATCGGTGTAGCCTCTCAGAAAAACCCATGTTGTCTCTAATAAGGATGAGAGGTTCTTCTTCTCCTTAAAGAGGAATCGGTGTGAGGCTCCTGTATGTGAATGACTTTTTGTAAGGTTCTGTTCTTTAAAGGGTTAATTTTCAGTATTAAAAAAGATTCAGACGACAAGTCGAGGCGTTTCTGACCGGAATGGGGACGTTTCGCACTTTTCCTTCATGGTTCCAGGGTGTAAAGGACCGAGTTCGATTTCAGAGGGAACCCCCTCACTCAGGTGGTTCCATGCGGGTGGTCGGTTCTTCAAACACCACTTTGATTTTGGACTTAAGAGCTTTCAACTGAGGATCTTGGGGATCGATCGGATTGCCGGTGAGGTCGACCCAGGTGAGCTTTGGCAGGCTGAGCAACACGTCTAGCTTGATGATTTGGTTATACCGCAGTGACAAGCGTTGCAGCTTTTTGAAGTGGGCTAAGGGTTCCAAATCACTGATGCGCTGTTGGTTTAATTCTAGGTGTTCAAGATAAGCGAGAGATCCTATGGGACGAATCGATTCGATCTTCAGACGTCCAGGTTCGAGCCTTAAGCTTTTTGTCTTGCGCAAGAGACTATCGGCTTCGTAACAATCGTGAACCGCCAGATCGTTGATGATCCGGGATATAGTTTGTTCTTCACGCTCATAATCCAAACTTTCCTCGGAGCAGTAGGCCGCAAAACTACGGGCTTCGCACTGGCCTTGCTCGGAGTCCAAAAACAGTCCCTGGCTTAAGCACTGCTCGGCACTAGGGGGCTGAGGGCGACATTGACCCGAGAGTGGATCTTTTTCTTGACCCTGAGCGCAGGTGATGATTTGGCAGGATTTCAGGCTTGGCTCATACTGCTGACCATTTGGACAGATTGGTGGAACCGAAGGGGTGGTGTGAAGAGCCAATGCAAGGATATGGGGGAGCAACATAAGCACCTCGATCGTAAAGACCCATCGCCGGTCTGCCGGCGGCGAGTCTGGAAATCTTCAGAAAGCGAGACGCAGAAGCTTGACCTTTATTGCACGAGACTCGTGATCCTGTCCACGACCTGACGGTGATAAGCCAAACCATAGAGGTTTGCATGGTTGAGTATATGATAGAGCTGGTAGAGGGGCAAGCGGCTCTCATGCCCGGATCTCAGGTGCCAAGCTTCCGAGTAGGCTTGGTAGAAATCCCGACCAAATCCGCCGAAAAGCTGGGTCATGGCCAAATCAGTCTCGCGGTGCCCGTAGTAGAGCGAAGGATCGATGAGAAACGGCTCATCTCCCGGGCCGCATATGATGTTGCCGCTCCATAGATCGCCATGAACTAGGCTCGGCAACTCCTCAACAGGCGATAAGAGCTCCACGCAGCGCTCCTCGAGCTGCTGCAACAGTTTATCATGGAGGCCGAGCTGCTGGGAGCTTGAGCGGAGAGTTTCGATCTGCGGTAGAAGTCTCCTCTCCCAAAAAAAGTGGGGCCATCCGCCCTGGGCCCGATCCCAGAGATTGTACTGAGGGGTGCGGCCGATGAAATTGTCCTTAGGCCAGCCCCAAGGACCCGACGAACGATGCAGTCGAGCGAGTCCCTCTCCCAAACGCTGCCAGAAGACTGTGCTAGGCCAATGGGCTTGGATGAACTCCATCACCAGCACCTGCTCGTTGCCCAGAATGGGCTGTGGAACTCGCAAGGCCCCATGGTGCCGGAGCACCTCCAGCGCCTCATATTCACTCTGCAACAGTCCCCGGGCCTCAGGATCCGTCTTACAAAAGTATTCGGCGCCGTCGCGACAGCTCACGCGAAAAGCTGGGCACTGGACGGCGGCCGGTACAGGTTGAAGACTAACGACCTGCAGATCGAGCTCGGACCTGAGCCAGGAGCGGAGTTCAGATGGATGCATCGCAGAGACTCCCAAAAACCGTAGTATCGGGATAGAAGCAAAAGCTCATCGAGGGTGCAAGAGGAGTTGCGACCATGAGATCGGGCTTGAGGAGTGAGCGGGCCCCAGTCCGACGCGGACTGCCAGGATGAATTGGTGCGCGTCCAGACATAGCGGGACGGCGACGACTGGTGGACCTGTTTCCTCCGCGGTCGCTACTGTCGAGTTCCCTTGCACCACCTCACGTGTGACGGCTATGCGTTTGGACTCATAGGTCCGACAGCTTGTCCAACTTGTCCCTTTCTTCCTTGAGATATCAGTAAGCTGCATCCTATCCCTCGGGTGGGATCGACCAAAGACGAGCCCAGCCTGAGGTGCTACCTCTCTGGCATACAGACTGCAAGACATGGCCCTTAGCAACCTGACCTGAGCTGGAGACTTGACTATGGCGCCAACCTATCCCTTGCAGCTGACCATCGGGCTCTTTGTCTTAGGGTTCCTTGCTGGCTGTGCACGCCCCTCAGCAGCTCCCATTCTGCGCACCCAGCCGACCCAGGCTGAAGCCCTGCAGTCACCCGAGCCTGATATCGGTGATCCCTCAGCACTCGATGCCGAGCCTCTTCCGTCGAGTGAAACCCAACTCGAGCGGGCTGAATTACCCGAGTCGGAACCCGAGGCAGACCCCGAAGGGCCTACGCCACCTGCAAGACCTGCCCCGTCGGCGCCTCCTCAGCCCCGTGTGTTTACCTTTCCGTTTTCGGCTGCAGCCCTCGCGGACTATGGTGCGGGAATTCGTGCCTTCGGCTCGTGCCGTGATAACTGCAATCGTCGGCATGCGGCAGCCGATCTCTACGCAAATACAGGCACGGGAATTCGATCTGTTGGGGACGGAGTCATCATTGATTACTACGAGTTTTATCTGGGGACTTGGGCCCTTGTCGTCGATCACGGCACCTTTATCGTACGCTACGGTGAGATCAACCGGAATTTGCCGCAGGGAGTCACCGTAGGCACCCGCGTGACGCGGGGACAGACCATTGCATTCGTGGGTCGACTTGTAGGTTTGAATCAGGACATGCTGCATTTCGAACGCTATACGGGAACCGCTACGGGGCCTTTGACGGTGCCCGGCAACGCTCCCTATCAGCGAAGACGTGACTTAGTCAACCCAACCAACGACCTTCGCGCTTGGCGGTATCCCCAATGACAAGGCTGTTTGTTTCTCTTGCAGCTTTGTTGCTGGTCTGGAGCGTTCGGTCGTGGATACAGGGCTCGGCATCATCGCCCGACGCAGACACCGTTGCACCCTTAAGAGTCCAGAAGGCAACGACAATACAAGGTCTCCCAGCGAGCTCTCCTCAGGTGCTACCGCATGGGCAAGCTGAAGCGCCTTTGCCCACGGAACGAAGCAATGACAGGAGTGTCTCCTCTCCATCTCAAGCCGGTGTCTCGGCGTCAGACGCAAAAGCCTGGCGCGAACTCCTTCTGCCGGCTCTTCAGAGTCCTTGGCAACTAGCTGAACTCGAAGCGGCTATGGTGAGCTTGGGAGGGTCGATTCAAAAAAAACAGGCTGGTCATCCCAAGTCGGGTCTGCGCTGGGAACTGACCAGTGCGGATGGTCTCGTGCAGGCTGTTTACGTCCTAGCCGAAGATGGAAGCCCCTCTCATTTGCAGGCGATCCGGATCAAACGCATCCTGTCGCCCGAGTCTCGGCAGGCCTTCCATCGCGATCTGGACCTGACGGTTCAACAGCCGCGCCTGAGATCGGGAGACGATCATGTGATCTACACCGCAAGCGCCGACGACTACCAACTTTGGACCCGCTGGCATCCCGGTGACCCAACACAGCCTGACGAGATCGTGATCGAACGAGTGGAATGCCCGCATGGAGCGGACCACGACCCAGGGACCAGTCCCTGAGGGATGCGCTTAGGCGCTTGCTGCATCAGTGACCTGGGACAGCCTCAGGAGATGGTGATAGAGAGCGTAATATGATCCATGCTGCACTCGCTGCAAGCAGAGCTTGCAGACGAAATGTTTTCAAAACAATTCCTCCAGGCCTTCCCTCGACTATCTCTTTTCTCTGTCTCGTTTTTTTCGAAACTTTCCAAGATGAGTGCCGTGGAACACTCGTTCAGAATCCGCAATAGCCTCCGAATAACCCTCATCAAAGGAAGAGTCAGCTGTGGGTATGAGCCGACCTCTTCGGGACCCAATCGGGTCTCAGATGTCTCGTATCATAGCGGGTTTGGGGCTGACCAATCAATCTTGTTGGCAGGATACAGAAACGAATTTTGTCATGGTATGTGTGAGCTGCTGGTTAGTGACTGAATAAGGTGCTCAGGCCCAGCTGGATTGCCTCTAATGTTCCAAGCTTGGCTGCTACTCCCCAGACTCAAGTCACATGATGCTGGAATTGCGTCTAAGGATTCCCATTCAATTTCTTGCAAGCACTCAAACTTAAGAGTCGCATTAGATTTGTTCAATTTCAAGTGCACTGTTGCAGCGTTGCTTGCTGAGTGCCTGAAGCAGTGCCTCAAAGAGTTTGTGCGAAAGTAAAAGCCCATATTTGGATCCGTTTACTTGCGCTGCAGGAATGCATTTGGCCAACGTTTGATCCTCTGAAAAGGAGTGAGTATTTGCCTGAAGATCGACATTGAGTTGACTGTTTGGGCTGAGTGAGTTGGCACCCCGATGGTTACGCTTGAGGGCGCTTGACAAAATGTTTTCGAATTGAAAATTATATCCCAGAAAGAAAAAATAGCACCATAATTTGAATCTGTTTCCTCTAGAAACCAAGAATGGTGGTTCTGATGGTGCCTCGGTGTGACGAGTAAAGGTGCCAGAAAGCTTTCTATTGATGTGCTGAGTCTGATGTTTGAATGGTGAAAGAGTGCGCTAGCAGTAACAAGTGTCTGGAAAATCAGAGCAGCTTCTTTTGAAATTCCCATGCACAAAAAGAAGCCGAATTTGAGTAACTGTGATAGAAGGATTTCACCAGGGTGAAAGCGCAGGGCAGTTGTTACGTCCATGTAAGGGTCAAGATGATGAAACTGATGAAATCTCCAAAAGAACGTGACTTTGTGATTGAGGCGGTGCCACACATAGAGGTAGAGGTCTAGAACTAGAACTTGAATCCCAATGCCCAGCCAAATAAATGTGGTTGAATAAGCCGTGTCTTGATCAAGCCCTTCTAAAAAGCGAAACAGCCCCTTAAATTCGATTTCTTCGATCTTGGCGATGAGAACATATTGCATCAGTGACGAGACCAAAGAAGCAAGCACGAAAGCGATTGCGTTAGTTTTCCAGCGTTGTCTGCGATTTGCTGCAGCGTCAAATCGCAAAGCAAATCGCGTCTCAAGTAAAGCGAGAACGAGACAGAGCACAATCAAAAAAAAGACATTCAAGTGAGTCACCTCTTGTGTTTCTCTGCAGTGAGTGTGCAAAGCTCCTGAAAGAAGCAAAGGCATAATTTTCGAAGCGGGGCCAGAGAATGGCACGTTAACCAGACTCTCTTACAGAGTATACCCCACCCTTCGCGCGATCCCGTCATTGGAAATCAGCCTCGCCCGAGGCGTCGTTCGCCCCAAGTCGACATAGTTTTCTCCGGATCTCCCAAGAGGCTTGGCCCACAGGGGTCACGGGTATCGCCTCTTGGGAATCTGTCGCATAACCATTGTAATGTTTCAAGACCATTGTCAATGGTGGTTTCAATGTCCTTGTCCGAACTCAGCTTCAGGTTTCTCCCTGCGACATTCTTTAGCATCAGTAGCTATAGATATCGACAATACTTGATGGATGCCAAAAGATCTTTCGCATCATAAGTTGGAGCCTCGCTTTTGGCTTTCAACAGTCCCAGCAAGAGACCTACTGCTTGTGCCATTGAAAAATTGTAAGACTCAGATACTCTGGACCGGCCGATGCGTTCCGTCCACGGACGCGAATAGGCCGAAGTATTCGTTAGTCCAATGCTTTATCGGAGCCGTGCTGCCGAGGCGTTCTGCGATTCCGTTGAGTCATGTCTATATGTTTCGGTTTTCCGGTGCGCCGACTGCATTGTTTCTTATCCGCACAAGCATCGCTTCCTGCTGAGCAGCCATGGAGCCAATGATGCGACGACCCCCTAGCAACAAGCGGCTTCCGCTTCCCAGTCTCACCCTTTCCGCGCAGAAGAAGAGATTGATGATGCAGCCTGTGCTAGACGCGAAATGTCTCGTGAAGCGAGTCATGGCGAAACAATTCTGTTCGACAGGTTGGTTATCTTGTATGGTAATCTGATGGAGCCATCGTAGGATGGGAAATCCATCCACTCTCAGCTACGAGGAAGCTCATGGAATATTTTCAGAAAAAAACTATCCTCATTACTGGCGGGTCCAGTGGTATAGGGCTGGCCATAGCCCGCATCCTGCAAAGCCACGGGGCGCGCCTGATCCTTGTCGCTCGCAATGAGGCGCGGCTTTCTCAGGCCAAAATCGAGTTAGACATGATTCCTGGGGGCCACGAAGTGCAGACCCTCTCCCTCAGTATTAGTGACCCAGAGGCAGTGGCTGCAGCAATGAAGGTACTCCTAGCAAAGCAGACCGTCGATGTCTTGATTAATAATGCTGGCGAAGCTCTTGCAGGGCATTTTCTGGATCTCCCACAAGAATCATTCGGCCAATTGATGAGTACCAATTATATGGGCGCTGTCTATCTAACAAGACACGTCCTACAGGGGATGGTCGAACGAAAAAAGGGCCATGTTGCTTTTGTTTCTTCCCTAGCTGGTTTGATTGGCATTTTTGGCTATACTGCTTACTCAGCGAGTAAGTTTGCTGTTCGCGGCTTTGCAGAAGCCTTACGTTGTGAGATGCATCCCCATGGAGTCTTGGTCAGCGTCTGCTATCCTCCCGATACAGACACACCTCAGCTAGCATTTGAGAACCAACACAAACCCGCTGAAACTCGGGCGATCGCTGGCAATGTCAAGCCACTCACTGCAGAAGCTGTGGCCTCCGAACTCCTCAGAGCAATGGCTGCTGGCAAGTTTCATATCGTGCCAAGCGCTGGGGCAAAATTCGCCGATGTCTCGTACCGCCTCATTCCGGGTATGGTTCGCTCCATGTTTGACACCGAGATTCGCAAAGCAATGAAGAAGACTGGTGTGAACCATAATTGACCGGAGCCTCATTCATCGGACCAGGCACGAGAGAGGCGAACGCTAGAGTCGGCTCTGAAGCTACTGAGAAGCGGAGCCGACCTTGTCCGTGCTGCGTCCACAAGCTCTCTGCGAGCCCCTTCAGATAGCAGGAAAGGGTCCCCGAATCGCTATGATCGCTGAGCGTGGCTTATCCCCACGAGGCTAGCGACTGGAGTCATGGGTGGGAGCTTTCGAGGTCCCGCCGGGGTGTGTCCTGGCAGGGGCCCCATAGGACCGAGGCTATGATTCAGAGTATACCGTTCCTTTAAACCTGTAGATTTCAATTCAGCAGTTAGAAACCCTACCCATCGCGCAATCCCGTCTTTGGAAAACGGCCTCGCCCATGGCGTCGGCTGCCCCAAGTCGACATAGTTTTTTCCGGATCTCCCAACAAGCGGCATCTATCTCACCTTTGCTCCGAAGAGAGGGCGAAGCAATGCCGAGCGCAACTGCATCGCCAAGGTCCGTGAACCGGAGGGCCTCAATGATCTAGCCGCATCGGCTCAATTGTGTTATCTCCTCCGCGAGGGCTTTTTGAAGCGCCTATCTGGAGTTCACCTTAAGGTGGAAAAGGAGTAGCCTGAGCTTAAAGGTTGTTCTTACACCTCCGAGTTAAAATGAGGACAGACATTGTGAAAATTCTCGATATATCGCCCAGCATTCGCGCTAGTACTCCGGTCTTTCCAGGTGACCAATCCTTCGAACGCCGAGTGAGTCTCGACTTTGACCTTGGTCATCATCTGCGACTTTCTTCGATCACCACCACTCTTCATATTGGGGCCCATGCTGATGCACCCTCCCACTACCACTCTGAGGGCGCCTCTATCGACCGACGGCCGCTCGAACCCTACCTTGGGCCATGTATGGTCATCGATGTATCTCAGGTCGGACCGCGCAGGATACTGCCCGAGGATTTGCCAAGAGACTGGCATCCGACCCCACGCATGTTGTTTCGTACCCTGAGCTTCCGACACCAAAATCCTTTTCAAAATGACTTTACGTCCCTATCGCCAGAACTGCTCCAGCTTTTAGCTGATAAGGGTGTAAAGCTGGTCGGTATTGACACGCCATCGGTCGATCCTGCCGACTCAAAGGCGCTCGAATCCCACCAGGCTTTGTATCGCGGAGACTTTGCGGTACTGGAAGGTTTGGATCTCGATAACGTCAATGCTGGCATGTATACCCTGATCGCCTTGCCACTGAAACTTGAGGGGGCTGACGCAGCCCCTGTGCGCGCCGTACTGATCGATTCTGTCCTCGATCGCCTGGGAGTGCCTGGAGAGCAAGGCAACCTCGGTTAGATTGAGCCCTGAGAGTCTGAATCATCTCAGTAATCCACTGACGTGTGCGGTCGAGATCGCTAGCGCTTTGGAAAGCCTACCTTCCATAGATCACCTACGGACAAATATCTTGCCGAGTTCTGAGGCATTTTTTGAAACAATAGAAAGGTTCCTATACCTTATAAGGAGATTGCTTATGATTCGCAAACTACGATGGATCGCCCTGATTCTTCCGAGCCTTCTTTGGTTCTCCCAGGAGGCGGCAGCCCTCTGCGTGAGAGATCCTTTGGATGGCGCTTTTTTCAGCACTAACCGTGAGACAAGAAATTTGCTGGCGATGGAGTATCAGCAATTCTGTAACGACACGATCCCAATCCCTTGTGACGAGAGCGGTTGCACTCCGCCACCTCCACCCCCGGATGGTCGCATTCGCCTTCAAGGCTCCTGTACACCCATTTCTTGCGACTGGGGCTGGGCGGATGTCCGGGCCTCTGGTATCTGGAAGGTGGCGAATCTGGATCAAGGCTTTGCTATTCGAGAGATATGGGTTCGTTGGGACGTGCCTGGTAACTTTGCGGAGGTCGTCACACGAAGCCAGTATCGCGACGGTCGTCCTTCCCGGGAGGATCGAGAATACTTCCGGAAAACTCGGGTCAACATAGAACCGAATTCCGACCGACCCGGGAGCGATTATCGCAACTTCAATCTGAGCACGCCCGACTTCAGGCTGTGCTTTGAGGCGTGTAACCTGGATACGGTCTGTCAGGCCTATACCTATGTGCCACCCGGAGTCCAAGGACCACAGGCTCGCTGCTGGTTGAAAAATGCCGTTCCGGGCAGTCGGGTTGTGAGCGCTATGGTATCTGGTTACGTCCGAAACTAAATCGTACGCGTGCAGAAAAAGCCCTGGTGCGCCGTTGCAAAAAAAAGCAGCACCTCATGGACCACATGTCCATGAGGTGCTTCGGAACTTTGGGCGCCCAACTTTGAGACCATTTCGGAACACTTAAACCGGCATTTCAGGGCAGACACGAGCAAGAGCTGGCTTCTTGAGAAGCCCGTGCCCTGGAGAATGATTAAGACCTCAGGAGGCGAGGTAGGCTGGCAGCAGACAGATGATGTCTCTGCTCATGCGACTTGATCACTTTGCATATCCTGATCGAGGCTATATAAAATACTTCGAGGTAGATGCAGGACTAATGCCCAAGAAGTCAGATCGGCTTCCTGGTCGAGCTCAATTTCAACCCTGCCGCCAAGAGCCTCGATATTCGACTTGACGGCATCCATGCCAACACCTCGACCGGATACCATGGTCACGGCTCGAGCCGTTGACAAACCTGCGCGGAAAATCAATTGAGCAATCGCCGGGCGGTCTAGGTTCTCGTCTGTCTTGATGATGCCTTGTTCTATCGCACGACTGCGAATCTTTCCTAAATGAAGTCCCTGGCCGTCGTCTCGGACTTGAATGGTCACGCCTGCAGCGTCTACTGCAGCTTTAACATGGATGCGTCCTTGAGGATTTTTTCCAGATTTCAAGCGCTCATCAACAGTCTCGATTCCGTGATCGAGAGAATTGCGGAAGACGTGGACAAAGACCCCCTGCAGGGCATCACTTGAGGCTCGTGTCAAATACATCTCGGGACATTCGACCTCGAGCTCGGGAATGTTTTTGTTCAGCTCTCGGGCAATTCTAGGAAGATCGCTTGTAAAACTGAGAAGTAGCCCCTCGAGACTCACCGCAATAAGACCGAGCATAAAATCGCGTTCAGTTTGTCGCAAGAGAGCAAATTCAGCTTCTCGTCTTGACACGGTGACGAGGTTTTCGGAAAAGCCTATTTCCTGGCAGATCGTCTGCAATTCGTGCAAATCATGACGGGCTTGTTCGATGTCAGGTGCAATCGATCGGCCCTCGTTAAGATGCTGCTCTGCATGATGAATGGTAGTAGCCAATCGATCGAAACCCAAGGTTCGTGCTGAGCCTTTGACGGTGTGTAGATTAATGTATGCGAGCCGGTTTTCACCTGCTTGCTCAAGATTTTCAGCTTCAAGAATAAGGGACTTCGCCCGGTTGATAAATCCCGATACTTTATCTGCATGCAATTCAACGATCTTCAACACGAGATAGGCCTTCTTCTCTAATTCACTCGCCCTTTTCTGGGCTTGCAGCAGTGCTTCGATATTGGACGCGGTGAAGACAATCTTCTGAACTTGATCGTAGCGATCTAAGATTGGTCTCCAGTGGAGTTTATGAGTAAGTCCATTGATGAGGACCCGATCGGGAAGAGACCCCAGATTCACTTCGAACGACAGAAGTTCGAGACCAAAACACGTTTTTAGGATGTCAGTGACCACGCCCTCTTGGTTGAATTCGAGATCTTGAATAACAGCTAGCATGGATTTTTTTCCAGCAAACATTCTATCAAAGTAAGCAGAGGAGACCACTATATTGAATCGATCATCGAATATCGCTTGAGCGACTTCAGTATCGGCGTCGAGAACTCCACGAATATTACCGTTGATGACCTCGATCTGCTCGCGAGCTTGATTAGACTCGAGAAGAGCCTGGGAAATCTTATTTGTGAAAACAAAGCAAACCAGACTGAAGACAATACAGGCACACAGAATCATAACGCCGTTGTAAAGGCGATGTTCAAGGCCGTACATGGGAAAATAGAAGTTCCAGTCCTGTGCTGTCAGGGGTTGGACCAAGAGACATACAGTCATGGCCATACAGCCGATGATCGCTCCATTTATAAAGCTAGCACGGGAACTCTGGAGCAGAAAAGCTACAGAAATCGGAACAAAAGTGAAAAAGAGTGCGGGAGAAAAGGCTCCGCCGGTTGTCCAGGCAATAGCTAAAACAGTCAAAGCGCCACCGAAATTGGCGAGGAATGAAGACGTTTCAATATTGCCCGACACTCTGAAATAAGCGAGTCCGAGAAGAGCTGTGGGGATGCCAAGGAAAGCGCAGTAGAACGCAGCTTCCTTGTGCTGGAATAGGGCAAGGTAAACCAAAGCATAGGCTAACCAGCATATTCCATAGAGCAGACCTGAGTATACAGCGAGAGCAGCTCGTGAACGTTGGCGAATATCTGGGAAACGATCGTTTGTGACCCGGAAACCTACCAGAACCTGAGTCAGTAGATTGGTATTGGAGTTAGCCAAAATTCGTTCCTTCCTTTGAAATATTTAAGTTTAATATCGGGTTGTTTGATGTTACGCTTCATTTCGAGTCCAGGTAAGGAATGGCGCTTCGCATCCTTTGGTTTTACCTAAACTGATTCTTTATGATAAACGAAGACTGTTCGATCTTAAAATCAGAAGAGAAGCTTGTCTATTTAATAGAACTTTCCCAGAAAGCTTGGGCTTCAATTTGCTTCAAGTACTTCCGGCATTGCGATTCATCAACCGGAATAGTGTCCGCAGGCTGATGATCAAGGCATTCAGACTCTGGAAGGCGCGGACCCGCTGTGTTCGGTGGATTTCTGGGCCC
>Ga0209985_10001036_pt1 | contig 28674 bp, 29 predicted proteins | sample NOAtaG_FD_187305 | JGI IMG/M metagenome (GOLD analysis project Ga0209985, IMG submission 187305) | Freshwater lake microbial communities from Lake Erie, under a cyanobacterial bloom - NOAA_Erie_Diel6S_1000h metaG (SPAdes) (version 2) | ecosystem: Environmental > Aquatic > Freshwater > Lake ...
CACCTCGCGCGCCACCACCTCCAGCGCCGCGCTCTCCGGCGGCAGCAACCGCGCCACCGCCTTGTCCTTGAATGCCTGTCCGTATCGAGCCACTGTCGTCCTCCATCGCCGCCCCCGGGTTCCTGGTTCTATGGAGGCGACAACTAGTCTGACGCGGGGGGGCCGCGCCGACCCTACCGGGCCGTGGAGTGAGGCGCCGCGGCCGTGGTGTGGCGTGCCTCGCGCAGCGACGTCGGGCGGCGGGCGTGCACAACCAAAGAGCGGCGGACCGGTCGAGTCGGTAACGGTGGTACACGATCGACCTGGCTCGATGCATCCAACTGCCTCTTGCCCACATGGATCTTGTGTCGATCACGAGCGCCCGCCGCCGATGAGAGCGGAGTCGAGGTACCCCGCAGCGCGGCTGCGGCGCGGGTGCTCAGGCCGTACGGAGGAGCGTATAGGCGCTTACCGCCCGCAACTCGGCAAGGGCCTTTGCGGTTGGACAGAGGCATGATGTGGAGCGCTGCGCGCCGCTGAGGCCGCCGCCTGCGCGGCGATGGATCTCCGCCTGCGCGGGGATGACGCGTTCGGTTCCAATCGCTGCGAGGCTGCGCCTGCTGCTCTTGGACGAACGCGTCACTTGCTCAACTGGCGCATGCCGCGCGTCAGCCCTTCCAGCGTCAGCGGGAACATGCGCCCGCCGAGGATCTGCTGGATCACGCCGATCGACTGGCGGTACTGCCACAGCCCTTCGGGCTCGGGGTTGATCCAGACGTGCCTGGGAAAGTGCTGCGCGAAGCGCTGCAGCCAGATGGCGCCGGCCTCGGCGTTGTTGTGCTCCACGCTGCCGCCCGGCTGCAGGATCTCGTAGGGGCTCATGGTGGCGTCGCCGACGAAGATCAGGCGCCAGTCCGCGTTGTACTTGCGCAGCACGTCCCAGCTGTCGAACTTCTCCGTGTAGCGGCGCCGGTTGTTGCGCCACAGCCGCTCGTAAGGGCAGTTGTGGAAGTAATAGAACTCCAGGTGCTTGAGCTCGCTCTTGGCGGCCGAGAACAGTTCCTCCACGCGCTTGATGTGCTCGTCCATCGTGCCGCCGACGTCCAGCAGCATCAGCACCTTCACGGTGTTGTGCCGCTGCGGCACCATCTTGATGTCGAGCCAGCCGGCATTGCGGGCGGTGCTGGCGATGGTGTCGGGCAGGTCGAGTTCGAGGTCGGCGCCTTCGCGCGCAAAGCGGCGCAGGCGGCGCAGCGCGACCTTGATGTTGCGCGTGCCCAGCTCCACCTCGTCGTCGTAGTCGCGGTAGGCGCGCGCCTCCCACACCTTGATGGCGCTCTTGCCGCCGGCCGACTCGCCGCCGACGCGGATGCCTTCCGGATGCCGGCCGCCGGCGCCGAAGGGCGAGATGCCGCCGGTGCCGATCCACTTGTTGCCGCCGTGGTGGGCGCCGTCCTGCTCCTGCAGGCGCTTGCGGAACTCCTCCATCAGCCGGTCGAAGCCGAGCTTCTCCAGCCGGGCCAGTTCCGCGGCGCTGAACTCGCGCTCCAGCGCCTTGCGGAACCACTCGTCCGGAATGTCCTTGAACAGACCGGTCGTCGGTGGCAGCCCCTTGAAGAACTCGCCAAAGGCGCGGTCGAACTTGTCGAACTGCGTCTCGTCCTTGATCAGGGTGGTGCGCGCCAGGAAGTAGAACTCGTCGAGCGAAGGCGCGATCACGTCTTGCTTGAGCGCCTCGAGCAGCGTGAGCAGCTCCTTGATGCTGACCGGCAGCCGCGCCGCGCGCAGGTGGTAGAAGAAACCGATCAGCACCGGGGCCGCTCGAGCTGCCACTGCAGCTGCGCCTTCACCTCGGGCCACTCGCCGGCCACGATGCTGTACATCACCGTGTCGCGCACGGTGCCGTCGCGACGGCGGGCGCTATGGCGGATCACGCCGTCCTTGCGGGCGCCCAGGCGCTCGATGGCGCGCTGGCTCGCGAAATTGAAGTTGTCGGTGCGAAGCCCCACCACCGCGCAGCCCAGCGCCTCGAAGGCGTGGGTCATGAGCAGCAGCTTGGACTCGGTGTTGACGGCGGTGCGCTGCATGCTGCGCGCGTACCACGTGTAGCCGATCTCCAGGCGGTCCACGTCCGGCAGGATGTCGTGATAGCGGGTGCTGCCGATCAGCTTGCCGGTCGAATTCAGCCGCACCACGAAGGGCAGCATGATGCCGTCCTGCTGGCCCATCAGTGCGTTGGCGATATAAATGGCGGTCTGTTCCGGCTCGGGTACCGAGGTGACCCGCAAGCGCCACAGTTCGCCGTCGGCGGCCGCATCCTGCAGCCCGGGCTCGTGGTCTGCGTGCATCGGCTCCAGGCGCACGTGACGGCCAAACAGGGTGACAGGCTCGGGCATGCGCATGGGTTCGTCGCGGACGCGGCAGCGGGGCGGGAGTGCGTAGAGTCCTCGGTCCCGTGGCCGCGCTTCGCCTTAACGGTTGTGCCGCGCCATGAACACCAGCCGCTCGAACAGGTGCATGTCCTGCTCGTTCTTCAGCAGTGCGCCGGCCAGCGGCGGGACGAACAGCTTGTCGTCACCGGACTGCAGGGCCGCCGCCGGGATCTGTTCGGCCACCAGCAGCTTGAGCCAGTCGAGCAGTTCGGACGTCGAGGGCTTCTTCTTCAGGCCCGGCAGCTCGCGCACCTGGAAGAACACCGCCATCGCGTTGGCCAGCAGTTCCTTGCGCAGCCCGGGAAAGTGCACGTCGACGATGGCCTGCATCGTCTCCTTGTCCGGAAAGCGGATGTAGTGGAAGAAGCAGCGGCGCAGGAAGGCGTCGGGCAGTTCCTTCTCGTTGTTGCTGGTGATGACCACCAGCGGCTTGTGGCGCGCGCGGATCACCTGGCGCGTCTCGTAGACGTAGAACTCCATGCGGTCGAGTTCACGCAGCAGGTCGTTGGGAAACTCGATGTCGGCCTTGTCGATCTCGTCGATCAGCAGCACCGTAGGCGAGTCGCTGGTGAATGCCTGCCACAGCACGCCCTGGACGATGTAGTTGTGGATGTCCCTGACGCGCTCGTCGCCCAACTGCGAGTCGCGCAGCCGGCTGACCGCGTCGTACTCGTACAGCCCCTGCTGGGCTTTGGTGGTGCTCTTGACGTGCCAGGCCAGCAGCGGCAGGTTCAGCGCCCGCGCGACCTCCTCGGCCAGCATGGTCTTCCCGGTGCCCGGCTCGCCCTTGATCAGCAGGGGCCGTTGCAGGGTCAGCGCCGCGTTGACGGCCAGTTTGAGGTCGTCGGTGGCGACGTAGGACTCAGAGCCGGCAAAGCGCATGGCGGGGGCGCAGAAGGAAACGTCAGTCGAGTATACGGGCGGCGGCTGGCCGCAGCGGCGCGGTGTCGGCCGCTCCCCGAGAGGCAAACTGCCCGCCGATGCGAAGGCCTTTTCCACACGGTGGTCGTGCGCCCTGAGATAGAATTCGCGTCGTTTTCGCGCCGTCCGGTACGTAAGGCAGCTCCTCAATGTCCATCGCTGCAACCGGCGCCGCGCAATGCGGATCGTTTCTCCCCCTGGAATCTCGATGAAGCGTCTTGGGTTTACCTTGGCTGCCGCGTTGCTGGCGCTGCCGCTGGCCGCGCTGGCACAGCCGGCCTCTCCCGCGCCGGACCGTTCGGTCAGGGACAACATCTCCACGTGCACCGGCTGCCACGGCATCCCCGGCTACCAGGCCTCCTTCCCGCGCGTCTACCGCGTCCCGATGATCTCCGGCCAGAGCGCCAAGTACATCGAGGCTGCGTTGCAGGCCTACAAGAAAGGTGAGCGCAGTCATCCGACCATGCGCGCGATTGCTGGCGGCCTGTCCGACAAGGAGATCGCCGAGGTCGCCGCCTACTACGCCGCCCGCGGCGCTGGCGCCACCGTGGCCGCCAAGTGAGGATGACGATGCGCAAATCCCTGCTGCAGCCCCTGCCGAAGTCCACAGTTGCCGCCATCGGCTTGGCGCTGGCCGCCGTCAACGTGCAGGCGGCCGACCGCGACGCCGGCGCCAAGATCTACTCCGCCCAGTGCGCATCCTGTCACGGTGCCGACGCCAAGTCGCCCACCGACCCGAGTTATCCGATCCTCGCCGGCCAGTACGCCGACTACCTCGCCATCGCGCTGGTCATGTACCAGACCGGCGAGCGCAGGAACGCGATCATGGCCGCGCTGGCCAAGCCGCTGTCGCGGCGTGACATCCAGAATATTTCGGCCTACCTGCAGTCCCTGGACGGCCCGCTGTCGCATCGTCGCTAGGCGGCATGCTGCACGCGGCAAGATCGGGGCGCCGCGGCGCCCCGTTTTTCTGGCACGCGCGGCAGCCTGCACGCCCTCACGCCTGGCGCAGGCCCTTGCTGGCCGAGCGGCGCGTACGGTCGTAGTACTGCGGGTGCTTCTTGCGCACCCAGGCCACGAAGCGGGCGATCTCCTCGTCGGCCAGGATCGCCTCGATGCTGCTGTAGCGCTCGGCCAGTTCCCTTTCGGTCCAGCGGCTGTGCAGCTTGGCGTGGCAGATGCGGTGCAGGTGGGTGGTTTCCTTGCCGCCGCGGCTCCTGGGCACCAGGTGATGCTCATTGACCGAGGCGCCGTCTTCGATCATCTCGCGGCCGCACATCGGGCAGGGGCCGAGCGAGCGCGGTTCACGGCGATGCTTGCTCATCGAACGACTCCCGCCCGGCGTTCGCCGGGCATCGCGGTGCGGACTGCGCGCAGGGGTTCACGCGGATCGGGCTAGCCCGAGCTGCCGCTGCAGGCAGCCCAGGTAGGCGTCGTTGATGCTCGCTGCGTCAGCGGGCAGGGTGCCGCGCTGCGTCTCCCACAGCACCCGACCCAGGCATTCCATGGTCTGGTGCTGGGCCGCGTGCTCATCGGCCCGCGCTGCCAGTTGCTGGAACAGGGCGCGGATGCCCGGCGGCTGGTCAATGGCGAGCTGCTCTTCGATCGCCAGGTGCATGGACAGGTGCAGGAAGGGGTTGCTCTGGCCGCGGTCGATGGCAAAGTCGGCACCGATGGCGGCCTCCGGATCGCCGAGCAGGGCCTGGTACTCGGGGTGGCGGTCGACCCACTTGAGCGCCTGGCCTTCCAGCGGCGTGACGACCTCGCCCGCCCGGCGCTTGCGCCAGGCTTCGCAGAAGAAGCGGCGCACGTCCTCGCGGCTCGGGTTGAACATCAGACGAGCGCCTCCTGCCGCTTGGCCGCGCCCGACCCGGGCGACCTGGTCTTGGGCCGGTACTCGCACCAGGGCGCAATCGTGCAGCGCCAGCATTCGGGCGTGCGTGCCTTGCAGACGTAGCGCCCGTGCAGGATCAGCCAGTGGTGCGCGTCCTTGCGGAACTCCTCGGGGACAAACTTCATGAGCTTGTGCTCCACCGCGTCGACGTCCTTGCCGGGGGCGATCTTGGTGCGGTTAGAGACACGGAAGATGTGGGTGTCGACGGCAATGGTCGGCTGGCCGAAGGCGGTGTTCAGCACCACATTGGCGGTCTTGCGGCCGACCCCGGGCAGCGCCTCGAGTGCCTCTCGATCCTGCGGCACCTGGCCGCCGTGCCGCTCGACGAGGAGCTGGCACAGCCGGGCCACGTTCCTGGCCTTGGTGCGGAACAGACCGATGGTCTGGATATATGGAATCAACCCATCCTCGCCGAGCGCGGCGACGGCCGCCGGCGTATTGGCGCGGGCAAACAGCTTGCGCGTGGCCAGGTTCACGCTCTTGTCGGTGGCCTGCGCAGACAGCACGACGGCAACCAGCAACTCGAAGGGCGTGCGGTACTCGAGCTCGGTCGTGGGCTCGGGATTGGCGGCGCGCAAGGTCTCGAAGATGGCGCGGCGTTTGGCGGGATTCATGCGTCGGGGCTCATTGGGTTTGTCTTCCTTGGGCGGCCGCCTGCCGGCGCGCCCGCGCCCGCTCGATGGCCGCCCGCACCGCGGACTTCTTGCGCTCGATCTCCCGCTGCGCCAGATCGTCGCGCGACTCGATCTCGTCGAGCTTGGCGAGCGCGCGGGCCTCCAGCCGCTCGTCGCGCTCGCGGGCGGCGCACGCCAGGCGCCGCCGGCGCGCCTCGAAGCGCGCGCGCGCGGCATCCGCGTCGGCGGGGGTCCAGGTGCGCTCCGGCAGCACCGGCACCATTGCGATGCAGTCCATGGGGCAGGGGGTCACGCACAGGTTGCAACCGGTGCAGTGGGCCGACAGCACGGTGTGCATCCGCTTGGCGGCGCCGACGATGGCATCGACCGGGCAGGCCTGGATGCACAAGGTGCAGCCGATGCACAACGACTCGTCGATCACCGCCACCGTGAGCGCCTTCTCGGTGCCGTGGACGGGGTTCAGCGGCAGCACGTCGCGGCCCAGTAGATCGGCCAGCCGAACGATGCCGGCCGCGCCGCCGGGCGGGCACTGGTTGATCGCGGCCGCGCCGGCCGCGATGGCCTCGGCGTAGGGGCGGCAGCCGGCAAACCCGCACTGGGTGCACTGGGTCTGCGGCAGCAGGGCGTCGATGCGGTCGGCCAGAGAACCGGCCGGGGGCAGGGCAGGGGCAGTCACGGCGGCGATTATCGCGGGCCGCGGGCAGATCGCGGGCAGATCGCGGGCCGCTCCGGGCGCACCGGCGCTGTCTGCAACGCCCGGGGCACAAGCCGGTGACGAGCAGAGCGTTACGGCGATCGGGGTTGCCACGCGGCGGCCGACCGCGCGAAGTCGAGCCAGGACCGGACGCCTAAGCGTGCACGCGGATGAATTCGCGGATCTGCGGGTAGATCATCTCGCGCCAGCGGCGACCGGAGAAGATTCCATAGTGGCCCACCCCGATGGCCGTCAGGTGCTTCTGCTTGGCCGGCGGGACGTTGACGCACAGGTCGTGCGCCGCCTGCGTCTGGCCGCTGCCCGAGATGTCGTCCAGTTCGCCCTCGATGGTGAACAGGGCGACCGTGCGGATGTCCTCCGGCGCCACCCGGGTGCCCTTGACCACCCAGGTACCGTTGGGCAGACGGTGCTCCTGGAACACGATGCGGATGGTGTCCAGGTAGTACTCCGCCGGCAGGTCCAGCACCGCGTTGTACTCGTCGTAGAAGCGGCGGTGCGCATCGACGTCGTCCTGGTCGCCCTTGACGAGGTCGAGGTAGTAGTCCCAGTGCGAATTCATGTGGCGGTCGGGATTCATGGCCACGAAGCCGGCGTGCTGCAGGAAGCCCGGGTAGACGCTGCGCAGGTAGCCCGGGTACTGCGAGGGCACCTTGAAGATCACGTTGTTCTCGAACCAGGCGAAGTCCTTGCGCTTGGCCAGCGCGTTGACCTGCGTGGGATTGCGCCGGCTGTCGATCGGCCCGCCCATCATGGTCATGCTGCGCGGCAGGCACGGGTCGGCGTGCGTAGCCATCAGCGAGATCGCGGCCAGCACCGGCACGGTGGGCTGGCACACGGAGATCACGTGCACGTCGGGCCCGAGCAACTGGATGAACTCGGTCACGTAGGCAACGTAGTCGTCGAGGTGGAACGGCCCATGCGACAGCGGCACCAGCCGGGCATCGACCCAGTCGGAGATGTACACGTCGTGGTCGGGCAGCATGGCGCGCACGGTGTCGCGCAGCAGGGTCGCGTGGTGGCCCGACAGCGGCGCCACGATCAGCACCCTGGGGTCCTTGCCGTGCGCCGCCAGCCCCGCGGGCAGCATGCGCTTGAAGTGCAGCAGCTTGCAGAATGGCTTGTCCAGGACCACTTCCTCGATCACCGCCACCTCGCGCGTGCCGACGGTGGTGGTGCCCAGGCCGAAGGCCGGCTTGTCGTATTCCTTGCCGAGCCGGTGCAGCAGGTCGTAGCCGGCCGCCAGACGGCGCGAGAACGGGGTGTACGACAGTGGGCTGTACGGCGACGAGAACAGCGCGGACGTGGCGTGGGCCCAGACGGAAAGCGGATTAAGAAACTTCCGCTGCCATTCGTGCAGGTGGTAGAGCACTCGGTCCTCTCCGGCGCCGGCCGCCGGTCGTGATCAAGGCGGCATGTTGCGCCGCCGAAAGTGTATCTTGAGCGGCCGCGCGCGGTGGCGTTGCGATGAAAACCCGTGCCTTTGGGGTGGCGCCGGCCGGTTCCGGCCGGCTACCAGTAGTTCTCCACGGCCAGGTGGCCGGGCTTGCCGCGCCGGGACATCGCGAAACCCAATGCACTCAGGCGTTTGCGCGTGTCGTCGACCATGTCCGGGTTGCCGCAGATCATGATCCGGGATCGCTCGTGGTCCAGCTTGATGCCGGCGGCGCGTTCCAGCGCACCGGACTCGATCAGGGCCGGGATGCGGCCTTGCAGGGCTCCCGGCCACGCCGCCCGCGTCACCACCGGCAGGTAGTGCAGCTTGTGGCCCATGGCCGCAAAGTGCTCGTGGCGGCGAAACGCGGCAATGGTGTCGGCATAGGCGAGTTCGTTGGGCCAGCGGACGCTATGCACGACGAGCAGGTTTTCGTAGCTGTCCCAGACGCGCGGGTCCCAGAGGATCGAGAGGAAGGGTGCCAGTCCCGTGCCGGTGGACAGCAGCCACAGGTCGCGGCCGCCCTCGAAGCGGTCGGTGGTGAGGAAGCCGTAGCTCGTCTTCTCGCAGTACACCGTATCGCCGACCTTCAGGCGCGCCAGCTCCGAGGTGAACTCGCCGCCGGGCACCACGATGGAATAGAACTCGAGGTGCTCGTCGTAGTCGGCCGAGGCCACCGAGTAGGCGCGCCAGACGATGCGCTCGCCCGCCGGGTTCTTCGGGTTGTCGGGGTCCGGCTTGGCCACGCCCAGGCGTGCGAACTGTCCGGGCACGAAGCGGAAGCCCGCGTGGCGGGAGATGCGGAAGGAAAAGAGGTTGGGCGCCCAGGGGTGGATCCAGAGGATCCGTTCGGCGGTGAACTTGTCGGTCATTGTGTTGTGGGCGCCAAGCGATCGGTGGCATGCGTGCACACCGCTCTCGGGTCAGCGCCGAACGCGCACCCTGACCTGCGGACCGGCGGACGCGGCGCCGGGGCGGGGCGCGTGGCGCATGGCACGCAGCCCGGCTGCAGCCCTAACGCTCCAGGTACTGCAGCTTGTCGCGCACGTCCTTCCACTCGTCCGCGTCGGCCGGGTGCGGCTTCATGCGCGTGATGGAAGGCCAGCCCTTGGCGAGCTCGACATTCAGTGGAATGAACCGGCGCTGGTCCTCGGGCACGTCTTCCTCGGCGTATATGGCATTGACCGGGCACTCGGGAATGCACACGGCGCAGTCGATGCACTCGTCGGGGTCGATCGCCAGCATGTTGGGCCCCTCGCGAAAGCAGTCGACCGGACAGACATCGACGCAGTCGGTGTACTTGCACTTGATGCACGACTCGGTGACGACATGGGTCATGGTCGGAGGTCGCAGAGCCCGCAAGGCCCGGCGAAAGGCAGGTGATCAGCAACCGGTATTCTATCGCGGTGCGTCACGCCATCCTGCGTGCAGCCGCACCGCCAGCGAGGACATGATGAGCGTATCGCCGCGTCGCCGACACCTGGCCGTCGCCACCGCCGCCGCGGGTGCCGCCGCGCTGCTGCCCGGTGCGGCGCGCCCGCAGGCCGGCAAGCCGAGCGGCCGGCCGATTCGCATCGGCGAGATCAACAGCTACTCGACGATCCCGCAGTTCCTGGTGCCCTACCGCAAGGCCTGGGAGCTGGCGACCGAGCAGATCAACGAAGCCGGCGGCCTGCTCGGTCGGCCGGTCGAGGTGGTGGCGCGCGACGACGCGGGCCGCCCCGACGACGCGATCCGTCATGCCACCGAACTGGTGACCAGCGAGAAGGTGGATCTGCTGGCCGGCACCTTCCTGTCCAACGTGGGGCTGGCGGTCGCCGACTATGCGCTGCGCAGCAAGGTCCTGTTCCTGGCGAGCGAGCCCCTGAGCGACGCACTGGTCTGGGACAAGGGCAACCGCTACACCTTCCGCCTGCGCGCCAGCACCTACATGCAGAGCGCGATGCTGGTGGAAGAGGCGGCCAGGCTGCCGGCGAAGCGCTGGGTCACGATCGCGCCCAATTATGAATACGGCCAGAGCGCGGTGGCGAGCTTCAAGGCGCTGCTGCAGGCGGCGCGGCCAGACGTGCAGTTCGTGGCCGAGCAGTGGCCGGGGCTGAACAAGCTGGAGGCTGCCAGCACGCTGCAGGCCGTCCTGGCGGCGCGGCCCGAGGCCATTTTCAACGTCACCTTCGGTGCCGATCTGGCGCGGCTCGTGCGCGAGGGCAACCTGCGCGGGGTGTTCCCGCGCGTGCCGGTAGTAAGCCTGCTGTCGGGCGAACCGGAGTACCTCGACGTGCTGCGCGAGGAGACGCCCCGCGGCTGGATCGTCACCGGCTATCCGTGGGACCAGATCAAGACGCCGGAGCACGCGCAGTTCTTCAATGCCTACTTCAAGAAGAACAACGATTACCCGCGGCTCGGCTCGGTGGTCGGCTACGCGATGATGCAGGCGCTCGCGGCTGCCATCGCGCGCGCCAGGTCGGTGGAGACCGAGAGGCTGATCGGCACGTTGCGCGGGCTCAGTTTCTCGACGCCGTTCGGCCCGGCGGTGTTCCGCGCGGTCGATCACCAGTCCACCATGGGCGCCTACGTCGGCAAGCTCGACCTGCGCGACGGCCGGGGCACCATGGTGCAGTGGCGCTATGCCGACGGCGCCCGGTACCTGCCATCGGACGCCGAGGTGCGCAAGCGCCGGCCGCCGGAGGCGATGAGCTGAGCGGCGATGGCGCCGACCCTGCGGCGTTGGCGCGGCCATGGCGCCGCAGTGCCCACGCCACGGTAGCGACCGTGGATGGGCGTACCAGGTGGGGGGGGACCATCCCCGAGGTACGGGCCGCGCGCACTGAAGCGCGGCTTCAGGCGCGGGCTGAACGTGGCTGGACTGCGGCAAACCGCGGCCTCGGCCGCGACTGAGCTGCGAGGCGCGGCCTGGGTGGCGTCTGAACCGCGTCCGAACCACGGCAAGAAGGAAGCCTGAACCGCGGCCTGCAACGTGAGTCGCCGCCCCCGCTTCTGCCCGTCCCGCCGGCTCGGCATCGCGTCGCACAGGCGCGCCCGGGCTGCGCCAGCGCGCGCTACCGCCGGCCGCCCCGGTCCGGGCCTGATAGTGTTGACTCGATGTTCGAGATCGTCCTTGCGCAACTGCTGACCGGCCTGGCCTACGCCTCGACCCTCTTTCTGGTCGCTGCGGGGCTGACCATCATCTTCGGCGTCACGCGGGTGGTGAACTTCGCGCACGGTTCACTGTTCATGCTGGGCGCCTATCTCGCCTACTCCATCACCAGCGAGTTGCCTCGCACGCCGGCGGCCTTCTTCGGCGGGCTGCTGCTGGCGGCGCTGGTGGTGGCGCTGATCGGGGTGCTGATCGAGGTGCTGGTGCTGCGGCGAATCTACGCCGCGCCCGAGATCTTCCAGCTGCTGGCCACGTTCGGGGTGGTGTTGGTGGTGCAGGACCTCGCCCTGTGGATCTGGGGGCCGGAGGAGCTGTTTGCGCCGCGCGCGCCCGGACTGGGTGGGGCGGTGGAGATGGCCGGCGCCTTCGTGCCGCAGTGGTCGCTGGTGGTGCTGGCGGCCGGGCCGCTGGTGTACGGCGTGCTGTGGTGGGTGTTCAACCGCACCCGCTGGGGACTGAACGTGCGCGCCGCCACGCAGGACGGCGACATGGCCGCCGCGCTCGGCGTGAACCGGCGGCTTCTGTTCACGGCGGTGTTCGCGCTGGGCAGCTTCCTCGCCGGGCTGGCGGGCGCGCTGCAGATCCCGCGCGAGTCGGTCAACCTGCAGATGGATCTGGCGGTGATCGTCGAAGCCTTTGTCGTGGTGGTGGTGGGCGGCCTGGGTTCGATCAGCGGCGCCGCCCTGGCGGCGGTACTGATCGGCCTGCTGCACGCCTTCGGCATCTGGCTGCTGCCGCAGTCGTCGCTGGTGCTGGCCTTCGTGGCGATGGCGCTGGTGCTGATTGCGCGGCCGCACGGCCTGCTCGGACGGCCGGAGGTGGCGCAGCCCGCGCGCAGCCTGGCGCACGCGCCGTTCATCCCGGCTGATGCGCGGCTGAAGGCTTTTGCCGCCATCGCGCTGGCTGCCGCGGCCTGTGCACCCCTGTGGGCCAGCGACTACTGGCTCGTCATCCTGACCGAGATTGCAATCCTGGCGGTGTTCGCCGCCAGCCTGCACTTCTTCATGGGGCTGGGCGGCATCACCTCCTTCGGCCACGCGGCCTTCTTCGGCCTGGGCGCCTACGGCGCCGCACTCGGAGTGAAGTATCTGGAGACGCCCCTGCTGGCCAACCTGGTTCTGGGGCCGCTGCTGGCGCTGGCCGGCGCCATCGTGTCGGGCTGGTTCGTGCTGCGCGCCAGCGGCGTGTACGCGGCCATGCTGACGCTCGCCTTCGCGCAGATCCTGTGGTCGGCCGCGACCCAGTGGATCGAGTTCACCGGCGGCGACAACGGCATCCTCGGCATCTGGGACACCGCCATGCCCGCTTGGCTGGCCACCCGCGAGGCCTACTTCCTGCTCACCCTGGGTCTGGCCACGCTCAGCCTGGCGCTGCTGCGGCGGGCGGCGATGGCCCCGTTCGGCTATGCGCTGCGCGCGCTGCGCGATGCGCCGGCGCGCGCCGAGGCCAGCGGGATCGGCGCCATGCGAGTGCAGTGGACCGCCTTCGCTGCCGGCGGCCTGTTTGCCGGGCTGGCCGGTGTGCTCAACGCGCACCACAAGGGCTCGGTCTTCCCCAACTCCCTTTCAATCGCGCAGTCGCTCGACGCGCTGGTGATGGTGCTGCTGGGCGGCCTGCAGACGCTGGCCGGCCCGGTGGTCGGCGCGGCCGCGTACCACACGCTCGCCGTGGAGCTCACCCGCGCGAGCGACCATTGGCGGCTGGTGCTCGGACTGGCCATCGTGCTGCTGGTGCTGCTGTTTCCGCAGGGCATCGCCGGCTTCCTGCGCACCCGGCTGGAACGCAGGAGGGCGGCATGAGCCCGCCGGGCCGCCCCAAGGGCGAATCCCCGAGCGCGCAGCGTGAGGGTAGTCCAATGAGCCCGCAGGGCCGCCCCAAGGGCGAATCCCCGAGCGCGCAGCGTGAGGGTAGTCCAATGAGCCCGCCGGGCCGCCCCAAGGGCGAATCCACGGGCGCAGCGCGGGAAGGCAGTTCCTCGCGGCTGCTCGAAGTGGCCGACGTGGTGAAGACTTTCGGCGGCGTGCGCGCCGTCGATCACGTGAGCTTCAGTCTCGAAGCCGGGCGCATGACCGCGCTGATCGGCCCCAACGGGGCTGGCAAGACCACCTTGTTCGGCGTCATTGCCGGGCAGCATGCGGCCGATGACGGCACCGTGCGGTTCGAAGGCTGTGACCTCGCCCGCGTGCCGGTGGCGCGGCGGGCCGCGCTCGGCATCGCCCGCACCTTTCAGACCGCGCAGGCGTTTGCAACGCTCGCGGTGCGCGAGAACGTGCAACTGGCGCTGGCGGCGCATGCCGGCCGCGCGCTCGACCCCTGGCGGCCGCTGCCGTCGTTCGATGGCGCGCCGGCCGACGCGCTGCTGGCGCGCGTGGGCCTGGCCGAGCAGGCGCGCCGCGCCGCGGCCGATCTGCCATATGCCGACCTCAAGCGACTGGAGTTGGCCATCGCGCTGGCCGGCGCACCGCGCCTGCTGCTGATGGACGAGCCGACGGCCGGCATGGCCGCGGCGGAGCGCTTTGCGCTGATGGACCTTGTGCGCGGCCAGGTCGAGCAGCTCGGTCTCACGGTGCTGTTCACCGAGCACAGCATGGACGTGGTGTTCGGCTACGCGCAGCGCCTGCTGGTGCTGTCGCGCGGACGGCTGATCGCCGACGGCACGCCGGACGAGGTGCGCGCCGACCCCGCCGCACAGGCCGCCTACTTCGGCGCCGACGCGGCGGCTGCACCATGAGTTCCGTGGCCAGCACGCAGGACGCCGGGCCGGCGCTGCGCGTGGGTGCGCTCGATGCGTGGTACGGCCGCGCGCAGGCGCTCTTTGCCGTCTCGCTGGCGCTCGCCCCGGGCGAGGTCCTGGCATTGGTCGGCCGCAATGGCGCCGGCAAGTCGACCACGCTGGCCGCGCTGATGGGCCTGGTGCGCGCGCAGGGCGCGGTTGAACTGGCGGGCCAGTCGCTGGCCGGTCTACCGACCCACCAGCGGGCGCGTCTGGGGCTGGGCTACGTGCCGCAGGAGCGGCGCATCTTCACCGACCTGACGGTGCAGCAGAATCTCACGGTTGGCGCGCAGGGCCGACCATACGACCTCGACGGACTGCTCGAGCTCTTCCCCAATCTGGCCGACCTGCTCGACCGGCCGGCTGCGCAGATGAGCGGCGGCGAGCAGCAGATGCTGGCGGTGGCGCGCACCCTGGCGGCCGGACCGCGGGTGGTGCTGCTGGACGAGCCGTCGGAGGGGATCGCGCCCCTGGTGGTGGCGCGGCTGGCGCTCGCGGTGCAGGCGCTGAAGGCGCAGGGCGTGGCGGTGCTGCTGTCGGAGCAGAACGCGCGCTTCGTGGCGCAGACGGCCGACCGGGCGCTGCTCATCGAGCGCGGGGAAGTGGTGGGCGAGGCGGCACCGCGCGACCTGCTGCACCCGACCGCCGCGGTGCGGTCGGTGCTGGGGCTCTGACCGATAGCTGGTTAGGATTCGGCCAACGGGTTTCAGGAGCCGGGGTCGAGGCGCCCGGCTCCCTGAATCCGGGCGCCCGAAACCTGAAGCCGATTCATGATCATCACCAGCCTGCTCGATACCGACCTGTACAAGTTCACGATGATGCAGGTGGTGCTGCATCACTTTCCTGGGGCGCAGGTCGAGTACCGGTTCAAGTGCCGCAACGCCGGCGTCGATCTGACGCCGCACGTCGACGAGATCCGCGCGCAGATCGATCGGCTGTGCACGCTGCGCTTCGGCGAGCGCGAGCTGGACTACCTGCGCGGGCTGCGCTTCATCAAGAGCGACTTCGTCGACTTTCTCGGCCTGTTCCAGCTCAACACCAAGTACATCACGGTGGAGCCGGCCTCCGGCCGCCCCGGCGAGATCGAGATCGTGATCCGCGGGCCCTGGCTGCACACCATCCTGTTCGAGGTGCCGGTGCTGGCCATCGTCAACGAGGTTTTTTTCCGCAACACCCAGCCGGCCCCCGATCTGGCCGAGGGCCGACGTCGTCTGGCCGCCAAGATCGAGCTGATCCGCAGCGATCCGCAGCTGTCGCTGGCGCGCGACGGTGTGGAGGCGCTGAAGATCGCCGACTACGGCACGCGGCGGCGTTTCTCGTGCCAGTGGCACGACGAAGTGGTCCAGGTGCTCAAGGAGCATCTGGGCGACAACCTCGCCGGCACCAGCAACGTGATGTTCGCCATGAGGCATGGCCTGATTCCGCTGGGCACCATGGCGCACGAGTACCTGCAGGCCTGCCAGGCCCTGGGACCGCGGCTGCGCGATTCGCAGGTGTTCGGCTTCGAGACCTGGGCGCGTGAGTACCGCGGCGACCTCGGCATCGCGCTATCCGACGTGTATGGGCTCGAGGCCTTTCTGCGCGACTTCGACATGTACTTTTGCAAGCTGTTCGACGGCGCGCGGCACGACTCGGGCGACCCCATCGAATGGGGCGAGCGGCTGATTGCGCACTACGAGAAGAACCGCGTGGACCCGCGCACCAAGACGCTGGTATGGTCTGACGCGCTGACCTTTCCGCGCGTGATCGAGCTCTACGCGCGCTTCCGCGGCCGGGCCCGGCTGGCGTTCGGTGTTGGCACCAACCTCACCAATGACCTGGGTTACACGCCGCTGCAGATCGTCATCAAGATGGTCCGCTGTAACGGGCAGCCGGTGGCCAAGCTGTCGGACTCTCCGGATAAGAACATGTGCGACGACGTGGCCTACCTGGCATATCTTCGCCAGGTCTTCGAACTGAAACACTGAGGTCGGGCCCCCCATGGTGACGAGCGCCGACGAAGCGCGCCAGCGCGCCGCCAAGGCAGCCGCACTGCTGCGGCTGGTCAACGAGGCGCCGGCCGCGCCGCTGGTCAAGGCGAGCGATGCCGGTGAGACGTCGGCGCGCATCGACTTCGAGCCGATCCAGGTGCCGGCCCGCGGTGCGGCGCGCGGCCGGCTGTACGACCAGGCGCTGGTGGACCTTCTCGAAGCGGAGAAGTTCGACGTTCTGGCGCAGGGCTGCCGCCGCTTCATGGCACTGGGCTTTTCCGTCAGCTCGGTGTTGCAGGACGAAAGCGCGGGCCGAACCGATAACCTCTATTCCAACTCCCCCTACGTGATCCTGTCGCACCTGGTGCTCGACTACTCGCGCGCCGCGGCGCCGGCCACGCGCGAGCTGGGGTCCGCCACCATCCAGGCCAATGGAGTCGCACTACCCGCGGCGCACCATTGGCGCGCCCGCGCCGAGAGCGCGCACGCCATCAAGCAGCACGAGGCGCGCGCGCTGGCGCGCATCGCCGAGCATGCCGAGCAGGGCGCCAGTCGTTGCCTGGTGTCGTGGAAGGAGCTGACGCGCGACGACCCCATGGCGCCGGAGAAGATGGTGCGCCTGGCCGACATGCTTCGCACGCGCGGCTTCGCGGTCGAGATCAGCGAGTCGACGCTGCGCGTGCGCTGGTAGGCGCGGCACCGGGCTCGGGTCGGCCGACTAGAATCCAGGGTGTTGCCCGCGCAGCACGCCGAAAGGCCTCTCCATGCTTGCCCTGTCCCGCCGCGCCGCCAGCCTCGGCACCGAGAATGCCTTCGTCGTGCTGGCGGAGGTCAACGCCCTGCTGCGGGCCGGTCGCGACATCGTTTCGTTCTGCATCGGCCAGCCCGACTTTCCCACGCCCACGCACATCCAGGACGCCGCGGTGGCGGCCGTGCGCGGCGGCAAGCACGGCTACACGCCCTCGGCCGGCATCGACGAGCTGCGTGCCGCGGCGGCGGCCTCCATGAGCCGGCTGCGCGGCATCCCCATCGGCCCCGACGAGGTGGTGGTGGGGGCGGGCGCCAAGCCGTTCATCGCCTACGCCATCGCCTCCGTCACCGACCACGGCGCCGGCGACGAGGTCATCTTCCCGGTGCCGGGCTTTCCGATTTACGAATCGCAGTGCAAAGCGCTCGGTGCGGTACCGGTGGGCCTGCCGCTGCGCGAGAGCCGCCGGTTTGCCTTCGATCCGGACGAACTGGCCGCGCGCATCACGCCCAAGACCCGGCTGCTCATCCTCAACACGCCGCACAATCCCACCGGCGGGCTGCTGACGCGGGCGGATCTGGAGGCCATCGCGCAGGTGCTGCAGCGGCATCCGCAGGTCTGGGTTTACGCCGACGAGATCTACAGCCGGCTGGTCTACGACGGCCAGTTCACCTCGATCGCGGCGCTGCCGGGCATGCAGGAGCGCACCATCATTTCCGACGGGGCTTCCAAGACCTATGCCATGACCGGCTGGCGGATCGGCTTTGCCGCCAACCGGACGCTGGCGCCGGTGTTCACGCGCTGGATCACCAACACCGAGAGCTGTGCTGCCCAGGTCAGCCAGTGGGCGGCGGTGCAGGCGCTCAACGGCCCGCAGGACGAGGCCGAGGCGATGCGCGCGCGCTTTGCCGCACGGCGCGACCTCATCGTGCGGCTGCTCAATCAGGTGCCGGGGTTTTCCTGCGCCACCCCGGGCGGCGCGTTCTACGCCTGGCCCAACGTCACCGAGGCCTGCGCGCTGGTCGGCGCGGCCGACTCCGAAGAACTGCGCCGCCGCCTGCTGCATGAAGCCGGCGTGGCGGTGCTGGCCGACATCCACTTCGGCCCGCGCGTGGCCGGGGACGGCCAGCACATCCGTTTCTCGTATGCCACCAGCGACGCCGCCATCGAACAGGGCGTGGCGCGCATCGCGCAGTTCGTCCGCAACAACACGCGCCCGCCGCGCAACTGAGAGTCACGATGGATACCCGCCGCGCCCGCGCCGCCATCTTCGAGCGCATCCGCCAGCACCAGAAGCGCGGGCCCGGTCCCACCCCCGACGAGCAGGCCGCCGTGCAGCGCTACCTGGCCGAACACCCGCGCGGCCCACAGCCCGACATCCGCGGCGATCTGAAGATCCGCTTCCGCGCCGCTGCCGAGCGCATGTCGAGCACCGTCGACGAGGTGGCGCGCCGCACCGATGCGCCGGCGGCCCTGGCGCGTTACCTCGCCGACAAGGGGCTGCCGCGCGAGGCGGTCGTCTGGCCCACCCTGGCCGACCTCGACTGGGCCGGTGCCGGCATCCGCGCCGAGGCGCGGCGGCCGCGGCGCGATGAATCGCAGGGCGCCGACCCGCTGGGCATCACCGGCTGCTTCTGCGCGCTGGCCGAGACCGGCACTCTGGTGCTGCTGTCCGGCCCGCAGGAACACGCCTCCACGCACCTGCTGCCCGATACCCACGTCGCCCTGGTGCCGGCCTCGCGCATCGTGGCCACCATGGAAGACGCGTTTGCGCTGATGCGGGCCGAACGCGGCGGCGTCGAGGCCATGATGCCGCGCGCCGTCAACATGGTCTCCGGCCCCTCGCGCACCGGCGACATCGAGCAGACCATCGTGCTGGGGGCGCACGGGCCATTCCGCGTTCACCTGATCGTCCTCACCGACGAGTAGCTGCGAGCTGCACCGTCACCGCCGCGCCGCTGCCCCACGGCGCCGCCGTCAGCCGGCCGTCAACCGCGCCCAGTAGAACCCTGCCGGTGCGCCGCGCACGGCGCGGGAGGGCACATGAAGGCAGCACGACCGGCATCCCGGTGGCGCCAGGGGGCGCTCGCGGCGGCCGCCGGCCTGGCCAGCGGCGAGGCGCTGGCGGCCGGCTTCGACGCCACTTCGCTCGGCCTCGCCTGGGTGCTGCCGTTCGTGGCAATTCTGCTGGCGATTGCCCTGTGCCCGCTGCTGACGCCGGGCTTCTGGCACCACCACTTCGGCAAGGTGTCGGCGGCCTGTGCGCTGGCGTTCCTGCTGCCCTGCGCGGCGCTGTTCGGGCCAGCGCAGGCGCTGGCGCTGGTGCTGCACACCCTGATTGCCGAGTACCTGCCGTTCATCATCCTGCTGACGGCCTTGTTCACCGTCACCGGCGGCATCCACATCCGGGGCAACCTGCACGGCACGCCGCTGGTGAACACCGGCATCCTGGCTGCGGGCACCGCCCTGGCCAGCGTGATGGGCACCACCGGCGCATCGATGCTGCTGATCCGCCCGCTGCTGCGCGCCAACGACGCGCGCCGGCACAAGGTCCACGTCGTGGTGTTCTTCATCTTCCTGGTGGCCAACATCGGCGGCTCGCTGACGCCGCTGGGCGACCCGCCGCTGTTTCTCGGCTTTCTGAAGGGCGTGGACTTCTTCTGGACCACGCGCCACATGCTGGCGCCGATGCTGCTGTCGAGCCTCGTCCTGCTGGCCCTGTTTTTCCTCATCGACTCGTGGTACTTCCGGCACAAGGAGGAACGGCTGGCCTACGACCCCACGCCCGACTCGCCGCTGCGCATCGAGGGCTGGATCAACCTGCTGGTGTTCGGGCCGCTGATCCTGCTGGCGGTGCTGGTGTCGGGCGCCTGGAAGCCGGGCATCGAGTTCAACCTGCTCGGCACCGAAGTGGGCCTGCAGAGCCTGCTGCGCGATGCCGTGCTGGTGCTGCTGATCGCGCTGTCGCTGCACCTGACGCCGCGCCCGGTGCGCGCCGCCAACCACTTCGACTGGGGGCCGATGAAGGAGGTCGCCAAGCTGTTTGCCGGCATCTTCGTGACCATCGTGCCGGTGCTGGCGATCCTGAATGCCGGCAGCCGGGGCGCGCTGGCGCCCCTGGTCGCGCTGGTCAGCGATACCGCCGGTCGGCCGGACAACGTGATGTACTTCTGGCTGACCGGCGCGCTTTCGAGCTTCCTCGACAACGCACCCACCTACCTCGTGTTCTTCAACCTCGCCGGTGGCGATGCCCAGGTGCTGATGCACTCGCTGACCCCCACCCTGGTGGCGGTGTCGGCGGGCGCGGTGTTCATGGGGGCCAACACCTACATCGGCAACGCGCCCAACTTCATGGTCAAGGCGGTGGCCGAATCGCGCGGCGTGCAGATGCCCAGCTTCTTCGGCTACATGCTGTGGTCCGGGGGCATCCTGCTGCCGCTGTTCGTGCTGCTGACCTTCGTGTTCTTCCGGTAGCGGCGGGGCGCGCAACCGGGGTTTTCACCGCCTGGGCCGCGCCGCGTGAGCCTGGCGGCTTCGCGGTATCTTCCCGGCCATGAACCTGCTGCTCTTCATTGTCGGCCTGGCGGCCCTCGTCGCCGGTGCTTCCCTGCTGGTGCGCGGCGCCTCGGCGCTGGCGCTGTCCTTCGGTGTCTCACCCCTGGTAGTGGGTCTGACCATCGTGGCCTTCGGCACGTCCTCGCCCGAGGTGGCGGTCTCGGTGGGCGCCGCCCTCGAAGGCCAGACCGACATTGCCGTGGGTAACGTGGTCGGCAGCAACATCTTCAACGTCCTGTTCATCCTCGGTGCCAGCGCGCTGATCGTGCCGCTGCTGGTGCACGTTCAGCTGATCCGGCAGGAGGTGCCGATCATGATCGGCGCCTCGCTGCTGCTGGTGGCGCTCGGCTTCGACGGCCGGCTGACGCGCCTGGACGCAGCCCTGCTGTTCGGCTTGCTGGTCGTCTACACCGTGTTTCTCATCGTGCAGTCGCGCCGCCAGACCCAGGAGGCGGTGGCCGAGCTGACCGCCGAACTGCCGCAGTCGGCCGCCTGGGACCGCCACTGGGCCGTGCAGGTGGCGCTGGTGGTGGCCGGCCTGGTGCTGCTGGTGCTGGGCTCCGACTGGCTGGTTACCGCGGCGGTCGCCTTCGCCAGGTCGCTCGGAGTCAGCGACCTGGTCATCGGCCTGACCATCGTGGCCGCCGGCACCTCGATGCCCGAGGTGGCCACCTCGATCACCGCCGCCATCAAGGGCGAGCGCGACATCGCGGTCGGCAATGTGGTCGGGAGCAACACCTTCAACATCCTCGGCTGCCTCGGGCTGGCGGGTCTGGTGGCGCCGAGTGGTCTGCCGCTGGCGCCGTCCGTGCTGACCTTCGATATCTGGGTCATGCTGGCGGTGGCGATCGCCTGCCTGCCGGTGTTCTTCACCGGCCGCGAGATCGCGCGCTGGGAGGGAGCGGTGTTCCTGGGCTACTACGCGGCCTACGTCGCCTACCTGATCCTGGCGGCGCAACAGCACGATGCCCTGCCGGCGTTCTCCAACGTCATGCTGGTGTTCGTGATTCCGCTGACGCTGGCGACGCTCATCGCCGTCCTGGTGCGCAAGAGGGGTTGATCCGGTTGCGGCTTGTACGGGGGCCGCGGGCGATTAAGCTTCGGCGCCCGCCGCGTGCAACGCTTCGGCTGCGCCGCGCCGGCAGGGCGGGGCGAGTGCCGGAGCGGATGTTCGCGGCGCGCTCTGCCCCGACGTTTGCTTCGATGCTTACCTGGATGCTTGCCTCTACGCCTGCCGCAGTACTCGCTGCATCACCCGCCTGCCGCCCGCCTTCGCCGTGAACTTCCCGCCCGCCCTCACCGCCGTCCTCGCACTGTTGCCCTTTGCCGGCGCGCTGCTGATGGCTGCCGTCCCGCCGCAGGCGCGCCGCGCCAGCGCGGCGCTGGCGGGCGCGGTGGCGCTGGCGGGTCTGGCGCTGGCGCTGGCCGCCGCACCGTCGGTTTTCGCGGGCGAGGTGCTGCGCTGGCGGGTCGACTGGGTGCCGGCGCTCAACCTGGCCTTCGGTTTCCGCATGGACGGGCTGGCCTGGCTGTTTGCCACCCTCATCACCGGCATCGGCGCGCTGATCGTGCTGTATGCCGCCTACTACCTGCACCACGAGGACCCGGCGCGGCGCTTCTTCCTGTACTTGCTGTTGTTCATGGGCGCGATGCTGGGCATCGTGCTGGCGGACAACCTGATCCTGCTGGTGGTGTTCTGGGAACTGACCAGCCTCGCCTCGTTCCTGCTGATCGGCTACTGGCGCAGCGAGCGCGAGGCGCGCGAGGGCGCGCGCATGGCGCTGGCCATCACGGGCGCCGGCGGCCTGGCCCTGCTCGCCGGCGTGCTGCTGCTCGGGCAGATCGTCGGCAGCTATGACCTCGACGTGGTGCTGGCCTCCGGCGACCTGATCCGCGCCGATCCGCGCTATCCGCTGGCTCTGGTGCTGGTGCTGGCCGGCTGCTTCACCAAGAGCGCGCAGTTCCCGTTCCACTTCTGGCTGCCGCACGCAATGGCCGCACCGACGCCGGTGTCGGCCTACCTGCATTCGGCCACCATGGTCAAGGCGGGCGTGTTCCTGCTGGCCCGGCTGTACCCGGCGCTCGGCTCGTCCGACCTGTGGTTCTGGATCGTCGCGCCGACCGGGCTCGCCACGCTGCTGATCGGCGCCTACATCGCGATCTTCAAGCACGACCTGAAGGGCCTGCTGGCCTACTCCACCATCAGCCATCTGGGCTTGATCACGCTGCTGTTCGGCCTCGATGCGCCGCTGGCGGTGGTGGCGGGCGTGTTCCACATCATCAACCACGCCACCTTCAAGGCCTCCCTGTTCATGGCCGCCGGCATCATCGACCACGAGACCGGCAGCCGCGACATGCGGCAGTTGAACGGTCTCTGGAAGTTCATGCCGTGGACGGCCACGCTGGCCATGGTGGCCGCGGCGGCCATGGCCGGCGTGCCGCTGGCCAACGGCTTCCTGTCGAAGGAGATGTTCTTCGCCGAGGCGGTGGCGCTGCAGGGGCGCGGGCCGATGGAGTACGTGCTGCCGCTGGTGGCGGTGCTGGCCGCCATTTTCTCGGTGGCCTACAGCGTGCGCTTCATCCACGACGTGTTCTTCAATGGCGAGCCGCGGGGTCTGACCAAGACCCCGCACGAACCGCCGGCGTTCATGCGCGTGCCGGTGGAGGTTCTGGTGGCCGTGTGCCTGCTGGTCGGCCTGCTGCCGGGCCTGGTGGTGGGGCCGACGCTGGCGGTGGCCGCGCAGGGCGCGCTGTTCGGCGGGCTGGGCGGCACGCTGCCCGATTACAAGCTCGCCATCTGGCACGGACTAAACCTGCCGCTGGCGATGTCGGCGGTGGCGCTGGTGGCCGGCGTGCTGCTGTACTTCGGGCTGCAGCGCTTCATCAACCTGCACACCCTGGTGCGCCTGCCGCTGTGGATCGAGCGCGGCGGGCGCGACTTCTTCCTGGCCGGGCTTGCGCGCGTGCAGGGGGGTGCCGTGGCGCTGACCCGGGCGCTGCAGAACGGCCGGCTGCAGCGCTATCTCGCCCTGCTGCTGCTGATGGCGCTGGCCGCCGGTGTGCTGCCTTTCCTGCGCGGCGTGCCGCTGGAGTGGCGCATGGCCGACCTCGCGCTACCCGCGCTGCCAGTGGTCGTGGTGGCGCTGATCGGCGTGGCGGCCGCCTTCGGTACGGTGGTCGCGCACCGGCAGCGGCTGCTCGCCTTGATCCTGCTGGGTGCGGCCGGCCTGGTGGTGAGCCTGGTGTTCGTCTACCTGTCGGCGCCGGATCTGGCCCTGACCCAGTTGCTGGTCGAGGTGGTGAGCATCATCCTGATGATGCTGGCGCTGAAGTGGCTGCCGCAGGAGGGTGCCGTCGAAGGCGCGCCCTTCCTGCGCAACCCGCGCAAGCTGCGCGATGCGGCGCTCGCCACCGCGGCCGGTCTCGGCACGGCCGCGCTGGCCTACCTCGTGCTGACGCGGCCGTTCGACTCCATCTCGCCGTACTTCCTCGAGACCACCGTGCCCGAGGGCGGCGGGTCCAATGCGGTCAACGTCATCATCGTCGACTACCGCGGCTTCGACACGCTGGGCGAGATCACGGTGCTTGGCGTGGCGGGCATCATCGTTTATGCGCTGCTGGCGGGCTTCGGGCCGGTGCGTGGCGCGGCGGCTGCGGCCGCGCTGCCGCCCGGCGGCGAGTCGGATCGCCATCCGCTGCTGCTGGCGCTGGTGTCGCGCCTGCTGCTGCCACTGGCGGCGCTGGTGTCGATCTACCTGTTCCTGCGTGGCCACAACCAGCCGGGCGGCGGCTTCATCGCCGGCCTGGTTCTGGCGACCGCGCTCATCATGCTGTTCGTGGCCAATGGCGCCCGCTGGGTGGAGCAGCGCATGGGCACCGACTTCCGCGGCTGGGTCGGCTGGGGCCTGCTGGTGGCCGGTCTGACCGGCGTGGGCAGTTGGTTCCTGGGCAGCCCGTTCCTCACCAGCACCTACGACTATCCCGACATCTGGCCGTTTGGCCCGGTGCCGCTGGCCAGTGCGTCGCTGTTCGACCTGGGCGTGTATCTGACCGTGGTCGGCGCCACCGTCATCGCGCTGGCGGAGCTCGGGCGCATCAGCCGCGCCGGGCCGGCGCGCGCCGCCGAGCCCGGCACGCCGCCGGCGCCCGGCGCCGACGGGGAGAAGCCCTGATGGAACTGCTGCTGGCCCTGCTGGTGGGCGTGCTGATGGGCACCGGCGTCTATCTGATGCTGCGTCCGCGCAGCTTCGACGTCATCCTCGGGCTGACGCTGGTCTCCTACGCGGTCAACGTGTTCATCTTCCTGATGGGCCGCATCGCCATCGGCAAGCCGCCGATCATCGACCCGGCGCTGGCGCCGACGCTGGCCAACTACGCGGACCCGCTGCCGCAGGCGCTGGTGCTCACCGCCATCGTCATCAGCTTCGCGATGACCGCGCTGATGCTGGTGATCGCGCTGCGCACCCACGCCGAGACGGGCTCCGATCACGTTGACGGCGCCGAGCCGGCGAGTACGCCGGCCCCGCCCGCTGCAGTGGCCACCCCGGCGCCGGCCGCGACCTGCGCCGATGCGCAGTCACCCGCCACCGAGGCGACGAGATGATGTCCTGGCCGCACTGGATCATCGTGCCGATCGTGCTGCCGCTGCTGGCCGGTGGCCTGCTGCTGCTGATCGAGCAGCGCTCGCTGGCGCTGGCGCGCTGGGTTTCGCTGCTGAGCACGCTGGCGCTGCTGGCGGTGGCCGCGGGTCTGATGGCGCACGCGGCCGGCGGCCGCATCGAGGCCTATCTGCTGGGCAACTGGCAGGCGCCGTTCGGCATTGCGCTGGCGCTGGACCGTTTGAGCGCGCTGATGCTGGCGCTCACGGCCCTGGTGGCGCTGGCGGCGCTGCTGTACGCCCGCGGCGGCACCGATGCGCGCGGCCCGCACTTCCACGCGCTGTTCCAGATCCAGCTCATGGGCCTGAACGGTGCGTTTCTCACCGCCGACCTGTTCAACCTGTTCGTTTTCTTCGAGGTTCTGCTGATCGCCTCGTACGGGCTGCTGCTGCACGGCGCGGGTGCTGCGCGGCTGCGCGCTTCGGTGCACTACGTGACCTTCAACCTGACCGGTTCGGCGCTGTTCCTGATCGCCGTGGCGCTGCTGTACGGGGTGACGGGCACGCTCAACATGGCCGACCTGGCCGAGCGCATCGAGTGGGCCGGACCGCAGAACGCGGCGCTGATCCAGGCCGCTGGCCTGCTGCTGCTGGTGGTGTTCTGCGTCAAGGCGGCGCTGCTGCCGCTGTACTTCTGGCTGCCCGACACCTACGCGGCGGCCACGGCGCCGGTGGCGGCGCTGTTTGCCATCATGACCAAGGTCGGCGTGTATGCCATTGCGCGCATCTACACGCTGATCTTCGGCGACAGCGGCGGCGTGGCTGCCGACCTCGCGCAGCCATGGCTGCCCTGGCTGGCGCTGGGCACGCTGCTGCTGGCGGCCATCGGTGTGCTGGCCGCCGTGCAGTTGCGCGGGCTGATCGCCTACCTGGTGGTGGCCTCGGCCGGCACGCTGCTGCTGGCGCTCGGCCTGGGCACGGAGCAGACCCTCGCCGCGGCGCTGTTCTACATGGTGCCCAGCACGCTGATGGCTGCCGCCCTGTTCCTGCTCGGGCATCTGGTGCACCTGCGGCGCAACGATGCCGGCGACAGCCTGCTCGGCGGCCAGTGGCACGGCCCGCGTGAGCGGCTCGGCGTCCTGTTCTTCATCTGCGCGGTCAGCGCCGCCGGCATGCCGCCATTGGCCGGCTTTCTCGGCAAGGCCCAGTTGCTGCAGGGTGCGGCGCAGAGCGCCATGCCGGTAGCCACCTTCACCGTGGTGCTGCTGTCGAGCCTGGCCCTGGTGCTGGCCCTGGCGCGCGCCGGCAGCTCCCTGTTCTGGCGCACCGAAGTCGGGGCGCAGACGGCCGCTGCCGTGCCGCGCACGCAGACCGCTGCCGTGGCCCTGCTGGCGGCCGGCCTGGTCGCCCTGCCGGTGGTCGCCGGGCCGCTGGCCACCTACACCAGCGATGCGGCTGCGCAACTGCTGGAGCGGCGCCAGTATCTGGACGCCGTGCTGCACAAGGCGCCGGCTGCGCCGGCCTGGAACGTGCGGGAAGGGATGGTCAAGGAATGAGACTTCCGGCACGCCTGCTCCCGGCCCCGCTGCTGTCGGCCGTGCTGTTTGCGGTCTGGCTGCTGCTCAACCAGTCGGTTTCGCTCGGCCACATCGCGCTGGCGGCGCTGCTGGCCGTGGTGCTGCCCTGGTTCACCGAGCCGCTGCGCCCGGAGCGCCCGCGCCTGCGGCGTCCCGGCCTGATCCTGCGCCTCGGCCTGGTCGTTTTGTGGGACATCGTCAAGTCCAACGTCGAGGTGGCGCGCCGCATCCTCGGCCCCGAGGCGGCCATCAAGCCGCGCTTCGTCTGGGTGCCGCTGACGATTGCCGACCCGCATGGCATCGCTGCGCTCGCCGGCATCATCACCATGACGCCGGGCACGCTGTCGGCCGACCTGACCGACGACCGGCGCCATCTGCTCGTGCATGCCTTCAACGTCGACGACGAGCCGGCGCTGGTAGCCGACATCAAGGCGCGCTACGAGGCGCCGCTGCTGGAGATCTTCGGCGCACCGGCCGATGCCCGGGCCGATGCACCGGCCGATGCACCGGCCGATGCCCCAGCCGACGCGGCGGCCGCCGCACCGGCGTACCGGCCCGCGCCCGGCGCCAACCCGGAGGACCCACGATGATCCTTGCGACCCTGCTGCCCTGGCTGATCGGCGCGTTCGCCGTCTCGCTGCTGCTGACTGCCTGGCGCCTGCTGCGCGGCCCCGACCTGCCCGACCGCATCCTCGCGCTGGACACGCTCTACATCAATGCCTGCGCGCTGCTGGTGCTGGTGGGCATCCGCTTCGGCACGCCGGTGTTTTTCGAGGCGGCGCTGCTGATCGGCATGCTGGGCTTCGTCGGCACCGTGGTGATGTCCAAGTTCATCCTGCGCGGCGACATCGTGGAGTAGGGGGCGGCGATGAACGAGAGCTTGCTCGCACTGCCCCTGTGGCTCGACCTGACCCTCAGCGCCCTGGTGCTGGTGGGGGCCGGATTCACGCTGGTGGGCTCCTGGGGCCTGGCCAAGCTGTCGGACTTCCTCAAGCGGCTGCATGGGCCGACCAAGGCCACCACCCTGGGCGTGGGCTGCGTGCTGATCGCCTCCAGCCTGTTCTTCAGCTTGCAGCACGGAGCGCCGAGCCTGCATGAGTTCCTGATCAGCGTGTTCCTGTTCCTGACTGCGCCGGTCTCGGCGCACCTGCTGGTGAAGGCCTTGCTCAAGGGCAGTCCGGCGCTGCGGCCGCCGCTGCCGCAGGCGCCCGCCGCGGCCGCGGCCGCGGCAGCGCGCGGCGAGCAGGACCCGCCCGCATGAAGCGCGTGGCCGTCACACGGCGCATCTTCCCCGAGCTGATCGAGGAACTGGCGCGCCGCTACACCCTGGTGGACAACCAGGCCGATCATGGCCTCGGCGCAGCCGAACTGGCCGCGCGGCTGCGCGACTGCGACGCCGCGCTCATCACGGCCGGCGAAAAGGTGGACGACGCGCTGCTGGCCGCCTGCCCGCGGCTGCAGGTGGTGAGCAACATCGCCGTTGGCTACAACAACCTGGACCTGGCCGCCTGCACGCGCCACGGCGTGGCCGCCACCAACACCCCAGACGTGCTCAACGAGGCCACCGCCGACCACGCCTGGGCACTGCTGCTGGCGGCCGCCCGCCGCGTGACCGAGAGCGACCGATTCGTGCGCGCGGGGCGCTGGCAGCGCTGGGAGTTCGAGATGCTGATGGGGGCGGAGCTGCACGGCAGCACCCTCGGCATCGTCGGCATGGGCCGTATCGGCCGCGCCATCGCGCGGCGTGCCCGCGGCTTCGGCATGCGCGTGGTCTATCACAACCGCTCGCGCCTGCCGGCTGTACAGGAAGAGGGCGCGATCTGGATGGCCACCGAGGAGGTGCTGCGCAGCGCCGACCACGTGGTGCTGGTGGTGCCGTACACGCAGGCCACGCATCACCTGATCGGTGCGGCGCAACTGGCGGTGATGAAGCCCACCGCGGTGCTGGTCAACATCGCGCGCGGCGGCGTGGTCGACGATGCCGCGTTGATCGAAGCCCTGCAGCAGGGACGGCTGGCCGCCGCCGGCCTCGACGTGTTCGAGAACGAGCCGCGCCTTGACCCTCGCTTCCTGACGCTGGACAACGTCGTGCTGACCCCGCACATCGCCTCCAGCACCCGCGCCACGCGCCGAGCCATGGCACGGTTGGCGATCGACAATCTGGCCGACGTGCTGGCGGGCAAGCGACCGTCGGCGCTGCTCAATCCCGATGTCTGGGACCGCCGCCGCAGGTAAAGCAGGGTGACAGGGCGACGTGCCGCACGGTGCCGCGGTGCCATCATCCCGCAACCG
>Ga0209985_10001037_pt1 | contig 28652 bp, 24 predicted proteins | sample NOAtaG_FD_187305 | JGI IMG/M metagenome (GOLD analysis project Ga0209985, IMG submission 187305) | Freshwater lake microbial communities from Lake Erie, under a cyanobacterial bloom - NOAA_Erie_Diel6S_1000h metaG (SPAdes) (version 2) | ecosystem: Environmental > Aquatic > Freshwater > Lake ...
ATCACGCGCGGGGTCTTCACCAGCGTCAAGGACCTCGACAAGAAGCTCATGCGATACATCAGGGAACACAACAAGCACCCCAAGCCATTGAAGTGGATCTACGACAATCCTGATCATCGAATCCGGTACGATTCATCTGGTTCGATGGACTAGCATGCTTCATACAGGCCGCAGCACCGCAGCCATGACCCCCGCCATCACCGCCAGCAACGTCACCTACATCTACCCCGGCACCCGGGCGCTGGACGATGCGTCCTTCACCATCCCGCGCGGCAGCGTGACGGCGCTGGTGGGGCCCAATGGCGCGGGAAAGACCACCCTGCTCAGATGCCTCGCCGGCCTGGACCGGCCCCTCACCGGCGCCATCCAGGTGGCTGGCATCGACGTGCTCGAAGACCCGCGCGCGGCCCACGCGCGCATGGGGTACCTGTCGGATTTCTTCGGCATTTACGAAGCGCTTACCGTCCGGCAGTGCCTGTCCCACGCTGCCAGCGGGCATGGCGTCCCGGCGCCAGCGCTGCGAACCACCGTTGAACGCACCGCGGCGCGCCTGAACCTGGGAGACCGCCTGCACCAGCGCTGCTCGGAACTGTCGCGGGGCTTGCGCCAGCGCGTGGCCATCGGCCAAGCCATTGTGCACACGCCCGAAGTGCTGCTGCTGGACGAACCGGCGGCCGGTCTCGACCCCGAGGCGCGGCACACGCTGGCGGGGCTGTTCACGCAGTTGTGCGCCGAAGGCATGACGCTGGTGGTTTCCTCCCACATCCTCGCGGAGCTCGACGAATACTCCACCCACATGCTGGTGCTGCGCGGCGGCCGGATCGTCGAACATCGTGCGCTGGCGGCGCCGTACGCTGGCGGACAACGGGTGCGCGTGGTGCTGGCCGCCGAACAGCAGGACTGGCACGCGGCCCTGAAGGAGATGGAGGGAGTGCAGGTCATGGAGCACACCCCACGCGAGGCGGTGCTGCTGATCGCCGGCAACGCCGCGGACCAGGCGCGGGTGCTGCGGGCGCTGGTGGAAGCCGGCATCGCGGTGGCTGCCTTTGCCGGGGAAAGCGAAAACCTGCACGACTCCTACCTGCGTACCGTACAGGGAGCGCCGCGGCCGTGAATCCGGAATTCAAACGCAATCTCTGGCTGGAGTTTTCGCTCCACCGGTTGGTGGCGGCGCCCGTGGTGATCGCGCTGGTGCTGCTGCTGGTGGCCGCCGTGAGCAAGGACAACCCGCTGCGGAACATGGCCCAGGTCAGCGGCGGGGGTTTCGTTCTGGCGGTGCTTTTCTGGGGTGCTCACCTGGCGGGCGGCAGCGTGTCCACGGAGGTGAGCGAGCGCACCTGGGATACGCAGCGCATGTCCGCCATCGGCCCGTGGACCATGACCTGGGGCAAGCTGCTCGGGGCGCCGGCCTTCGCCTGGTACATGGGCCTGATGCTGCTGCCGGTGTTCGTGGTGTGCGGGCAGGTCAACCCGGGCTTGCCGGCGCTGCGGCTGGCGCTGTTGCTCGTGGCGGCAGCGGTGTTGCTGCATGCCGTTGCCCTCAACTTCAGCATCTACGCCGCGCGCAAGCAGCTACGGTACCGAGGCGCGAGCGTGTTGATCTTCGTCTGGCTGTTGTCCCTGGTGCTGGCACCCGCTGTGCGGCTGGGCGATCACATCGGCGCGCAAATGCATTGGTGGGGCGCGGCCTTCGATGCGGTCAACTTCGCGCTGGCGAGCACCGGGGCGTTCGCGGCGTGGGCCGTGCTGGGCGCGTACCGCTCCATGTGTACCGCCTTGGAGATTCGTACCCGGCCATGGACCCTGCCCGCGTTCATCCTGTTTTCCGCGATCTGGATCAGCGGCCTTTTGCAGGGAGATGAGCCCGGCCTCTTCCACGGGCCGTTCGGGGTGCTGCTGTGCGCGGTGGCGATTTCCGGTGCGTTCAGTTACGCCCTGCTGCTCGCGGAGCCTGGGGGCGCCTCGGCCTGGCAGCAACTGCGGATGCGGCTGCGCGCGCGAAACCCCCGCCAGGCGCTGGAGGCGGCGCCGGTATGGCTGGTGGCCATCGCCACTGGGCTGCTGCTGGGCATCATCGCCACCTTCGCTTCCGCCGGCGATCCCGCCACCAGCAGCATCTTGCCCCTGGCTGCCATGCTGTTCGTGGTGCGAGACGCGGCCATCTTCCAGTTCTTCGCGCTGGCGCGGCAGCCGCGTCGCGCGGAGGCCACCGCCCTGTTCTACCTGGTGGTGCTGTACGGCTTGCTGCCGGGCTTGCTGACCGCGGTGCAGGCCCAGTGGCTGGCGCAGTGGGTATTGCCGCGGCTCTTCAGCCACAGCGACGAGGCCATGATGGTCATGCTGGTGCAGGCCGGCATTGCCATTGCCGTGGCCTGGCAGCGGTGGAAGACGGTGCATGCACCCGACACGGAACAGGCGGTCTTGCTCTCACGCCCCTGAGCGCCCCCGCTCTTGGGACAGCAACCCGGGGGCACGGGGAATACCGCAGCAGCGCGCGGAAAGGCCCTCTGGGCGTCCGCTTCGCAGGCCAACGGCAAGACCCTTCGCCTCTGCCGGCCAGAGCGCGCCCGCGTGCGCGGCGTGATGCCGCCGGACGCCAATCTGACCTTCGACGCGGCGAAACTCGAAATCGACCGCTGGAGAAGGGCTGGTCGCGTCAGATTTCCGGCTTGCCCTCGAAAGCCGACTTCTCCACATGACTCCACCGCTCTCTGCCGGGTGGAGGCTTGTGGTTAAAGGCGCCGTGCAGGGCTATCAGCTTCAAGAGCTCGGTCGCCACCTCGATGGGGAAGCCTTGCCGCTCCTGGCGTTCGGGCAACATCAATTCTTCCAGGTAGAGATCGAGTTGATGGGAACCCCAAAGCTCGTCGATACGGGCCAGGATACGCGGGAATCGCGCCTCGACCGCCTTCGGGTAGCTATCGGCTTGCGCGCCCAGCTTTTTCATGAGAGCGGCGCGCATCGCCGCCACGTCATGCGTGTTGCTCTCCTCGCCCATATCCCATGCCCTCCGGTCCACCGATGGCCGGGCCGGAGCCGCTTCCCAGCCTCGGAACTACCATACACACCTCGTTGCAGCGATGCAACCGCCCGCCCTGGAGCTCGGGAGCCCTGAAGGACCTCGACCTTACGAAAGCGCCTGGTTCGCCCTGCAGGTATCCGGGAATCCCTTGCGGTCGATCACCCCCCAGCTCGCTTTCGTTCTTGCCCTCGGAATGCTTTCGAGTCTCGCGCCCGCTACCGCACTCATCCTGAACGAGGGCGGAATCATCGACCTCGCATCCTCGAAAACGGGCACCCGGTCATTTGCCTTCCGCAAGGGGGGCCCTCAAGCATGATTCGCTTACGTTAATCCCCGCCGCCATGGGCAACGTAACCCCCTCGATCCATGAACTGCGCGCCTCCGGACCGGCGCAGCCCGCAAGAACCGCGGCGCTGCTTGCAGTACGTTGCATTTCCACCGGGCGGCGTGGGCGGCACATCCCGGCAAGAGGCGCCCATCACGTCTCCCAGAGAGCAGAGCTGGGCCCAAACACAGGGATGCCTCCGTTCGGCGAGCCGGCCCTGCTCAGCCTGGCGTGATGCCGTTCATCCGAAACAGGCCCGGACAACGCCGCCCTCCACCCTGAGCGCCGCGCCGTTCGTGGCCGGTGCCAGAGGGCTGCAGACATAGGCAACCATGTTGGCCACCTCATCGGGCGTGGCGTAGCGCTTCAGCAGGGAGCTCGGCCGCACCTTCTCAAAAACTCCTTCTCGACCTCGTCGATGGGTTTACCTGGCGCGCGGCGCGCGATGGCCGCCCGATTCCCGTCCGACAACGTAGGGCCTGGCAGGACGGCATTCACGGTCACGCCCGTACCCGCGCAAGTCTCTGCCAGCCCCCGCGAGACGGCCAGTTGCGCCGTCTTGGTCATTCCGTAGTGAATCATGTCGCCGGGGATCTGGATGCCGCTTTCGCTGCTGATGAAGACGATCCGGCCCCAATCGCGCTGCTTGATCCCGGGAAGATAGGCACGGGCAAGGCGTACCCCGCTCATGACGTTGACCTTGAAGTAGCGCTGCCAGTCGGCATCGGCAATCTGGTCGAACGCCTCGCGCTCGAAGATGCCCAGGTTGTTCACCAGGATGTCCACCTGGGGAAAGCGGCTCGCCAGCGCTCCAGCGACATCCGCGGTGGAAAGATCGCCGCCAAAGCCGTGAACCTGAGCCCCGGGGGCGGACACCTCGATGCGCGCGATCGCCTCGGAGACCGCGCTGTCGCTACGGCCGTTGACGATGACGCGCGCGCCCTCCAGGGCGAGGAGGCGAGCGATCGTGAACCCAATACCCTTGGTGGAGCCGGAGATGAATGCAACCTTGGGGTCGAATTTGAGATCCATGGCAGGCTGGCGGTGTGGGAGTTGGAAAATCCCGATCGCCGTGACGGGTCGGCTGCACATCAACCCGCACATCACGCAAGCAGCGCAACCCGGGTGTAATGCCTATCAAGGGCCACGAGGCCGCCCTCGGCGCGGCACGGTTGCCACCCGCCGCCGCAACATCGGTGGAACCGGCCGACGTCCGGCAGCGTTAAAGAGGGGGCCATCAGCGGGTGAACTCACTGTATTCCCCATACGGCGTGCGCGATCGGGAGCACGCCGCCGTTGAGTTCGTGCATCCAGCCAGGCCCCACGACGGCCAGGTGCGGCGCACGGACCGGCAGGTCAGCCAGGATCGCGCAGGACCTCCATCAGGGCGTCATGGAAGCGGTCGGGCGCCTCCACCTGGGGAGAGTGACCCAGGTCGGGAAACTCCACCAGCATTGCGCCGGGGATGGCCGCGGCGGCACGGCGGCCGAGCACGGGGTAGTCGCCAAGCCGCTGTGCGATTTCGGCTCGCGCACGGGCAGCGCCGGGTGCGGTGCGGTCCATGCTGCCGATGAACAGCGCGGTGGGGACGCGCAGGTGCGGAAACTCGTACAGCACCGGCTGGGTAGCGATCATGTCCGAGGCAAGAGCCTGGTTCCAGGCCACGCGCTCCCGGCCGCTGCCGCCGTACAGCCCCGCGGCCATGTCCACCCACTGGTCGTACTCGGGCTTCCAGCGTCCGTTGTAGTAGTACCTGAGCTGATAGTTGCGGATGGTCTCGGCCGTGGTACGCAATTCGTTGCGGTAGGATTGGTCCACCGTGGCATAGGGCACGCCCTCTGCCAGCCAGTCCTCCAACCCGAGGGGGTTCACCATGACCAGGCGCTCCACACTGCCCGGGAACATGAGCGCATGGCGCGCGGCCAGCATGCCACCCATGGAATGGCCAACCACGATGGCGCGGCCCACGCCGCGCGACTCGATCAGGGCGCGGGTATTGGCGGCCAACTGGTGAAAGCTGAACTGGTAGCGCTCGGGTTTCGAGGACTTGCAAAACCCGATCTGGTCCGGAGCGATCACGCGAAAACCCGCGGCGGAAAGACGCGCAATGGTGACGCCCCAGGTGGCAGCGCAAAAATTCTTGCCGTGCAGCAGCACCACGGTGCGACCGTTGGCAACGGCAGGAGCCACGTCCATGAAAGCCATGGATACGACCTGCCCCTGGGATTCGAAGGTTTGGCGCTGCACGGGAAAGGGATAGTCGAAGCCCTCGAGTTCCTGGCCATAAGGGCCGGCGGGCTGCGCCGCCGAAACGGTCGCGCACAACACCATGTAAAGCGGCAGCAGCATGCAGCGCATGACAACCTCGAAGCTGTAGGAGAACGGGTGTCAGTAAACACCTTATGGTGAGTGTCGGCAACGCCTGCAAACCGGCAAAACGGGGGTAATCAGAGGCTGGCACTCACCCCAGGCCGTGACTTTCACGGGCACAGAAAAAACAAACCCCGCACGAAGCGGGGTTTGCTGGCGGATGCACCGAGCCTTCAGGCGGAGGTGGCGGGTTTGCCTCGGGTGCGCGACTGCTGCAACACGACATCAGTGTCGCCGTTCATCCACGCAGCCTCCGCCTGCCAGTAGTCCGGCGAGCGCTTGCCGCTTTTGATGGACTCCACCGACAACACCATGAGCGTGGCGACCACCTTGTCCTGGCGTAGCAGCTTGTAGTCCATGGCCACCCAGTCCACCACCTCGTCCAGCGGCCCGTCGTCCAGGTCCTTCGAGTAGGGCTCGTACCAGCCGCGCTGATCAGGCTTGAACGTGGTGGCGATGCCAGTCTGCTTGGCCTGGACCCGGAAAGGCTGCTCTCCTTTGGGCCGGTACACGATGGCGAGCAAGATCTGGTTGCGCGAGAAGGCGTACTTGTAGTTGCCAGTGAGCACGTAATTCCTCGCCTCCCGCTCGGGCATACCCTGCTGCACCAGCAGCCTGCGCAAGGAACGGTTTGCCTCGAAGATGGCCTCCGGCTTGTAGTAACCGTAAACGCCCTGCTGGCCCCGGATCTCGCCGGACTGCGGATCGACACGCTTGTCGTCGATACCCACACCGAAGGTCGCCTTGTACGAATCGTCGAGCGGCACCGCGTTGGCCTGCAGCAGACCCTTGTTGAGCTCGCTCAGGCCGGTGCCCACGGTGTAGGGCAGGAAGGCGATGCCCTGTGCGATTCCGGAGACGATCATCACCGGCGACAGCAGAAAATTCTTTACGCCGGTGGCAAGCGTCGCGCCTGCCACGCGGCCATCCTGCGGACCCGTACCGGCGCAGCCGCCCAGCAAGCCGGCGGCCACTAGAGCGGTTCCGATGCCGCGCATCAGGTTCGTCTTCATGCAGTTCTCCTTTCCAAGTTGCGAAGGACAGCGATGCAGTGCTGTTGCTCTCTCTTCGCCGTCCGGCGTGCCCGGATCGGGCAGCGCTGGTGCGCATGTTGTCGGCGCGCAGCCGCGGACGGCAAGAAGTCCCGTTGGGTGTCGGATTCGGACACGGCAAGACTCGCCCGTCGATACTTTGGTTCGTCAGCAGAACCTGTGGGTGGCCGGCGGCTCGGGCGTTTCTCAAGTACATGATGTCGCGCGAGTGTAGTCCCTCGGAACGGGCGAAACGCGTAAGCTTTTCTCATCGTGACTCTTGCCTTGATGTTCAGGCCCTCGATGACGCCGCTCGAGAACTGCTTGCGAGCATGGAAGTAGTCGAGGATCAGCTCACGATGGGCGCAGACGGTGCGGGATCGTGGACCTGGGGCCCGAGGGCGGCGACCGAGGCGGCGCGGTGGTCACCCAGGCGCAGCCGGAGGTGCTGGCGGCGCGAACGGCGCGGTCGCACACGGGAAGGGCGCTGGGGGAGTTTCTGGGGGCGAGGGGCGGGGGCGTAGACCGCTGGCGCCGTCGCCGCTTGCGGCAGGGCGCGGGAAGACGGCTTGCCCCCCGGGGGAGCCGCGTAATTCGCAGCCCCACTGCAAATTCTACGGGCCCTGGCGATTCCCTTGCCTTGAAAATCGAAAGCAGACCTTTCGAATTTCAAGGTGCCTTCGCAATCCGGACAGGGGCGCCCATCCGCCGTCCTCGCGAGGGTGGCTGGCATGGGCCGTCGCGCCCGCGGGGCGGAGCCGGCGCTCTTCCTCGCCACAGTTACACCGGGGCGCGGGCCGGGTCAGCCAGCCTATACTCGCTCGCGTTACCGCAAGGGCTCGCACTCGCCGGGCCGCGGCACCTGCCGGTTGTGGCTCATCCAGCCACGGGTTGCAATTGGTCATCTCAAGGGGCGGTTCCATGCAGGCGTGGCGTGACGGTATTTCCCCACCGCGGCCCCGGCCGCGCATCGAGTGGGCCGCCCTGGCCGCCCTGTTCCTGTTCGCAGCGCCGATATGTGGCGATGACTGGATCCTGCTCGCCACGGACGAGATCAAGCGCACCTACCTCAACGCCTCCGCCCCGTCGCGCAACCCCGGCGGGGAAGCCCGGTTTCAGGTGCGCCTCGCCTTCTTCAAGGCGCGGGACATGATGGGCCTGGCCTACGACGGCTCCACAACCCAGTACTCGGTCTCCTGCGAGTCGCGCGTGATCCTGTCGATGCAGCGGTTCCTGCTCGACGGCGCCGAGGTGGTATGGACTTTCCCCGCCACCAGCGACCCCGTGCAGGCCGACCGGGAGATTCCCGGCGACGTGCTCGGCCGCGTCTGCCGCTGACGGACAGCGGCTGGCGCGACACCACCGCGGGGTTCAACGCCTGGCGGACAGAGCCTCCACCGCCAGCACGGCCCGCGCGAGCCGCGCCTCGTCCACGGGCGCCACCAGATTACGCACGTAGGGCGCGCGCTCCCACGTCACCTTCGCGATGGTGGGGGCGATGGCGGCAGGATCGGCCTCGCAGCCCATGTCCCGCAGCGACAGCGGCAGCCCGACGCGGCGGTAGAAGCTCGCGATCTCCTGGATGAAGGCGCGGTCCCGGCCCTCCATGAACAGCTGGACGAGCAGGCCGTAGGCCACCTCCTCGCCGTGCAGCGCGCCGTGCAGCGCGGGGATCGCCGACAGCCCGCGGGTGAGAGAGTGGGCGATGGAAAGACCCGCGTTTTCGAAGGCAAGGCCGGAGAGGAGGATGGTGGCTTCCACCGTGCGCTCGAAGGCCTCGTCGGGGACTCCGCGGCGCAGGGCGGCAAGCGCGCCCTCGCCGTGGCGCATGAGCGTGTCGAAGCAGGCGTCGGCGAGCTGGATCGACAGGAAGCTGGGCTTGGCGCCATAGAAGTTGTCGCCGCCTGCACCCATGTTCTGCGCGCCCTCGAATTTCTTGGAAATGGCGTCGCCGATGCCGGCCACAAAGAAGCGCTCGGGCGCGGCCACAATGATGGAGGTATCCACCACGATGGCGTCGGGGTTGGCGGGCAGCCTTCGCACCTCGCGCAGCACGTGGTCTTCGTCGTAGATCACCGACAGGCGGCTGGTGGGCGAATCGTTGGACGCAACGGTGGGCACCACCACGATCTTCGCGCCGGTAGCAATGCAGGCCCCCTTGGCGGCGTCGATGGCCTTGCCGCCGCCCGCCGCGACCACCACGCCTGCCTCGAACGCCATCGCCTCATCCGTGAGGGCGCCGACGGCAGCCGCCGTGCACTCGCCGGAGAACGCCGCCACGCGGGTCTTGAGGCCGGCGCGCTCCAACGCGGCCTCGAAGCGCTCGCCATAGCGCGCCAGCACCACGGTGTCGGCCACGAGCAGCACCCGCGAGCCGTAGGACGACACGGTCTCGCCGAGCCGCGCGAGAGCACCCGGCCCCTGCAGGTAACGGGAAGGGGAGCCAAAGATTCTCAGCATGGGTACGGTCTCGTGGCCAAGGTGGTGGCGCGGCGAAAGAGGCGCGAAAGCGCCCTGGGGAGCCACTTGAATGTTATCGCGGCCCCGAAAACCAGCCTCGCGCATTGGACGCGAAGGCGTTGTTTTCCGTCATCCAGGCTGCGGGCGGGAGATCCGCGGAGCCTGCGGCAACAAGGCCACGCTTCACGCCCACCCGGGCTCGCCAAGGCCGCGAGCACGGCGTTGGCCCGAGCCGCGCCTCGGCCCACGGGTGGGTTCTTGCGCTAGCGGCCGATGAAGGCTGGCGGGTTCACCAGGGCGGCGTTGTGGGGCGAACCGGCCTCGCCCGTGGCGATGCTGGCGAACACCCTCGGACCGTGGTGCGGTCACGGCCCCGCCATCACCTCGGGCGGCGCCCATCGCCCCTGCGCGATGGCCGGCGCCGGATCGTAGCAGCGCATCACAAGGAAGAACGCCCCGGCGCCCACCGGCAGCCAATTGGCGAGCAGCACGGGGTCGGCGGGTTCGTCGGCCTGGAGGGCCAGGGTGAGGGAACCGTCCGGGGCGTGGCGCAGGCCGCTGGTGCGGTCGCCGACGGAGTAGCGGCGGATGGGGTTCTCCAGCAGGTCGAAGCGCGACTGATCGTAGGCGGTGATGGACCAGAACGCGCCCACAGGCGGCAACTCCCCCGGCGCGAAAGTGAGCGTGTAGCGGCGCGCACCGCTGAGCTGCTCGCCGCGGGCGTCGAGATTGCGCTGGCGGTAGACAGCGTCTTCGGGCAGGTTGCCATAGCCGCCGCGGGCGATGGCCGCGTTCAGCGCCCAGTCGTTGCGAATGCGCCCAATCTTGTCGGCGTAGTTCCAGCCATTGAGGGTATTGGCGATGGAGAACTGCGCCGCCGCCACGATGCGCGCTCCCGAGGCGATGGCGCGCTCCAGGCCGCGCCGCACGGCGGGCGAGAGGCGGTCCGCGTCGAATGCGCCCGCCCCCAGGCCGATGCGCTCCCAGCGCGCCAGCAGGCCGTGATCCTGGGGCGGGACGGGGTTGCGCGCCAGCATGCGGTGGAGCTGGGCGAAGAACTCGAAGCTGTCCAGCGGCGCCAGGGGCGCCTCCAGGGCCTGCGCCTCCACGGGCGCGTTGCGGCCGCGCTCGGGGCGCGGCGCCCCCAGCTCGCGCAGCGTGAAGCGCTCCAGCAGCCGGGTGGCCACAGGCCCGTCGTCGCCGCCGCTGCTGGCCACGCGCATGAGCAGCCACAGGTCGTTGGCGCTCTGGCGCAGCGCCTCCTCGCCAGCGGGCAGCCGGCCGCGAAATCCGGGCCCGACAAACGCCAGGTCCACGCCGCCGGGGCCCGTCACCTTGCGGCCGATGCGCGTGTCCACATTGCCGGCGGCATCCACGACCAGCGCCACGTAGTAGCGCGACCCCACGGGCGGAACGTGCAGCAGCACCGGACCGGCGCTCAGGTCGAGGTAGGCCGACGCGTACAGCGTGTCGTCGTTCGGGGTCTTGAGCACCAGGCCGTCTCCGGGGCGCGCCAGGCGATCGAAGTAGAAGAAGCGGTTGGGCGGCGCGAAGATCGCCTGGCGAGGCGAGACCCGGCGCGTCTCGTTGTGGATGCGCCGCGCCAGTTCCACCCGCGGGTAGCCGTACAGGTAGGCCTCCACGCCCATGGCGTAGGCCTCCTCCTCGGCGGCGGCCTGCATGGCCGCCATGAACGCGCGCGCCGGACCCGCGTCGTCACCGGCCCGCAGCGGCAGGGCGGCTGCCGCGAGCACCAGCAGGGCTGTCGCCGGAAGCAGGCGCAGGCCTCGTTGCAGGTTGAATGTCATGCATGGTCCCTCGTTGCTCGATCAAGGCGCCGGGGGCGGCGGCGCACGCCGTGCGCGACGGCCCCGCCCGCGTCCCGCCCTTTCGCGCGGCCGCGTTCTTGCGCGGAGATCGCGCCGCGCGCCAGCACCGACGGCGCGCCGGGAGTATCGTCCGGGCGCGCGCCGGGACTTCTGCATCACCCAATTCCAAAACAACCCAGCTCAGGGGCGGATCACCATGAAAATCCTTCGTACGCTGTCGCTGCTCGTACCGCTGCTGTTTCTCTGGCTCGCACTGCCGGCCCAGGCGGCGGATGACGAACTGCTGGGTATCAACGACATCGCCCTGCCCTTCGACAACCCCGAGGCCCTCGAACTGGGCAAGCAGCGCTTTGGCGAGAAGTGCGGCGGGTTCTGCCACGGCAGCGGCGGCAAGGGCGGTCGTGGGCCGTGCCTGATCTGCAACCGCTTCAAGCACGGCGGGCGGGCCTCGGATCTGGTGCGCAACATCGGCCAGGGTATCGCCGGCACGCCCATGGGGGCCTTCGGCGAGGTGTTCAGCCGCGAGGAGATCGTCGCCGTGGTGGCCTACCTGCGGGTGGAGCAGAAGAAGAAGCTGTCCGCCGAGCAATGAACATGTACTGTCTTCGCACCCCTGAAGAGCGCTTCGCGGAGCTGCCCGGCTGGCCCTGGGCGCCGCGCTACCTGGACGACCTGCCCGGCCTGGAGGGCGTACGGGTGCACTACGTGGACGAGGGCGGCGGCGCCAGCGGCACGGCCCTGTGCCTGCACGGTAATCCCACCTGGGGCTACGTCTACCGCCACATGATTCCGGTGCTGCTGGGCGCGGGGCTGCGCGTGGTGGTGCCCGACCTGCCGGGCTTCGGGCGCTCCGACAAGCCGGTGCGCGAGTCGGACCACGGCTTCGCGCTGCACCGGCGCCTGCTGCTGGATCTGGTGGAGCGACTCGACCTGCAGCGCATCACGCTGGTGTGCCAGGACTGGGGCGGCATCCTCGGCCTCACCCTGCCCCATGCCATGCCCGGCCGCTTCATCCGGCTGCTGGCCATGAATACCACGCTGGGCACGGGCGAGGGCCTGAGCGAAGGCTTCCTGCAATGGCGCCAGTACGTGCGCAGCACACCCGACCTGGCCGTGGGCCGCCTGCTGGCGCGCGGCAAGCCCGAGCTGTCCGAGGCGGAGCAGCGCGCCTATGACGCGCCCTTCCCCGACGCCACCTTCAAGGCCGCGCTGCGGGCGTTTCCGGAAATGGTGCCCGATCGACCCGAGGCGCCGGGCGCGGAAGACTCGCGTGCCGCGGCGGCGTTTTTCGAGGGCCAGTGGAGCGGCGATGCCTTCCTGGCCATCGGCATGCGCGATCCGGTGCTGGGGCCGCGGGTGATGCGCGCCCTGGCCGCGCGTATCCGCGGCGCCCGGCCGCCCCTGGAGGTGCCCCAGGCGGGGCACTTCGTGCAGGAATGGGGCGAACCGGTGGCACGCGCGGCAGTGGCGGCGTTCGGACTCGCGCCCGCCTGAACGCGTGAGGCGTGATTCGCCGCAACGGTCCGTGCTGCACAGGGCCGGTAACCTGACTCGAAACCGATCCATGTCTGCACCGGAACCCGCTGCGCCAGGCGCCGCCCCCCCGGGCGAAGACGCCCGTCCCATGCTGCGGCGGCTGTTCCAACTGCGCTGGCTGGCGCTGGTGGCGCTTGCGGCCGTGGCGGCCGTCTCGGGCGTGCTGAGCGAGGCCTCGCTGCCGGTGTTCATCCTCGCCGCTGTGGGCGTGGCTGTGGCGGCGTTGAACGGGTACACCGGCTGGCGCCTGCGCCAGCCCGCGCCCGTGGACGACAGCGCGCTGCTGGCGCACCTGGCCCTGGACACGGGCGCCATCGCGGCGGTGCTGCACTTCACCGGCGGCTGGACCAATCCCTTCTGCTCGCTGCTGCTGCTGCCGCTGGTGATTGCCGCCACGGCACTGCCGTCGCGCCGCGTCTGGGTGATCGCCGCCCTGGCGCTGGGCAGTTATACGCTGCTGGGCATGCTGGAGCCGCCGGCCGGGCACATCCATCTGGGCAAGGGTGTGGACTTCGGCCTGCACGTGCTGGGCATGTGGATCAGCTTCGTGCTGAGCGCCGGGGTGGTGGTGAGCGTGGTGACGCGCATGGCCGTCTCGCTTCGCGAACGCGACCGCCGGCTGGCCGAGGCGCGCGAGCGTGCCATGCGCGACCAGCAGGTGCTGGCGCTCGGAACCCTGGCCGCGGGCACCGCCCACGAGCTGGGCACACCGCTCGCCACCATGGCGGTGATCGCGCGCGAGCTCGAGTTGTCGCTAGGCGAGCGACCCGACCTGGCGGCCGATGCGCGGCTGCTGCGCCAGCAGGTGGAACACTGCAAGAGCGCCATCTCCGGGCTCGCCGCGGCGGCGGGCCAGCAGCGCGCGGAGCGCACCGGCTCGCTGCCCTTGGACCAGTACCTGGCGCGCGCCATCGAGGGCTGGCAGGTGCTCCGGCCGGGTGTGGCTCTGCGCTGCCGCCTGTCGGGCGAGGGTCCGGCGCCGCGTATCGCCGACGAGCGCACCCTCGGGCAGACGCTGGTCTCGCTGCTCAACAACGCCGCCGATGCCAGTCCGGCGGGCGTGGAGATCGACGGCCGCTGGCGGCCGGATCACCTCACCCTGGAGATCCGCGACCAGGGCGCGGGATTGCCCGAGGCGGTGGCGCGGGTGGCCGGGCGCACGCCAGTGTCCACCAAGCCCCAGGGCATGGGCATCGGCCTGCTGCTCGCCAGTTCGGCCATCGAGCGCTTCGGCGGCCGCATCCAGCTGCTCGATCGCGACGGCGGCGGCGCGCTCACCCGCGTCGAGCTGCCGCTGGCGCCCCTGGCAGCCTGACAAGACCACAGGCCCGTACCCATGCACCTGCTGCTGGTGGACGATGACCAGACCTTCTGCCGGGTGCTGGGGCGGGCCCTGGAACGGCGCGGCTTCGAGGTAAGCACGGCGCACGACGGCGAGTCTGCCCTCGCCCTGGCCCACCGGCGGGTACCCACCCACGCCGTGGTGGACCTGCGGCTGCGCAGCGATTCCGGCCTGCGGCTGCTGCCTGCGCTGCGCGCGCTGTCCCAGGACATGCGCATCGTCGTGCTCACCGGCTACGCCAGCATCACCACCGCCGTGGACGCCATCAAGCTCGGCGCCACCCAGTACCTGCCCAAGCCCGCCGACGCCGACGACATCGTCGCCGCCTTCGACCCCCCTCCCGCCGGCATCGCCGGCGGGGCCGCCGAATCCCCTCGCCCCCTGTCGGTGGACCAGCTGGAGTGGGAACACATCCAGCGCGCGCTGTCGGAGAACGGCGGCAATGTGTCGGCCACGGCACGCAGCCTCGGGATGTACCGGCGCACGCTGCAGCGCAAGCTCGCCAAACGCGCCCCGCGGCGCGGCGACGAGCGCTGCGGCTAGCCACTTCGGCGGCGCGATGACCAGTCCCATCCACAACCAGAACCGGAGCCCACCATGTTCAGCCACGGCACCAAGACCCAACCTACCCGGCATGCAACGCGCGCCGCTAGCGCGAGGCTGGCACCGCGGCTGTTACTGGCCCTGGCGCTAGTTCTGGCACTGGTTCCCGCCACCCGGGGCGCGGAGCTGCGCTTCAAGGTTGGCGATACCCAACGCCGGGCGATCCTCGTGAACGAAGCGCCCGCCGGACAGGCGCGGCCGGCGGTGCTGGTGCTGCACGGCGGCGCCGGCAACGCGGACATGCAGCGCCAGAGGACGGGTTTCGACGCGATTGCCCTGAGGGAAGGCTTCACGGTGGTGTATCCCGAGGGCACCGAGTGGCGCGCGGGCAATCACGCCTGGAACACGGGCTACCTGTTGCGCCGCAAGATCGGCACCGTGGACGACATCGGCTACTTGGACGCGCTGATCGACCTGCTCGTGAAGGAGCATCGCGCCGACCCGTCGCGCATCTACATGACCGGCGGCTCGAACGGCGCCATGATGACCTTTGTCTATGGCGCGAGGCGGCCCGAAAAGCTCGCCGCCATCGCGCCGGTGGTGGGGGCGATGTTCGCGTTCGATCAAAAACCTGCCGTCAGCCTGCCTATCCTGATGATCAACGGCGCCAAGGATGACGAGGTGCCGATCACGGGCGGCATGAGCCGTAATCCGATGGTGCGTGCCGGACAGACCGCGCCCTACAAGCCCCTCGAAGAAACGGTCGCTTTCTGGGTGGCGGCCAACCGCTCGCAATCGAAGCCCGTGGTGGAAGTGCGCGACACCTACACCACCCGTACCTACGCCGCCACCGCGGGCGGTGCGGTCACCATCTCGATCATCGATTCCGAGGGCGGGCACGGCTGGCCCGGCACGCAATCGCGACGGGACGGCACTGCGCCCATTCAATCCTTCAATGGATCGGAAAAAGTGTGGGCGTTCTTCAAATCGATCTCGCGCCCTTGAAGGATCGAGCCGGGAAGGAGGGCTGGGCGTGTAGGACAAGCCGGCGGCCCACCGCTCGCAGCCCGCGACAGGGCGTTACGGAAAACCGTCATCTTGCCAACGCATAATCGTCGCCTTTTATTGCGGGTGGCGCCGGCCCCGGCATGCGCACCCCAGGGCCGCGAGGCCGCCATCGAAAGGTTCTAGAGTGCTCCCGCGTCACACCGCGCGCGCCTGGCGCGCCCTGCTGTTGCTGCCGTTGTCCACTTGTTTCGCCGCGGCTGAAACGGCGGCGCCCGCACCGGCCCCACCGCCGGATTTCACCCGAAAGCTCGACCCCACCGACTTTCGCACGCGCTTCGAAATGCGCCACGAGTTCCAGGCGCTACAGGGCGGCGCGGAGCGGACCTATACCTACCCGCGGCTCGACTACGCCTTCAGCAAGGTGCTGCAATTGCGCGTCGAGACACCCTTCGCCACCTATGACCCGAGGTCTCAGGGCCAGCCCGGCGCATCCGGGGCGGGCGACCTGAACGTGCGGCTCGCCTACCGCGCCCTGCGCACCCCCGGCTACGCGCTCATCGCCGGGGTCGAAACCGCCTTCGACACGGCTGAGGACCGCGACTACGGCTACGGCAAGAACGTGGTGGCGCCCTTTGCCTTCATGTCCTTCGACGCGCCACGGCTGCGCACCACCTTCTTCCCTGGCCTGCAGCACTTCGTGTCGGTATCGGGCGATCCGACGCGGCGCAACGTGAACTACACCGTGGCGCGCTTTTTCATTCTCTCCCGCTGGCCCGGCAACTTCTACACCGGCATCGAGAACGCGCTGTTCGTGGACCACGAGCGCAATGGCCGCACGGGCTTCACCCTGGAAACCGAGGTGGGCCGCTTCCTGAACCGCCACGTGGCCGTGTGGGGGCGCCCGGGTGTGGGCCTGCACGGCGACTCGCTGCCGTGGGTATACAACTGGAACTTCGAGGTGGGCGTGCGCTACCTGTTCGACTGATGCGGCGCCGCGGGGGCGCCGCCCGTCAAGCGGCCGCGAACACCGGCAGCGCCAGGAACGCCTTGATGATGAGCGCGTTGGACAGATCGACGAACACCGACCCGCACAGGGTGATGAGCAGGAAGGCCCGGGGCGAGGGCCCGTAGCGCGCGGTGATCTGCTCCATGGTGGCCATGGCCACGGGCATGGAAGACAGCCCGAACCCCAGGAAGCCGCCCGCCGTGACGGCCGCGTTGTAGTCGCGCCCCAGCAGCCGGAACAGCACGTACACCGCCACCAGCGCGCTCAGGGCAGTCTGCACCACGGCATTCACCAGCATGGGCAGGATCACGCCGCCCACGGCCCACAGCCGCAGGCTCATGAGCGAGAGCACCAGGAACACCTGCAGGGCAAGCTCGCCCACCTGCTCCACGCCTTCCATGGGAATTCGCCGGCCGGCGAAGTCCAGGGCGTTGCTCAGCGCCACGCCCGCCAGCATGGCGGTGAGAAAACCGGGCAACACCTGCCCATGGGCCCGCGCCCAGGCGTTGAGCAGATCGCCCGCGCCCAGGGCAATGGCCACCAGCAACAGCGCCTCCAATACCTGCCTCACGGTGGCGCCAGGCACCGGTTCCGGCGCGGGGCCGTGGGCGCGGGCCTGCGCCGGCGCGGTGCCCGCCGCGGGCAGGCGCCCAAGCCCGTGGCGCTCCACCAGCCTGCCGGCAATGGGACCCGACACCAGCGCCCCGGTCACCACCGCCACCGTGGCCGCGGCAAGCCCGATCTCCGGCGCGCGCTCCAGGCCGAAGGTCAGTTGCGCCTCCCGCGCCCACGCCATGGCCGTGCCCGGCCCGCCCATGAAGGACGCGCTGCCCATCAGCAGCCCGTAGAACGGATGCTCGCCGAAGGCGCTCACCACCAGAATGCCGGCGGCGTTCTGCAGCACCAGCAACAGCACCACCGACAGGCAAAGCAGCGCGAGCGGCCCCCCGCCCTCGCGCAGCGCCTTGAGCCGCGCCGACAGCCCGATGGTGGAAAAGAACACCAGCAGCAGCAGGTCGCGCAGGCCGTCAGCAAACTTCACCTCCGTGCCCGTGGCCGCATACAACGCCAGCGTGCCCGTGGACACGGCCAGCCCGCCGACCACCGCCGCGGGAATGTTCAGCCGCCGCAGCCAGCGCGAGCGCCCGTACACCGCCATGCCAGCCACCAGCGCCAGCAGTCCGATGATGACGGTGGTGGTTTCTCCGGGATTCCAGGTGGCGGGCATGAAGGGGTTCAGCGTGCGTGGCGCCTGGCAGGCGCGTGGCCCGCGATCATAGCCGCACCGGCGCGCCGTGACCGGTGAGTTCCAGGTAGCCCCGCCCCGCCTCGCGCCCCTGGCGCAGGGCGCGCACCGCGCCCTCCCAGTAGATCAGTCCCACGCTGGCGCGCGAGTCGAGCTCCTGATCATCCATGAGCGGCTCGAGCACCAGATCTTCGCCGGCCGCGCGCAGGCGCATGGCCACGGGCCAGGCGATGCCAGTGCGCGGACTGGTCCATGTGCGCAGCGGCTCCAGTTGCACCTCGCCGGGCGCAAGCGGGCGAAAGCCGCCGCCCGGGCTGGCCAGGCCGCCACCGGCCCAGCGCAGGCCGCCGTCGCGCCCGCGCATGCGAAAGGCCATGAGGGCGCGCCCGTCATGGAGATTGAGGCCGGTCCAGTCCCAGCCCTGGACCTGCGCGTCGAGGATCTCGCTGGACCATTCGTGATCGAGCCAAGCGGTGCCGTCCACGGCGCGCCGGCGGCCGCCCCATTCCACCGTGCCCGTGACGGCCAGATGGGGGCGCGAGTAGTAGTGGCTGGCCTGCTCCGGACGCGCGCCCTTGCGGCTGTAGCCGCCCTCGCCCTGGAGCAGGGGCGGGCCGGCAGCGCGGAAGGCCAGCGCCAGGGTGAAGTCGCGCGCGGCGACGCGCGCGTGATAAGTGTCGCCCTGCAGGGCCAGTGTCCAGCCGTCGAGGCGCAGATCGGTGGTGTCCTGGGCCGCCTCGGCCAGGCCGAAGCCCATGCGCGCGGCCCGCTGGTCGTGGCGCAGACGGCCGTGGGCCGGATCGGCCAGGGCGGCGTGGGCGAACAGCAGTTGCGAAGGCGCGAAGCGGCTGGGGTTGCCCTCCTGCAGGCCGGGGCGGTTGCGAAAGAAAGTGACCTGCACACCGAGGGCGCCACCGCCCTGCTCCCGCAGCCAGCCGGTGATGTACCACCACTCGGTGCGCCACTGGGGATGGGCGCCGTGGTCTCGCGGGAACCGCAGGGGCACAGGCCCCGCCAGGCGCGGATAGAGCACCTCGGCACGGCCCGGCGCGGCCGGCAACGCCGCCAGCAGGGCAAGCAGCCGGCGCCGCAGGCGTTGCATCACCAGTCCTCCCGCACGGCGCGCACGGCATCGCCCGACAGCGCCTGCCGGCCGCTCACCACCGCCGTGAGGCCGGAGAGCACCAGCATCAGCGCGCCGAAGGTGCCCAGCGCTGCCCAGGGCACGTGCAACTGCATGCCCCAATGGAACGACTGCACGTTGACCACGTAAATGAGCACCAGGCTCATGGCGAAACCCAGGGCCGAGCCCACCAGCAGCCCGGCGAAGCCCACCGCCAGACCCTCGGCGGCCAGCATGCGAACGATCTGGCGGCGCGCGAAGCCCACGTGGCGCAGCATGCCAAACTCGCGGCGGCGCGCCAGCACCTCGGTGCCGATGGCGCTCGACAACCCCAGCAGGCCGATCAGCACCGCCGCGCCCTCCAGCGCGTAGGTCACGGCGAAGGTGCGGTCGAAGGCGGCTAGCGACAGGGCGCGGATCTCCCCGGGATCGGCGAACTCCAGCGCGCCCCCGCCCACGCTCGCCAGGGCCGCGCGCACGGGCGCGGCGGACTGCCCGGGCGCGAGCCACAGCCCGGCGTCGTTGGCGAGCGCATCGCCGGTGAGGGCCACGTATCGCGCCCGGTCAACCAGCACGGCGCCGTTGCCGCGGGCGTAGTCGCGCCACACCCCGGCCACGGCGAAGCGCTGCGCGCGCCCCGCCAGGGGCAGTTCGAGCACATCGCCCGGCGCGAGGCCGTGGATGGCGGCCATGGGCTCGCTCACCCAGGCGGGCGGCAGGCCGGCGGGCAGCCGCGCCGCCCGGGACACCAGCGGCAGGCGCTGCTCGGCGTCGACCTCAGCGCCGTCGCGGGCGAGCAGCGTCACCCGCGGGTGGCGCGCGTCCACCAGCACCTGCTGCCAGCGCAGGAATTCCACCCGCCGCACTCCGGCCACGGCCGCAATGGCGCGCTGGTGCCCGGGCGACAGGTGGGCCGTGTCGCCCGCGGTGGCCGAGCGCAGGTAGAGGTCGGCGGGCAGAACCGCGTCGAGCCATACGCCCAGGGAAGTGCGGAAGGAAAACACCATCACAGCCATGGACACCAGCAGGCTCACCGCCGCCACTACGGCGGCCAGGCTCACCGCCGCCTGCACCGGGTAGGCGCGCAGCCGCGCCAGGGCCAGCCGCGCAGCCGGCGAACGCCCCGGGGGCAGGGCGCCGATCACCAGCGCCGCCAGGCGCGGCAGCAGCAGGAGGGCGCCCAGCAGCCCCGCGGCGATGGCGGCGTAGCCGAACAAGGGCAGGCCGTTCACCGGCGGGGCGAAGGCGCAGGCCGCGCCACCGGCAAGGATCACCAGCCCCGGCCAGGCAGGCCGCAGCCCCGCGAAGGCGCGCTGATCATCACCGCTCTTGAGCGCCGCCGAGGGCTGGGTGCGCGCCGCCTCGCGCGCCGGGCCCAGGCTGCCCAGCAGCGCCGCCGCCAGGCCAAGACCACCGAACAGCGCGGCCGTGGCCCAGTCCCAGCGCGCCGCCGGCGCCACGCCGCGGAAGAAGCCCGCGCCCAGATCGCCGCCCACCAGCCGCAACGCCAGCAGGGTGAAGACGGCCCCCAGCAGCAGGCCCAGCAGCGCCCCGGCCGCGCCCAGCAGCGCGCCCTCGGCCATCACCAGGCGCAGCACCTGGGCGCGTGTGACGCCGCACACCCGCAGCAGCGCGATCTGGGCGCGGCGCCGCGCCACCGACAGCGCCTGGGTGGAAAACACCAGCAGCGCCCCCGTGAACAGCGCCACCAGCGCCAGCACGTTGAGATTCACGCGGTAGGAGCGCGTCATGCGCGCCGTGGCCTCGCCGGCCTCGGCAGGCCGCTCGAAGGCCGTGCCGGGCGGCAGCGCCACCTCGCGCTCCAGGGCGCCCGCGTCGGCTCCCGGCGCGAGCCGCAGGTCCACCCGCGTGATGCGGCCCAGGCGCGCAAAGGCGCTCTGGGCGGCGGCGATATCCATCACCGCCAGCCGGCCCCGGCCCGCACCGGCCGTGAGCACACCCGCCACCCGCAACCGCACGCGCCCCAGGCCGGCCTGAAACTCCAGCACATCACCCCGGCCCACGCGCAGCCATGCCATGGCTTCGGCGGACAGGAACAAGGTGTCCTGCGCCAGCAGATCGGTGAAATCGGCGCCGGATTCCACCAGCGCGCCCTGCAGCCGGCCGGCGCGCAGGGCGTCGAGGGCAACGATGCGCAGCGCCTCCGGCCGCCCGGCCAGGCGTGCCTCCACTTCCAGCACGGGGCTCGCCACAGCCACCGCCGGGTGCCCGGCCAGCGCGGCGAACACCGCCTCGTCGAAGCCCTCCCGCGCGCCACTGACCGACAGGTCGGCGTTGCCCGCCAACTGGCGCGCCGCCTGGGCGAACTCCGCCACGGCGGAACCGTTGATGGTCTGTACCGCGAAACCCAGGGCGACGCCCAGGGCGATGGCGGCCACCGATACGAAGGTGCGGCCCGGGTGCTGGCGCAGCGGCCCGAAAACGAGGCGGGGTTTCACGCCCCTTCCGAGCCGCGGCGCGGCGAAAGGTTCGACGCCCCCGCTGGCGCGCGGCCGCTGCGGTAGACTGCGCGCCCTTTTCTGGTCCTTCCCTTCGCACCACAGGAGGTTGTCATGGCGGCGGATGTCATCGATTACGAGATTTTCGGCTCGGAGATGCAGTATGTGGAAATCGAGCTCGACCCCGGCGAAGCTGCCATCGGCGAGGCCGGCAGCATGATGTACATGCAGGACCAGATCGGCATGGACACCGTGTTCGGCGACGGCAGCGGGTCGGCCAGCCAGGGCGGCCTGATGGGCAAGCTGCTTGGCGCGGGCAAGCGGCTGCTCACGGGCGAATCGCTGTTCACCACCATCTACACCAACCAGGGCAGCGGCAAGCGCCGCGTGGCCTTCGCCGCACCTTACCCCGGCAAGATCGTGCCCATCGACCTCCAGGCGGTGGGCGGCACCTTCATCTGCCAGAAGGATGCCTTCCTGTGCGCCGCCCGCGGCGTGTCCCTGGGCATCGCCTTCCAGCGCAAGCTCGGCGTGGGGTTCTTTGGCGGCGAGGGCTTCATCATGCAGAAGCTCGAAGGCGACGGCATGGCCTTCATCCACGCCAGCGGCACCCTCATGAAGCGCGATCTCGCCCCCGGCGAACTGCTGCGGGTGGACACCGGCTGCCTCGTGGCACTCGCTCCCTCGGTGCAGTACGACATCGAGTACGTGGGCAAGGTGAAAACCGCGCTGTTCGGCGGCGAGGGCCTGTTCTTCGCCGCGCTGCGCGGACCCGGCACCATCTACCTGCAATCGCTGCCCTTCTCGCGGCTGGCAAGCCGCGTGTTCGCGGCTGCGCCCCAGCGCGGCGGCTCCCGCGAGGAAGGCTCCATGCTGGGCGGCTTCGCGGCCGGCGGCCTGCTGGGCGGCCTGCTGGGCGGCGACGACGAGTGAGGGATGGGGGTCCGCCGGAGGGCTTTTGCGCTGCGCCGGTCGCTCGCTTGACGACGACCGGCGCGGTGAGGATGTTGTTGAGGGGCTGTTGGCCCCTCTCGCGGACTGGCGGGGAGAGGTGAGAAGAGGCGGGGCGGTGGCTGCTAAAGCCAGGTGGTCCACTATTGCCCGCTACTTGATGGGCCACGCTGCGCGCTCACCATTGCGCCCCTATGCTCTTGCTGCATCACTAGGTGACGTTCAGTGAACTAGCCCTTTATGCGCTACGTTTTTCAGGGACGAGGCCCCATCCGTAGCATTGCCTTCAATCGATCTAGCTTGCGCGCCACAAGCGTCGCAAACCGGCGCAGAAAAGATAAACGGCGGGCCGAAGCCCGCCGTCTCATTTTGTGCCACTTTCGCGGCTTGTTACCGGAAAGAGCGCGATTCCCTATCAGCTACGACGTTAGTTTAAACTGAGTTCAGGCGCAGTCAAACACCTTCAAAAAGGGGACTACTGTGCGGTATCGGCTTGGTCTGGACCTTGGAGCAAACTCGCTGGGCTGGTGCGTGATGCGGTTGAACGACGAGGGCAATCCGGACCGCATCGTTCGCCTGGGTGTTCGCATCTTCTCCGACAGCCGCAATCCCAAGGACGGAACGTCCTTGGCCACGGCACGACGGCTTGCCCGGCAGATGCGACGGCGGCGCGACCGCTACCTTCGCCGCAGGACTGCCCTGCTCAATGCTCTGGTACGCCACGGGCTGATGCCCGAGGACCGGGACCAACGGCTTGATCTACGCAGACTGGACCCCTACGAACTGCGCGCACGGGCGCTTTCAGAAGCCCTCCCCCCTCATCAATTCGGGCGCGCCCTGTTCCATTTGAACCAGCGCAGGGGCTTCCTCAGCAACCGGCGAACGGATCGGCGCACCGACGACAATGAGAAAGGCGCGATCAAGGCCTCCATCCGCAGCACGAGGACGGCCCTGGAGACCTCAGGCTCGCACACGCTCGGTGAATGGCTGTGGCAACGCCGCCAGGCAGGTCAAGACGTCCGCGCGCGCCGATTCGGCCCTGGCGCCCGCGACCCCTATGAGTTCTACGCCGATCGCGCGCTGGTCGAGCAGGAGTTCGAAGCCCTGTGGGAGGGGCAAATGCGGCTTTCACCGGGCGCACTCTCCACCGAGGCCAGAGTCGCGATCCACAGGATCATCTTTCACCAGCGCCCCCTTCGCCCCGTGGACCCGGGCCGCTGCGCGCTTGACAGCACTGATCCGCGAGCCCCGTTGGCCCTCCCCTCGGCACAGCGGTTCCGCTTGCTCCAGGAACTGAACCATTTGCGACTGCAGCTTCCCGACGCTAGCGAGCGCGCGCTGAGCCTTCAGGAGCGCGACGTTCTGCTCGAACGCCTGCGTCGTCAGAAGACGATGACCTTCCAAGCCATGCGAGAGGCCATTGGTGTTCCGCGAGGCGCCCGGTTCTCTCTCGAATCCGAGAAGCGCACTGCGCTCAAAGGCGACGAGACTGCCGCGCTGCTACGCAAGGATGACTGCTTTGGCAAGCGCTGGGACAGCCTTGCGCTTGCCGACCAAGACGCCATCGTCGAACAACTTCTCGGAGACGAACCGGAATCGGCGACGCTGCAGTGGCTCGCCGAGCGCTTCAGTCTGACCGAAAAGCAGTCCACGGCTGCGCTCGAGCTTCCACTGCCTGACGGATACCTGCGTATCGGACGCCATGCCCTGGCACGCCTGGTTCCAATCCTCACAAATGCGGTCATCGACTACTCACCAGCCCTGCTACTTGCAGGCTTCACGGATCACTTTGCTTTACCGGACGGCTCTCTTCCCCATTTGCCCTACTACGGGAAAGCTCTTCAGCGGCACGTCGCGTTCGGAACTGGAAAAGACGAGGATCCTGAAGAGAAGCGGTACGGCCGGGTCTCCAATCCCACAGTGCACGTGGGACTAAATCAGGTCCGCAAGGTTGTGAATGCGCTGATAGATCGCTTTGGAAAACCGGAGCAAGTCGTCATCGAGGTGACACGCGAACTGAAGAACAGCCGCGAGCGCCGTATCGAGCTCGAACGCGACCAGACAAAGCGCCAGAAGGAGAACCAGCGGTACGATGAAACGCTGCACCAATTGGGGCTGCGCCCTTCAGCAGAGTTTCGGCAGCGTCTTCGCCTCTGGGAGGAGCTCTCGGACAACCCCTTGGAACGTCGATGCATCTACACCGGCGAACCGCTCTCGATCACCCGGGTTCTCTCCCCAGAGGTGGAGATCGACCACATCCTTCCCTTCTCGATCAGCCTCGATGATGGCGCCAGCAACAAGACGCTCTGCCTCGCACGCGCCAACCGTTTCAAGGGTAATCGTGCGCCGTTCGAGGCCTTTGGGGACTCGCCCGCAGGATACGACTGGGATGAGATCGCGTCCCGAGCGGCGGCGCTGCCAATGTCCAAGCGCCGGCGGTTCTCCAAGGATGCACGTGAGCGGCTTTCCATTGACGGCGACTTCCTCGCCCGCCACCTCAACGATACGGCCTATCTTTCGAGGGTTGCGCGAGAGTACCTTTGCCTTGTGTGCCCTCAAGTCTGGGCCGTCAGCGGAAGGCTGACTGCATTGTTGCGTAGGCAGTGGGGGCTGAACAGTCTTCTTTCCGACTCAGGAGCCAAGGATCGCACTGACCAACGACACCACACGGTCGACGCAGCGGTGGTGTGCGTGACCGACCGCAGCCTCCTTCAACGGGTGTCGCGTGCCTCGGAACAAGCTAACCTGGATGGCGTTCAACGCCTTGTCGACCAGATGCCTCGACCTTGGGAACGTTTCCGGGGCGAGATGGCCTTCGGGCTTAAGCGGGTTGTGGTTTCGTACAAACCAGACCACAGCGCTGGGGGGGCGCTTCACAATGACACTGCGTATGGAATCGTCCGACCGCCGTCGCACACCGGCGACGCGCCTCTATATGCCCATCGTGTTCCGATTGTCGCGATCGGCCCAAAGGACATGGTAGCCAGCCCCGCGCTTTCTGCCCTCATCGATAAAGAGATCGGATCCGCCACTGGCAAGGAAAGACTCTCCCGCCTTGGCTCGCTGTCGGCAAGTACCAAGGTCCGCAGAGCGCGCATCCATGAATCGCTGTCCGCGATACACATCAACGACGCGGCAGGCAAACCATTTAAGGCCTTCAAGGGGGACAGCAACTACTGCGTAGAGATATATGTGGATGGGAAAGGCAAGTGGCGAGACTTGGTCATCTCGACATTCGACGCGAACCAAAGGACGCGCCACCAGCAGAATCGTCACCTTGCTGCAAATGGTCACCCCTTAGTGATGCGCCTTACGCAAAACGATTCGGTTGCGATCGGCGAGAACGAGGAACGTCGCATCTTCCGCGTGGTGAAGTTCAGCCCGGGAAACATCGTCTTGGCGGAACACTTCGAAGGCGGGAGCCTAAAGAAACGAGACCAAGATCCGAAAGATGTTTTCAAATACAAGTACGCGTCCGCGAGTGCCTTGATGAGGGAGGGCGCGCGACGGGTCTTTGTCGACCCGATCGGCCGCGTACTGGATCCAGGGAATCGTTCATGCTTGGACGTGTCATCGATCTCAACGAATGCGGGCGCCTCCTGAGGCGGGAACGAGGGTTTCTCGTCATCGAAGACGCGGTAACGAAGGAAGTGCTAGGTCGTCCTCCGATCGATGACCTTGGCGCTCTAATCATTTCTGCGCATGATGCGGTCGTAACCCGCCAGGTGATTGAGGCGCTGTCCGCACAAGGGGTTCCAGTGGTGTTTTGTGGCAGCAACTTCGCCCCTGTCTCTGTTCTCTGGCCATTCTCTGACCATACGGAAATTGGAAAGCGTCTCGATGCTCAAACACGCGCGTCGAGACCACTCCAGAAGCGTCTGTGGCAAAGTGTCGTCCGGCAGAAGATCCGCAACCAAGCTGCTGCACTCCGAGGATTGGGAAAGAATCCCGTCATCCTCGAGTCTCTCCTGCGACGGGTGAGGTCAGGCGATCCATCCAACGTCGAGGCGCTTGCTGCCAAGCGCTACTGGCGAGAATTATTCGGAATGGCGTTCCGCCGCGACCCCTCGCTTCCCGGCACAAACGCTTTTCTCAACTACGGGTATGCAGTGCTGAGGTCGGCCGTTGCAAGGGCAATTGTCGCGTCGGGTTTGCATCCCGGGATCCCAATTCATCACCGGCAGGCCGGAAACCCGTTCCGACTTGTTGACGATCTAATGGAACCGGCGCGCCCATTGATCGACATGTCAGTACACAAGATAGTTGGTGCAGGAGCGACGGAGGTGGATCGAAACGCGAAACGAGCACTTGGGTCGCTGCTTTACGAGGATACCTTTAGCGCGGTCGGGGTAAGCCCCCTCATGACTTGCCTCCACCGGTTCTCTCTGAGCTATGCGCAGGTTTTGCTGGGAGAACGCGAAAATCTTGATGGCATTGAGATCCCGCAGCGCTGGCCACCGCAGTTTTCGCTATCGAACAACTAAGCGCCTAATGCTTTCGGCGTATCGGCAGATGTGGGCGCTGGTGATGTTTGATCTACCCGTGGGCAGTGCCGACGAGCGAAAGGCAGCCACGGGATTTCGGTTGGTTCTACTCGACCTCGGGTTCGAAATGGTTCAGTTTTCTGTCTATGCAAGGTACTGCACAAGCCCGCAGCGCACCGAAACTTTGGTGCGACAGGTCGAGGAAGCATTACCGACGGACGGGGCGGTGGACATCTTGTTCTTCACAGACAAACAATACGAAAACGTTAAGCACTTTCGGGGCAAGCAACGATTGCCAGCCACAAAAACGCCGACTCAGTTCGACTTGTTCTGACGGCAACTCATTCTTTTCCGCGACGGGATGAAGAGAAAAATCATCTTGTCCAAGCACTTACGAGCGACGGAGTCTAGCTGATAGGGAATCGCGCTCGAGCCGGAACTAGCGAATGAGTGCAGTTGGGTTGGCTTTTAGTCTAGCTGATAGGGAATCGCGCTCGAGCCGGAACGGCCGCGCTCTCCGGGGCGCTGACGGTTTCAGTCTAGCTGATAGGGAATCGCGCTCGAGCCGGAACAAGACTGCTCTACGACAACCGCCTTGATGAAGTCTAGCTGATAGGGAATCGCGCTCGAGCCGGAACAGCGCCGGTGCCCGCGGTGATGTAGACCTCAGTCTAGCTGATAGGGAATCGCGCTCGAGCCGGAACTGATGCCGTGCGCGCGTTCGATTGCGCGGGAGTCTAGCTGATAGGGAATCGCGCTCGAGCCGGAACATCGAACACGTGCACGAGCTGTGCGCGTTTAGTCTAGCTGATAGGGAATCGCGCTCGAGCCGGAACAACCTGGCGCAGGTGCCCGCAGCCTACTCGAGTCTAGCTGATAGGGAATCGCGCTCGAGCCGGAACTGGGACGACGTGACCGACAAGGCGCTGCACAGTCTAGCTGATAGGGAATCGCGCTCGAGCCGGAACAGCAGCGTCATTGATGCCCTCTCTACAATTAGTCTAGCTGATAGGGAATCGCGCTCGAGCCGGAACTGCAGGTGCCATCGAGCGCGCGTTTCATGCAGTCTAGCTGATAGGGAATCGCGCTCGAGCCGGAACAGCGACGCACGGCCCCACGTGGTGGTGACAAGTCTAGCTGATAGGGAATCGCGCTCGAGCCGGAACATGTTGAACATGGCCTGCGACTTCGACTGCAGTCTAGCTGATAGGGAATCGCGCTCGAGCCGTCCAGGATGATTGGACGCGTGAACCTCATCGGCGGTCGCGCTTAGGCAGTGGCACGCCTCGCCGCAAGGCGTCAAAGTCAGCCACCACCTGTTCGACCTCGTCGTCGTTCAATGGCATGGCCTTGCGGAACTTGGCCGCTGCCGCCTGCAGGCGCTGCAGGTCTTCGGCGCTGGGCCGCCGCAGGGGCACGAACAGTCCCACCGCCTGCCCATGACGGGTGATGGTGACAGGGGCGTCGGTGTCGATGTACTCGGCCAGCGACGCGCGGAACTCGCGGATGCCGACAGAAGGTGTTTCCATGAGGGGGCTCCTGGCAAGAAGTAGACGATGGCTCGATTTTCGCCGCCTTGTGTACACAAATGCAAGGTGGAGATCATCCACCGGGGCAAGTACCGCTCGCTCACGCACACTCAGCGGCGCTGGCTCAGGCGCCGCCAGGCGGTGGAGTCGACGATCGGGCATCTGAAGGCTGAGCACCGCATGAACCGCCGCTGTCGTGCGAAGCCTCAGTGAGCAGATCGAGGCGCTGGAGCAGCTCGCCAGCATCTCGTCGATGCTTAAGGAAGGTCTGATCAAGGCGCGGCTGGCCTTTATGAACCGGGATTGATTTCACGATGCGCGAGGATTTCGTGTCGATGGGCCTCCAGGCAGGGCGAGAGGAGCATGTACGCAGGCTCTTGCTGGCGTT
>Ga0209985_10001038_pt1 | contig 28641 bp, 26 predicted proteins | sample NOAtaG_FD_187305 | JGI IMG/M metagenome (GOLD analysis project Ga0209985, IMG submission 187305) | Freshwater lake microbial communities from Lake Erie, under a cyanobacterial bloom - NOAA_Erie_Diel6S_1000h metaG (SPAdes) (version 2) | ecosystem: Environmental > Aquatic > Freshwater > Lake ...
CAGCCCCTGGATGACGCCAGCGATGTCTCCCGCTTGCACAGCCTGTACGACCCGCTGGAAGTCCTGAGCGATATCGAGGAGCCCCTGAGCAAGGCGGCGAGCCATGTTCTGCGCTGCGTTATTGTTCATGGCCGGTCGACCTGTGCTAGCCATCGCCTGCTGCTCAACCTGCATCTGCTGGTTGAGCATAGCCTGTTTTTGGACGAGCTCCTGCATTTTGTTCTCTAGGACTTCCTTCTCTTTGACGAGACGCGTGAGCTCCGCATTTTGCTCAGGGGTTGCAGTGGGAGCTGGTATGGGGGGCGGGACAGGGGCTACCACGACAGGATTCGGTGTCGCAGGTGTGCTAGTGGTGGCCACAGGTTGTACGGGGGCTGCAGGCGCTGCTTGAGTTTGCGAGATCGTTTGACTGTCGCTACCGGTCGTTTGCCGCCGATCCAGGGCGGTGGGGGCCTCGTTTGCGCAGGAGGTCAAAAGAGTTGTTAAGATCCCCATCACGCTCAAATAGCCGAATTTTCGAATGTTTCGTACCATTCCGTACTCCATTACTTCGAGTCATAAAGTCATGCACCGCAGGCACTTTTGCAAGAGAGTGGCCAAACTGAAAGCCAGTATTCGCGACGTCTGATCCGTCACTTAGCTGACCAGCTAGTCAGTTATTGGACGCTGCTGATCAATTCGCTAACAGTCGGGACTCCTTTTTCACATGAATTCAAAACTGTTCACGTGGTGACTGCGAACGTAGTACGCTGGGGGAATGTCTCATGAGCTAAGGAGGGATACGACGAGTGGCCACTTGGGTGCTTTGGTTATGTGGTTTGTGTGTCGGAGTACTGATCCCAATCCAGACAGCGCTTAACGCGCGTCTCGGACGTACGACAGGACACCCCTTAGTGTCGTCTATCATTGTCTTTGTGATCGGTGGGCTGATCTGTGTCGCCGCGCTGCTGATCACTCGCCCCCCGTGGCCAGCGCCTGCGGCATGGCGAGAATTGCCCATCTGGGCCTACGGAGGCGGAGTGATTTCGATTGTTTACGTCGTCCTAACCGTATGGCTTGCCCCGCGACTTGGGGTCGGTCTCACGACGGGACTGATCTTGGTTGGTCAGCTATTTGCAGCGATTCTGCTCGATCATTTTGGATGGTTCGGCAATCCGCAGCATACCCTCAATCCCATGCGGGCCCTCGGTCTGAGTCTGATGGTGATCGGCTTGGTGTTGATCAAGCGATTCTGAGACTAAGCTACTGAGTTTGTGACGGTCCTGAAGGGCCCAGGAAAGCGTTCAGAGATCGACCAGAGTCTTGGCGCATGAAGTTCCTGAGCCCACAGTGGACCTGCGGATGCGGACCATGAAGAGCTGCGAGTGTTTATGCAAGGATCCCTCGGCGGTAAGGTGGTGTCGCAATAAACTCGTGTCCACGGGCCTTGACGAAGCCGCCGAAGCGAGCTCATACTGTGGCGCTTGCATGTGAGTCTCATGATGCTAGAAGGTCTCTAGCGGAGCTTCATGTGAAGCCGATGATGGAGTGCGCGATTAAAAATAGCCCATAGGGGGGCGTTGCATAAAAACCCTCAGCTTTTTCTGATGGACTGCATGGTCACTCCGGATAAGGAACCTCGTGCGCCCAGCCTGGGCCATGTCGGATGACTTAAAAAGTTATTTCAGAATAGTCGCAATTGAAGGGGGCATACCGCGTGGTTGCAGGCAGAGCACGTCGAATTTTGCTGGTGGATGACGAGGACCTTGCAAGGTCACGGCTACAGCGTTTTGTTCAGGAGCGTGGTGAGGGGCATCAGATTGAAGTCGCTGAAAATGGACTGGTGGCACTCGAGAAAATTGCTCGGTTTGCACCTGAGATTGTTTTCCTTGATGTAAAAATGCCCGGACTTTCGGGGTTTGACGTGCTCTATCAGTTGCCAGAACGCAACTTTCATCTCGTCTTTCAGACAGCCTACGATCAGTTTGCGGTCCGAGCCTTTGACCATAATGCCTGTGATTATCTCCTAAAACCGATTGAACAAGACCGCTTCAACAGAGCGATGGATCGGGTTTTGGCGCGAGATCCGAATCCTCGAGAATTGGATCGCTTGGAATCGGTGATCTTAGCCGAACAGCGCTATCTAGAAACCATCCTAGTCAAATCGGGGCGATACTCGCAGTTAATCCAACTGCGTGATGTCAACGTACTGATGAAGGTTGATTTTTATACCGCGCTTCGAACTGTTGATGGCCAGGAGTTTCTGACTCGACACTCGCTACGACACTTGCTGGAACGCCTGTCACCTGAGGAGTTTGTGCAGATTCATCGGCACACAGTCGTGCGCTTGGCAGCGATCACGGGCTTCAAATCGGGTGAACCCTTGAAGGTTATTCTACAAAATGATGTATCTCTGCCTGTTTCACGAGGTAAACGCAAGGTGCTGCTAGAACTCCTGCAAAAGCGTGGATCGGTCTGAGTCGGCATGTGTTGGACAGCGTCGCATCCCTCACTGATCCATAAGCCGCTTAGGGCCATAGCATCGTTTTTCGAGACATCTCATCGCTAGCGACTGCAGAGAAGAAGTCAGGGCAAAGGGCTCAACTCTTGGAACATCGATACTTGCATATCATGCGACAGGTCAGACGCATGCGGGAGACTGGCGCGAGACTCAGCCTGGATGTAGCTTGGGAGAGTCTACGTGTGCTTGAGCAGCTTCTGGTAGGAGGACGCTGACACAAGTACTGCCATCCGCACATGACTCGAGGCTGAGTCTGCTGTGTTCCCCAAAGTTGAGCTGCAAACGAGCCAGCGCATTCTGTAAGCCGCGCCCGTGAACTACAGGCAACTTCAAAGGGGCACCGGTATTCCGAACCTCCAGTCGCCACCATCCAGCTTCGTGCGGTAGCAGGCGCACCTCAATTGTACCCCCATCCATGGCTTTTGTAATGCCGTGTTTTATGGCGTTCTCAATAAGCGTCTGTAGAACCAGGCAGGGGAGTTGTAGCCTACTCTCGGGGACCTTGAAGCTATACTGCAGACGTTTGCCAAGACGGATGCGTTCAATATCCAGAAAACTGTGACAGATCGCTAATTCATCGGCGAGGGAATGAAGGTTGTGGGTGGATGTTAGCAGGATTTGGCGATAAAAGCTCGACAACTTTAGCGCCATCATTTCAGCTTGGGTTGGAGCCGTGGCAATCAATTCCGCAAGACTGTTGAAAGCGTTGAAAAGAAAGTGGGGCTGCAACTGACTTTCAAGGGTCAGCAGGGTTGCTTCGCTGGCCTTGGCCCGCAACTCATGCAACTGGCTAGTTATCAGTGCATAGGAGAACATGGCGTGAAACCCAGAAGATATCGACAGCCCATAGATCAAGTAGCTCAACCAGAGCGCCCATGAAAACTTGATGCCAAGCAGCGGAGAAATGAAAAACGTAAGAATCGCCATACCGATTGCCGTGGCGATGGCATTGACGAGCAAATGAAAGATGACGGAACGTTCGCCAGTGGAAGGTCGCGAGTGGATCTTTCGCAGAGAGAGCATTCCGTACAGTACGAGAGAGCTGAGTATGGTGCCAGCGCAGCCAAGCGAGTAAGCGGCAGCAAAAGCCAGCAAACTTTTGGTCGGTATATCGATCTGCGGCTGACTCATGATGACCACATCGCCGCCAAACGAGACGAGTAGGGTACCTCCCCCCGAAAGTCCAGCGCGCAGGACGGTTCGTGTCATGACCGTGTTCACCGATCGGCTCGCCTCCTGGGCTCTGTTGTCACTCTGGAGTGGCTGTCCTGGTGTGCCCGTTGAAGCCTTCAGAAATGGTACTGAGGCTAGGCGCGTAAAGTTCTCGAGCTCCTCATGGACTTGCGGTCCAGGAGGAGCTGAGGGTTTTCATGCAACGACGCCTGGGGGCTATGTTTAGACGCGCACTCTTAAAAGGATAGCACCGCAGTTCATCGGACGAAAGCGGTGCTGATAGTGTGTAGGAAAGTCCGGGAACAGGCGCTTATTGTTTCGGATAAGCCCGTAGGTTGACTGCAGGGTAGCTGCCACGGAAGTTCGTGTAGTTATCCTCCGGACTGCCGCTCAAGCGACGCTTAACAAAGTCGAGCAGCAGAGCACGAATCGACTGGGTCGTAGCCAGCGCGGAAGCATCTCCTTCAACAAATGGGCTGTCGGAAAAACTCATGTGGTCAGTTTTGGGAAAGCGTGCGAGATAGGAACCCGGGACAGCCTGTGCTAGCAGATTTCGGTAAAAGTTGCAGCTATCCAGCGCCATGTCGCGGCCCCAGGGTTCATTTGGATCATCCATGTGGGTGCACAGTGCTCCGGTGGTCTGTTCATTGAAGTTCCTAGCATTCTGCATGCCCACGAACGGCACCGGCAGGCCTTTTTGCAAGGTGTCAGCTACGGGGTCGCCATCAAGGGCGGCAACGCCCACGACGCGCTGATCATCGGAACCCATTTCAAAGGCGATACTTGCACCTAGCGAATGTCCAAAAGCTACGGCCTTGCTCCAGTCGGCTGCGGTAGCCCAGGGGGCATCCACTGGCTGTGCAGCAAAATGCGAGAGGGCAAAGCTCAGATCCTCGCGACCCACTTCGGTCGGCGCATCGTCGTCGGTGGTCTGGAAGGTCGAGGCGATGACTTTGCCCGTGGACAGCCTAATCGTGCCACTAAAAAAGGGATGCCCGACTGCAATCACGATGAAACCATGACTCGCTAATTCCTCAGCGTAGCTGGCATAGAGCTCAACATTGACACCGAAGCCTGGCGACAGGATAGTCACGGGGAACGCTGTTTTTCGGCTGGCGATGGGGACGTTCGCTGCGGTGTGGGTCTGTAGGTCAGGCACAGTGGAGGGTAGGTTTTGAATCGCATAGCGCAGAGCGTTTTGACCAGCAGTGCTGTTGGTAGGATAATAGACGCGGACTAAGAGCTCGCGGGAGTCGCCCTTCTCACTCGTGTAGATCTCCTCGCGACTGCTGTCGATCAGCTGGTAGTCGCGTCCGCCGACGCAGTAGGGGCCGGTAGGCGCTGGTAAGGGTGATTGTCCACCAAGGCAGCTCGTCTGAGGCTTGGCGTTATCGGTCATGCTGTTAGGGGACTCGCCTGCATTGCTACGAGCACAGCCAAAGAGAAGTAATGCACTCAGAGCGCTACATAGAACGGTTCCCGTTTGATTGAACTGGATTCGCGACGTTTCCATGGTGAATGTCCTTATCAAGTGAGCTTGTTGCGGCTATCGTCGGTGGGTAGGACAGTCCGCAGCAAGAACCGTCCTACAGGACCTTCTGGGCCAAGAAAAGTCGCTGGTGCGTGAACAGCAGTTTGGCTGTCGTGAATCGCTGAGCCAGGTCTTCGTTGAGTCATCATCTAAAATGGGTAAGTATAAAGTGACTGTTCTTCACGTACCGCTTGCTCCACCCAGGGCGGTGGAGCAACAGGGGCTGGCTGCCAGTCCGACCTCCCATCCAGGACTCCAGTTGCACGTCGGAAACGGACATGAACGGAGAGCGAAATACCAAGTTCTATGCGGATCCAGGTTTGCCTCGATTATTTGGAGCGGATACACGGAGGACAACGCGATCTCATGAATCAAAAAGTATAGAGGGGGGAATCAATCGATTCATGAATCTTTTTGGTAAGGTCTGTGATTGGAGTCGGCGGAGACTTAAGCGCTGTTTTCAAAAAAGTAATGATAGTTTCATGAGATCTTACCAGGGTTTACCAGCATCGAAGAGAGGGGGCTAAGGTTGAGGTCCACTGGGTCGATCCAGGGGCGTACCAGAAACCATTTCTTAAGAAAGGATGGACCCTTGGTGAGAAAGCAATTCGTAACACATGTTTCCTTCATCCTACTCGCCGGACTCATCGGTTCCTGCGGCAGTCAATCATCAAAATCAGAAGACAGTGACAAGCCCGATGTGGTTTCGGAAGAGACCGTTACGTTGACAGGACAGCTGAATGTGAGCATTGGCCTGCTCGCAGCCAAGCGCCAGATCCTCTACTTTTCGCTAGTCGGTGGTCAGGTCATGCAGGCACCAACTGAAGTCAAAGTTGACGAGGAGGGCAACTTTAGTACCGAGGTCAACCGAAAAAACGACGTTGCAATGGCTGCAAAAAAGGCTCTGTAACAGACAACGATTGATCGCGAACCTTTGAAAAAAGCTTTCCCGCAGTATGCGAATGACATCGATGGTATGACGGAAGAGGAGCTGCGTCAGGGGCTGAAAGAAATGGTCGATCAGCTTGCTGCTCAAGGCGGCTCTCAGTACATCCTGGTATCCTACGTTCCTGGTGGTTCGGCACTTGATGAGGCGAGGAGCTTTCAATTTATCGGCCTACCGACCTCAGGGAGCAACGATGTGATCGTGATTCCTGGTGAGAGTGTCAAGGGCAACCTGGATCTTGGTCAGATTGGAGCCGGCTCTGGAGACAAGGCTCTCTCAGAGCGCAAAGCCGACTCAGACGTTTTCGATCTTGATGACAATGCGATCAATCAGCTTGCAACGGTGGGCCAGACCCTAAAGACCGTGAAAAATTACTGGGCCAATAGGAATCCAAAAGCCTCGGATGGCGTGACCAGTCGAGCCGAACCGTTTTTCATGTGGACCACAACCTTCGCAAATCTGCAGGCGGGTGCGACCCCAGCGCAGTTTGACTACTCAGGCTGGGGAACCTACGTAAAGGTGGAAAACGATAGTCTGAACTTCGATGCCTTTTGCCCAAGTTCGGGTACCCCGACCCAAGCGATCACCTTTGTCCCACCGGCAGATGTGATCTGGGGACAAAAAGATAACAGTGGTCAGATCTCGAATCCTAAAACCTTGAATGCAGCCACGCCTTTCGATAACGGTCAACCCTCCCGAATGTCACAGAATGGCAAATCAGTCTGCAACGGCTCTGCTACAGGCTTCTACGCTCGACAGGACGAAGCCAACCAGTACATGTTGAACTGGGGGACCGGTGGTAGCATTCAGGGAGAGATCCCCAAAGGATTTTGGCAGTTGAAGCTCGATAGTTCCAATATCGGGAACCACGATTTGTCCGCAGGTTATCCGATTGATGCCAATGGTAAGACCAAGGTTTATGTTCCGAAGGTGAATGTCACCAAGAGTGGCGATAATCTCGCGACGGTGAACGTCCAGTGGTACATTTACAATACCGCAAGTGCGAGCTACGAGGCGCTGACTTCGCTCGAGCTGTTCAAAAAGCTTGGCTCGGACATTGCCATCAGTGTTTCTATAGGCAATGGCAATGGTGCAGACGAGCGACGCGCTGTCGTGGGTCGTTCGGATGGCAATGATTTCAGCATTGACTGGTCGGGCAATAATCTTGTAGCCACCATGCCTGCCGAATACCAGCGGCCGCTCAGCTCCCAATGGGGACAGTCCGGCAAGATTACCGGTATCATGATCCAGTATAAAATCGGCAGCACCACCTACAATTTCAGCTTTCGCTGAGTGAACGAAGGCATGAGGCCCTGCTTGTGCCTCATGCTGTCTCGTTATGATGTTAAAAGACATCCAGGCTATCCGACTTACTTGCTACACACCTGAGCCAAATCCACATATAGGCTGGGCCGAGGTCGAGACGGTTGTCGACCATGATCCGAGCCAGGCTTTAGCTCAAGAAGAGCGTAGGAGTTAGCGCTGGTTTTCGTGTTATTTGGTTAAGCTACGATCAACAACATGCTATCGATTCAACTCGCCTTAGGGACGGAGTCTGTCGGCTCGGACGTACTGGGGTCACTCTTCTGTGTCCACCGTCGCCCGAACTGAACGATTTTCTGAAACAGGAATTTCTCAAAAAAGAAGTAGCTTCCGATGGATAGGGCCAGAGTTAGGGCTGTCACGAAGATGAGATAGAGGAAAAAGTTCTGACTTTTTTGTGCTGTCATCACCAGTGATGCGAAACAGTTCGCAATAAACCCCCAAACATAGAAAGAAAGAGATGCTTTCCCAAGCTTTTCGTTAGGAATGAGCCACCGTTGGCCTTGGAAAGAGAGCTGATGAAAGTTCGCAACGATGAGCACGATCGCTAAGGAAGGAAAGATGTGCTTGAGAAATTCAGACGTCATCATCGCAAAGCTGACTGATTCCCGAAGATAGGTTTCAGAGGGACGAAGACCTTCGAAATTGCTATAAAAAAATCCTGCCGCAAGCAGGCAAGGTATAGCGACCCGCCACCCTTTTAAGAAGTCCCTATAATAAAAGAGAATCGCTCCAAGAAAGATTCCCATGATACGGGTGTGAGTCGTGTGATACAGACGATCATAGGTCACCTCGGGCGCAAAGTAACAGACGTAACCCCTCCATGCCAACAGTAGGAAAAAGATCACGACGCAGCTCATGGCAATACGCTTTCGAAAGACAAAAAGGAGTAGGGGAAACATCATGTAAAAATGTTCTTCGACAGCGAGACTCCAAAGGTGTCCAGCAAAATCAGGACCAAAGTGAGGCCTGTAACTCGCAAGAAAGGCAAGGAAGTAGGGTGTGTTTGCGGCATTCCAGCCCGATATGGTAAGACGCGTCGCAGCTTCCGCTGCATCTGTCGGCATAGGGGTCAGGCTGAGGAGACAGAATACAAACGTGTTGAATATGACCACAGTATAGTAGATGGGAAAAATCCGGGCGAAACGCTTGAGATAAAACTCTTTAACGTCATAGTTGCGAGCCAGAGACTGAGCGATGAGGAAACCTGATAGGGTGAAGAAGAGATCAACTCCGTAGGTCCCCCATTTGAGACACCATGCCCCGAAAGCATTGAAGACAGGGGTTTGCTTGAAGACAAAGAGCAGTGAGTTATTCCAAATGAGGTAGATGTGGAACAGAAAAACCAAGAGGACGGAAAATCCACGAAGGTTATCGATCACCCTATTGCGTTCCAATCCCTATCCCCCTCTGGTAAGCCCACCCGCTTCGAGCCACAAGACCCGAGCCTCCTGCTCAGCATGTCATCAGCCTTGGGTGGTTCTTGGGTTCCCTCAAAGCTTCGAGGCAGCCATGAGGCTGATCCTCCCACCGGAATCTCCCAGGAACTGTCGGTAGCCGCCCTCGACATCTGTCTCCATGCGTACCTATGGAGTGTGCATCCCGATATGGCCCATAGATGCCCCCTGCATCAAAAACCGCCTGCCTCCTCACGGACCGCTGGTCCGCTCAGCGCGATGGCACTTTATACACCCAGCCACGGGCTCGTGTTCGAAAGCCTAAACGGGCGTTTTTGGAAAGACACGGTCGAACAGCGACCACCCCGGAGCTGTTTGCGTTTTCCTCGCTAGCCATGCCATCCAATTGTAACACTTTTTCATCTTTACCACCGAACAGTGTCGTTCTCCCCTTCACTCCGTTCGTCGCGAGCTCTGGACCTGACGCTGTGTTATCACCAAAATCTATGGGTACCATCATACTAATAAATTGGATTGATTAAGAAAATGCTCCGATAGTGGTTCATCTTGGACACGTCAAATGAACTTTAGAAGGAGACACGCCATGTCATTCATCAACAAACCCGTCATCTCCCTTGACCTTGCTCGTAAGATCTCAGATGCAGCCGAAGCCAAAGCGAAGGCCGAAGGCTGGAAGATGGTGATCGCGATCGTTGATCACTCAGGGCAGCTTGTTCATTTCACCCGGATGGATCATTCGCTCCTGATCAGTGTACGCCTGTCGCAGCTGAAGGCTTCGACCTCCGCGGACATTCCTGTTTCCACCCGAAGATTCCGTGAAATAGCCTATAACAATGCCATTGGCCTGGACATGACTCCGGGAACGACAGGTGTGGCAGGCGGATTGCCTATAGTCACCGCTGCTGGTCAGCACCTCGGTGCTATAGGTGTCAGCGGTGGAAGTGAAGATCAAGATGAAGTGTGTGCCCAGGCAGGTCTGGACGCAGTGAAAGATTTGCTCTGAGGCTAGGCCGATCTCCAGGGGGCGTTTCTCGAACTCTGAGGCAACAAGGGACAGGCTGAGTCCCCCTAAGCTTGCTTGGTTCTTCCGTGCCAGGCAGTGGCCCCTTTCGATCGGCGAAGCGAGATCGAGCGTCGCTAAGGCATCAGTCGGAGTTAGACATCGAAAGAGCAAGACACATCAATCAAGTTGCGACCGTTGGCTGCTGCGCGCAGATCGTTAGACAGCCACAGCTTGCCGTTCCAGCGCGCATCCTCTGGATTGCTGATGTTACCGCCGAACATATTGATATCGGCGCTGATCTTGAGCGAACTACCACTGTTCACGGCGGTCACATTGGATCGATAGAAGCCTTGATAAAGCTCACGGACTTGGGTGCCTGAAAAACTAGACACGGTCGTCTGCGAACTCCCACGGTAAGTCGTCAAGGTCACACGGGGAGTCTCGCCAGGAAAGCTGACTACACTCACGAAGAGACCTTGGGCACTGGACGTTGCTGCTGAACAGACAATACGGACAGGGCTCTGAGCGTGTGCGGAAGTCGCAGCGGTAAGGGTAAGGGCGAATGGAAGAAGAGCCTTTATGGGAGCTTTCATTCGAAGGTATCCTTTGCCATGAGAGACGGTTGATGGTTTTAAGTATCGCATTGGTCTTCGGGTCTCTTACAGCAAACGACTTCGTTTGTGAACACTCTACTTACAATTTTTTTTGAAATCACGTAAGCCTTCAGGTTTCTTCGGTCGATTCGGATCTCCTTGGCAAGGGGCAGGCAGAATCACATGCTGAGATTTAAGAAGATGTCTACGCCAACGGGCCTAAGGGAAGAGCTCGGGTGCGGACATCTTGGTCTTTTCATCGTGATCCTAGCACCCGTGAGGAAAGCGAGGGCGTAGATCTCAGGTCACGCGTCAGCCTCGGTACCAGCACGCAGGACGGGTCTGTCCAAGGATGCTTCTCAGATAGGTATCGAGTCGGCATTGAATACGCGTAGGATAGGATTGCAACGTTGCATTCACAACTGTGAGATCAGGTGTTTCAAAGTCGGGCACCGGTTCGGACTTGATGAAGGAGAGCAGTCGACCGACACTGGCTGCGGCCAGTAGCATTCGTTCACAACGTGCAGCGCCCAGGGGAGAGTTGTTGCAAAATCCTCTGATCGCTGCAGGGACAGGCTCAGGCGAAGGTTCTGGGAGTTGGTCGAGGACCCGTTCCAGACAGCTACCAGCACCATAGTAGTCAGCCTGTCCCTCGACAGAGACGCGAAATACAGGCGATGCTTTATCCGGCCTGCCTCCATAGGCGTGCCCAACTTCGTGACACACGACAAGAGCCAAACCATCAGCGGTAAGTTCGGGTCGCCGGGCAAGACCACCATAGACAGTCACGATATTGGTCTGCAGCTGGGGTGTAAAGTAGGCGTTCACAGTCGAGTCACTCCAAAAGCTTCCGATTCGGAGTGGCTTCAGATTCTTCTCTTGAGTGTAGGTTTGATAACTGGTTTGAATCACAGCGATCGTCTGCATAAAGACGGCCTCATCGGCTGCTCCAAAGCGCTCGATTTCGTCATACTGATCCTTGTCATTGGGTTCGACAAAACTATGCCCGAACGCGAGCATAGACCACAAAAGGCTACTCATCCAGAAGAGCCGACACAGCATCAAAAGCATCTCCTCGTTTCAACAGGATAGGATCGGGCACAAGATGGTCTCTATCGGTCAAAGATAGATCGACGGCCAAGGCTTGTCTTGCTAAAGAGGAGACGAGCGCTTTCATTTTTTTGACGGGAGAGGATGGTGCGTCATTACTGTTTATTTAAGACCGGCTTCGGACCCTGCGGGTTGCTCTGGTCCGAGAAAGTGTGCGAGCGGCTGCAACTTCCGGAAAAAAGTCCCATGGCCACACGCCAACGGCTCACTCACGATATATCTGATTGCGAAGAGCTCGATCTGAGACTAGCACCCGGATGGGTCCAGGGCGCCGTTCTAAGTGTTCAGCGTCTATTGTCAAAGGGGCAAGCTGATTTCTCTTCGATTCCGATCGACATGCGACCTATGCCTCCATTCTTTCGCCAGGTTTATGAGGCGACGCGACGGATCCCGCCGGGTCAAACCTTGAGTTACGGAGCCCTCGCGCAAGCCGTGGGTTCGCCAGGGGCGGCACGAGCGGTCGGTCAGGCCATGCGACGCAACCCCTTGCCTCTGATTATTCCCTGTCATCGCGTAGTGGCAGCGGGTGGCAAGGCAGGGGGCTTTTCGGCGTTTGGCGGCGTCGTGACCAAACAGCACCTATTGGCCTTGGAACGAGTAGGATCTTTGGAAGGGCAAGAAGACCATGCAGGAGCCCTCTCCCAGGCTGTTGCGTATCTGAAACAGCAGGATCCGATATTGGGCATGCTGATGGACGAGGTGGGGGCTTGCGAGCTGCAGCCTAAGCATCGAGGCTCGCTCTTTGCGGCTCTAGCAGAAGCCATCGTGTATCAGCAGCTTCATGCTAAGGCAGCAGCTACGATCTTCGGCCGCTTTCGTGGACTCTATGCGACCCCTGAGTTTCCGATGCCGTCGGCTGTCCTGCAAACCTCTGAAGAGACCCTCCGGTCGGTGGGACTATCCCGCTCCAAGTTGCTCGCCCTGAGGGATCTCGCGGAGCGCATGGAGCGCGGTCTACTACCAGACATGCAGCAACTGCTCGATATGAGTGATCAAGACATCCTCGATGCGCTGACCAAGGTCCGTGGCATAGGGCCTTGGACAGTGGACATGCTGCTGATTTTCGATCTGGGGCGGTGGGATGTCTTGCCTGCTACAGATTATGGGGTGAGAAAAGGGTTTTCATTGACTTTTGGTCGACGGGAGCTGCCTTCTGCGGAAGCGCTTCAGCGTTCTGCTGAGCGATGGAGGCCCTTTCGTTCGGTAGCCTCTTGGTATCTCTGGCGTGCTGCGGATCGCAACAAGTCAGCACCGGCGTGAGTGTCTGTGGTCCGAGAAGAGCCCAGGCATGCTCCCTGGGCTTCGTCTTTAGGAGTCTTATTCAGTTTCCAGGTGCCGGTAGGGTTGGGCCGACGACCACGGCATTGGGATTGTTCGCAAAAGTTGCTAGGTAGGCGCCTATGTGTGTATTCTCATTCGCTGGCTGACCCGCTGCTGGTGCCGTGAAATGAGGATTAAAGTTTGCTCCGGCATGAGCGGGAGAGGCTGCGCGTCTCATCCTCACCTGTTCCGCATTCCTCGCATTGAAGTCGTTACCTGCTGCTGAGTGGCAGCCTGCATTTACACAGGATTGCATCAACGTCGTTCTCCCCGTTGCAGCGACCCCAACGGGCTGGGCTGGAGTGCTTGGTGGTGCTGCGGGAGGCGTAGTCGCCGGGGGCGTTGTTGGAACTGGTGTTGTAGCAGTCGGGGTCCCTGGTTTATTGGTACCCGCAGTTGGGTTGCTGCCTGGGGTCCCTGGCGTTTTTGTGCCTGAAGCGTTTTCCCCAGTCGCTGCAGCAGGGCTACCTGTTTGAGAGGGTTGATAGGCCGGTGGTGCCTCTGAACAGGAAAACGATAGCACTGCGATCACGGCGAGCTGCTTAATTGCAAGATATTTCATGATCTCCACCTACGTAATTCCTAGGGGGTATCGGTCGGAGATATAGAAAACTTGAGTGATCGCGCCAACATTTTGCAACCACCTATTTTTGCTCATGTTGCAGTCCTTTTTGAGGCAAAAGAGGTATTAAAGGACGATCGGTCGATCCTTTTTGAGAGTATCGGGGCTACTTTTTTGGGTTCTGTCAACATCTTGATCGGCGGCTTGTTCTCCCCTTCCCAGGGGTATATGTCGCGATGTGCTCATGGCGATGACTCTCCGGACGTCCTAGCTGAGGCCCGTGCTGTCGATCATCGAAGCGAGCTCGGCGTCAGTGTATTCCCATCCCTTGTCCTTCGCTTCAGCATTCTTGATGCAGGCTTGAACCGTCTCGTAGACTGGTGAGATCGGGGAATTTTTTGTAGAATTTCTTGAACCGTCATGTGACGACATCAACTTGGGGCTTTCTCGAAAAAAGGTCCCTCGTGCAAAGACAAGGCAGGCATGCGCAAGAGCAAGGGGTAAAAATGCAAACAAGGCGAAACGTTTTGAGGCTGATTGGGGGAGGGTTGGTCTTCGCTGCGGCAGGATCAGGAGGCTGTGCGATCTTATCGGGTCCTTCGGAGCCAGCAAGAGAACCCTGGCTCCTTGCGGGCCAATACCCTGACTTTCGTCATCGAGCTCTATCCTATGCGTTGCTAGCGCCGAACCCTCATAACCGGCAGTCGTGGCTGGTAGCGCTAGAAGGGGAAAATGCTCTGAAGCTTTATTGTGATTTGGATAGACGCTTGCCTATCACCGATCCCTTCGATCGGCAGATCACCATAGGTTGCGGAGCGTTTCTCGAAATCTTGGTCTTAGCTGCTGCAAGTGAGGGATATCAGTCCAGCATTCAGCTCTTTCCGGAAGGAGAAGACATGAAAACCCTGGACAAAAGACCCATTGCTCACGTCAGCTTCACGAAGTCGAATCCTGTATCCGATCCGCTTTTCTCCCAGGTGAAAAAGCGTCGCTCAAATAAAGAGGTTTACCTGCCTCGCGATGTAGAAGAATCACTTCTCAAAAGTCTTGCAGCAGAAGGATCATCCTTCAAGCAGGCTTCGGAAACTATCGGTAAAGGCACCCTGACCGATCGCCTACGTGAATTGACCTGGCAGGCGCATCGCAAGGAGGTTATGACACCCAAAGCTAATCAGGAGTCTGTCGATCTCATGAGGATCGGAGCTGCAGAGGTCACGGCCAATCCTGATGGGATAGAGCTCGAAGGCAGCTTGATCGAGTTTGGACGGATATTTGGGGTGATCAATCGGGAATCTATGGCGGACCCGAATTCGACGGGCTTCCGTCAGGGTCTGGCCATGTACGAGGAGTTAGCAAAGTCTGCGCGAGCATTCGGGTGGATTTGCAACCATAACGCGTCCCGGAGTGATCAGATCCAAGCGGGTCGAGCTTATGTCAGGGTCAATTTGAAGGCCACTCAATTAGGGTTGGGTATCCATCCGTGGAGTCAGTCTTTGCAAGAGTATGACGAGATGAAGGATCTTTTTCGTGAGGTCCACGATCTCATCGGCAAGGGACAACGAGTTCAGATGCTGTATCGCATAGGATATGGACCTGACGTCGATCCGACTCCGAGACGAGGGTTGAAAGCACACCTTGTGTAAGGAGAGAGCATCTCGATGGTGCTGCGGAGCCTCAGGAGAAGGGCTGAGCACCGCAATCTTCCTCAAAACAGAGCTAGAGATCTTGGTCCAACACCCTTCAAAGAGACCCTCGTTCGAGAGGGTTCGTCCTGATTCCATGACAATCATCGTTCACGACGAATCCAGGTTCAAACTATACATCAGCCGGCAGGCATCCTGCAGCCCGTACCGATAAGCATCGTCATTGGCCGAAAAAGGCGCATCTTCCCGCTTTGCCTGACTCTCGTTCCAGTCCTTGGCGTTTTGTTCAACGATGACACGCGAACTCAGTCCATGCGTCCTATCTTCCTGAGCAGGGATTCGCCAAATTGTATCGAGAGGTGATAGAAGGGGCGCCTAAGGACTGGAGGGCAGGTGAGGAACATGTACCAAAGCGAATCAGACCATTTTACTCTTCTTTAGTATCACATGAGACTTGGGGACGTATTTGGTTTGTTGATAAACTATAGAGTTTGGATAGAAGAGCAAGTTTCCAATGCTTGTTAAGAGCAAGAGGATGCAATTCGATGCGGCTAGCTGTAGTGGCTTTACTTTTCATTATTATTCAGACCAATCTCCACGCACTGGATACTTGGGACTTGAGGCAATCGGAAAACTTGCTTCGTCTTGAGCACATATCGGAAGAGGAAAAGGAGCAACTTTATCTCTGGGAATTACAGAACCCTTTAGAATTCTCTCAAGCTCTCCACTTACTCTGGGAAGATAGGACTTTAGACCCGCAAGTCCGTACGAGAGTCGCCTGGTGGTTAGGACGTTTAAATCCTCATGAAATTGCTCCTGGGATCGATAGTCTGGAGATACTCAAAGAAGCATTGACTTGGGAGCGTAGCCAGAGATCAAGTGATCTTGTAGCGGATCTTCAATATCTTGTGACTGCTTCTGAATCTGCACTTCACGACGCTGGTGGCACGAAAGAAGAAAACCTGCTTCGAGATAAAATTGCTCACATCAGGGATCCGAAATTAAAACTAGCAGCTGAAGTTGCTTTCCTTGCCGATCGTGCTCTCGAAGGTAACTTCAGCCAAGAAGATTCGAAACGACTCGCCGAACTGCAAGCTACCCTGCAGCTCGACCCTATCTCCAATGGAGATCTTTTAACAGCCAACAATCTAGCGCTCACGCTTCGGACCTTGGGTCAAATAGGCGAGTATCAAACCATAGCCGACAGGATGAGCGCAGTCTGTCGCGAGCGCCCTGCATACTCTTTTTGTATGATATTGCTTTATGAAAAAGGTCTTACGCTCGCCAAGCAGGAGGATCGGAGCCGAGGAGAACAGGCTATTGCATATTTTAGCGAAAGTCTTCATTTAGCACAGAAAATCCGTTCAGCGTCTGGGAAAGCCCGAGCGCATTATGGACTTTTGCTGTCCCATCGCCTAGTCGGCAACATCGAGGCGGCAATAGATAATGGCCAAGCAGCTACTGAATTTTTTCGTAACTCGCCTGCTAAAGAGTGGGCAGCGATCAGTTACATCCAACTGGCAAGAGCTTATCTTGACAAATCTGATTTGGTAGCGACCAAGAAGTCGCTTCAAAGTGCATATCCATATATTCCACAGGAATTCTCGTCAATAAAATCTCTGTATCATAAGTTAAGTGCGGAAGTTGCAGAAAGGGAAAGAGACCCTTGGCTAGCCTTGCAAGAGACCAAGGCTTATTGGACGGAGGAGACAAAAATTCGAGCTGAAGATACGACTAAGCAGTATGTACAGATGCGCAATGATCAATTGCGCAAGGAAAACTCTTGGCAGACTGAGCAGATTGTCTTGTTGAAGAAGTATCGCCTGCTTGCGATCATGACGGGTGTGCTCATTTTGATTATTTGTATCTTTTTTTTCTTGTTCTGGCGTCAGGCGCAGCAGGTGGCTTACAGTCGGCAAAAGCTCAAAGATGTCCTGGATCATCTCGACCAAGGATTGGCCATCATAAATGAAAAATTCCAGATTCAATCCGGCTATTCCCCATTTTTGGATAAGCTGTTTCAACACATGCCGAATGCATTGACGTCGCTGAACTTCATTGACTTTATGAAGCGGCATACACGGGGAAGTGAGTCAGCTTGGGCCATGGCTGGTGAGATACTACAGAGTTGTCTTGGAGAAACAGCACTCACTTGGGAGTTTAACTTCTCGCACCTACCTCGTGATGTTCGTTTCGAAGATCGGGATCTCCAACTGCATTGGCAGGCCTTATACGACAAGTCCGGCGCTATCGATCGCTATCTTATTGCCATTCGCGATGTGACCCTCATCAAATCGCTCGAGGAGCAGGTGCGTCGTGATCATGAGAAGCTAGCGAAGATAGACTGTAAAATGCGTGAGATACTCTCAGGTAATCCGTCAAGGATTAGGAATTTCTTTAGAGATATGAAATCCTGGCTTGAAAGGCCAGATCAAGCTTTTGTGCCGCGATCGGAACTGTTGCGCACGTTACATGCATGGAAGGGGACATCGCGAAGTCTTGGACTGATGGACTTAAGTCAATCGATTCATCAAATCGAGGACAGTCTTAAAGACAGTTTAGAGGACTCAGGTCGGGTCTTGAAGACTTTACTCCTGATTCAGGACGATTACCTTCATGTTCTCGATTCAGTCCTGGTGACCCACGAAAGGACTGAGGACAAAAAAACGCTTTATGACTTTGCGGCTTCGTTTCAGACCTATCTTGAAGGCCTATTCGGGAAAGAAGGGATAGACTTCCGAGGTCTTTTTGTCTGTGATCGCGTCAAGGGGTGGTCAAGTGATCTCCTTCTACACCTCGAGCAGGTCCTTATTCAAGGATTTCATAATACCATCGATCATGGTTTTGTGCGAGTCAGGAGTCGGATCATTCAAAAGGAACCTGCTGAAATTCTGCTGAATTCCTATCTGAAACACGACAAAATCGTTGTCGAATTGATTGATAATGGATTTGGACTGGATTGGGAATTTTTGGCTGCCAAGGCGCACGAGAAGGGCTTAGCGAATCAACCTAAGGCAAGCTGGATCGAGTTACTTTTCGAGGACGGAGTCACCAGTGCTCGTGAGGTCAGTGCAATAAGTGGCCGGGGAATCGGTCTGAGTGCCATGCGTGCAATCTGCAGAAGTCTTAAAGGAGATCTTTCTCTCGCTCCGGGTCGCGACCGCGGTGTCCTTATTCACATGAATTTTCCTGTCTCATGACTTACTGTTGAAATGGAAACGAAACAAAGAGTCACAAGATTCAACAGTGAAAGATAGGTGACCGGGTGGCTTATCAAATTGATGAATTTGATTTTCTTTTGATTCCCTAGGACAGCTATGTCCGAAATCTTGATATCTAGATGATAGAAGAGATCGAGGGTACTCATACCCCCTAACGCACTCTTGTCCGCTACTTTGTTAGCAGATAGATGGAGGGTCAGGAGTTTGGTCATGCCAGCCAGAGGCGAAAACTCAATGACCCTGTTACCCCTAAATACTTTACGATTGTAGCAAATGCTAGGCTGAATGCTGAAGGCTTTATATGGTATTGGATTGATGGTCAAGCAGACCAGTGAGCTTGTATTCAGACAAACGTGAGCACTTCGAAGCTAAGCAAGGAAAAAAACTTGCTGGTTTATTGGAACTCGTGTCAGTATAAAAAGAACAATCGGATTGAACATTTGCATTGAACAGAAAGGGATAGGGTGACCATGCGTTACTTTACGTGTTCTTGGCAAGCTTATGTCGCTCTCATGACATCGACGCTCCTGTTCACCTCATGTCGCTCCACCCAGAGCTCTTCGAAGTTCTTAGGAGAAGTTGGACTTCAAACAGGCTTTCCGCCAGAGACAACCCGTCTTTGGGAGGACTACCAGACTAAGGCTGCAGCCGGAGGGTTTGAATATCAACCGGATTGTGCCCCTAAGTCCATTGCAGCCAAAGGTTCCAGTAAAGGCCTGGTGATCATTTATCACGGTTTCACTGGCTGCCCCAATCAGTTCGGCAATGTGGCTGCTGAGCTCAGTGATTTAGGGTTCGATGTGCTGCTGCCGACCCTGCCAGGCAATGGACGCAAACCAATCAATCAAGCATTTTTGGATGCGAATTCAGCACCATCTGCTCGACAAAAAATCATCGAAGATGTCCGCAATAACCGCCAGAGTAATGTTATTCAGGATGATATCAGTGGCATACCCTTCAAGACTGTCGACTATTTTAGCTATGCCGAAGAAATGACGAAGATTGCCAAATCCTATCCTGGACCAAGGATACTGATCGGCTTGTCGTTAGGGGGCGGCCTAGCAACCGCGACTTTAGTGAAGGGTGCTGATCTTAAAGATCCGGGAGAAGTCAATGTGTGGAGTCGTAGCCTCTTGATTACTCCATTTTTCAAGGCTCCAAGTATTCAGGGAGTCGCCGCGGATGTCACAGGATCAGTTGCTCCTAACTTTAAGGCTGGTTTCGGCAATGATTGTGAAGCTGGTCAACTCGAAGTTGGCTATCGCTTCCGCAACGGAATCTGTGATTTTACCGGTGGACAAATAGATACGCTTCAAAACCTTGGTAAGGAGGTCAGTGCCAAGGAGCAGATGAGCAAGATCCAGATACCTATCCAGATTATCGGCGTCGCCAATGATAACACCTCTGATAACACGGCGGTTATCAAGGCTTTCGGTTTTACTTCACCTAATCTGACTCGCATCTGCTTTTATCCCGAGGGCGTAGGTCATGCGACGATAGTCGCTGGTGATTTCGTTCCTTTCCTGTCTAACGATACGGAAATCGTGAGCACCCGAGAGCGTAATGCTGTACCGCGGTTTACTCGCTACTGGGCGCGTCATGTGCAAGATCGCATCATCGAGTTCGTTGCAAACGGATTTAGTCCTGACGGCGGACCATTTAGAATTTCGGCTGAACCAACCACAGAAACGAACGCTTCTGCCAAGGGCTGTGAGTTTCAGGTGAATTATGATGATATCCTAAAGAAGAATCGCGAACTCTGCGCTTCAGATCCACGCGTTGATCCCGACTATTGCGGGGATCTTGAGCAAGCGATTCAAACAGCATGCAGCAAGAAGTCTATCGATCCTCTACCAGCAGGCAATTCCTTTAAAGCTTACTGTCAGAGTCGCCAGTTCTAGACTTTTGCTTGTGATGGAGGTCTCCACGTGAAGGAGGCCGCCGTTGTGAGGGTTTGCGAGGTACGGCTCTTATTGAGATTGCTCGTGGTCCTCATGACATTATAGCAATCTCCCTTAAATGGGGTAAAAACCGGGGAACCTGGAGTTCCCAATCAAAGACAAAGTACCACAGGAATCATTGGGAAATTTGGTGCTTTCCTGTTCCAAAGTGAATTGGCGAGACTGGATTTGAACTAGCGAGCCTCTGCTCCCACAACAGATGCGCCACCAATGATGCTCGATATCCCGTAACTGTCGAATGAGACAAGGTACTTGTTGCTGATAAGCAAAAAAAAATGCTCTTTGAGAAACGAATCGTGGTCCTGCATCGTCCTCCTCATAAGCAAGCAATAGAGATTGATGCAGAAGGAGAAAAGTTATGAGAAAGCCATGGTTTGTTCGTCTAACGTGGGTTGCTGCAATCATCACAGTATCGGCCTGCTCCGAGCCCAGCAGCGACTATTCCAGGAAGGAAGCAAGAGCACCAACGGAACCATCCCCCGCGTTCCCAGCTACTAGTTCAGAGGCTGTCGCTGACACTGCAATCGAAACAAACATAGAGACTACAACCTTTCCAGCTGGAATGCAGGGGGCCGAATCGCCGATTGAAGTCGCTGGAGCTCAAGATCACGAGCATGGGGATACCAACTTCCAGGGGGTAGCGGGCACCAGAGGTTCGACGCGGTGCCTGGTCGAACTTTCTCAATGCAGTAATGGTCGCACGACAGGCAAACTCCACGAAGATAACTGGGAAGGAGCTGCGAGCAACCTGTCCCGGTGTCTGAGACGGGCTGGCGAATATGCCGCATGGTGTGAAAACACCAACCGTGGCTCTGTGAGCGTGAAGTTTCTGGTCAATAACCGGGTCGTAGGATCCGCAAGAAGCAACTGATATTGCGGGTGGTCGCGAGCTCAAGACGCTTCGATTTCTGCGCTTGGGCTCGCATAGTTCCAGCAGATTGTGCAAAAAATGACCGCCGTAAAGAGGTCATGATCATCTCAGAACCAGTCCGCACCAAGGGGTATCTTCCTGGATATCTCCATTTGAGAACTTTCGTATCCTAACCGGAGCAAAAAATTTTTTTAAAATCCATTCCCCTCTCTGACTCATGAGAGTGAGCTTGCCTTCTTTGCCGTGAATTCATTCTTGTAACCCCATGTGTTCTGCTAGATGACCCTGAAGTGCAAGTAGTTTTGCATGCGTCGAATCAAAGAAAAAGCATCTTTGTGGGTCTAAGCGCATGGAGCTGTCGAGTTGTTGTTACGATTCGAGAGAGGAGCAGGAAACGGCTGCCTCAAGGGCTTAGATGCGATTTGAACCAACAGCTCGGGCGTAGCCCCTTACGGTCGAAACGTGAGGGGTGGCAGCTACTAGCGGCGAGTTCCTTCTCATTCCAAGGGATCAAGTTTTCGGTTGACGGACGCTCGCAGAGGGTTCCAGCGACAAAGGTATCAAGGCGGCACTGTGGGGTTGGATAGCCTAGATTGGTTTGGCTCACGATTTGACTGTCAGGTTGGTTCCAGTCAATCGTTGCACCTTCGAGTGATGCAAGAAAGGAGGCAACTCGAAATGATGCTTGCATAGCACGTGCACAAAAGCTCCCACCCCAAATACTTTGCTCGGAACAAAGGGCAGCGGGACGCGATGGTAAGGGTTCGCCGAATCCAGTAGGATCCTTCCCCCAGAGTTTTTTAAGACAGGTTTGTGTCGCAAAATAATCAGCATTTCCTTCACTCGCAGACCAATCGTTAAGTTGAGGAAAACCAGCAAGGTGATGGCCTATTTCATGACACACGACGAGAGCCAATCCATCAGGGGTCATCTCGGGGTGACGGGCGAGTCCCCCGAAAATTCTGATGATCCATTTCGAGTTCACCTGGATCGAGTGGGCATCAACCGAGGAGCTGCTCCAGTATCGCTGCAGGGAAAGATCGCCACCGAGTTGGAAGATCGTGTGACCATAGAGCTGTTCGATCTGATCCAGGACTCGATTGAAAGTCTCCTCAGTCATACCGTTCGATCGTTCTTCGATGAGCTTGACGGGGTGTTCGCTCCGTGGAACGATCGAAGCTTGAGCAAGCGAGGCTGTAAACAAGCAACCCAAAAGTAGACGAGGTAGCATCAGCAGATCTCCTTTGTCTCATGATCCTATTATGGAATGCATCCGAGTCTAACGGAAAACAGAGCCACGACAAATACGGCATGATGCCAGCTCTTCATGCGCAAGAGCCCAGGGAAAGGCCAAAGGCCCATCGGAATAACCGCCTTCAGATCCTCGGGGACCGGGTCACGAAAAGGTGCAATGTATCGTTGCAAAATGCGACTCCTGGTTCGGAGGACGACCCAGTCCCTGTCGGACTTGGGATATTGGGAGTCAGAACCTTTCGTCTTTTTCTGAACGCTTGCTGGGTCTTGCGCGTATGCCTGCCTTCCTGGGCGCTGGCTTGTACGAAGACTGTTATCCAAGATTAAACAGGCACTTCGGGCCAGCAAACATACGAGACTTGGTTGCTTCGCTCGACTCGCCTGGAGTTATGATTGGTTTCATGAAATTGCTCCAAGGCCACGGACAGCATAGGTTGCATAGATCATTGTATTTTTTTTGAAGCTACGCTTCTAAGCAACAAAAACGCGCAAGCAAGAGCCATAAGGGCTTGACAGGTGCAGGCGCGTAGTCTAAAAGACACAGCAGAAGCCGACGGATTGTCCGTCACACGTCACCTCCACTTATTTGAGATGTTGCATGTCTAAATCTTCTAAAGTTGCTGTCTTGAGTGCGTTCGTAGCCAGTGTGTTGTTGAGTGCTTGCGGTGGTCTCGATCAAGACAGTAACCTCGATAACTCGAGCAAGAAGAAGTACCGGCTGGTCTGCCTTGCAAATATGAGTTACCCCAATCAATTTGGTAGCTTCGATGTTCGAACTGTCCGGGCTGAGGGAACCAAGGAATACAAGATGGATAAAGCCAAGTTGGTTGAAGCTAGAAAGGAAAAAGATGAGTACAAGGCCGTCTTGACCAATCTCATCACCGCTTGCAACAGCCTTCACCCGATCATGAACGTTTCGGGATGCTCGAATATCGATTGGAACAAACCAGAAGTTTTGGTGCAAGATCCTGCGAGTCAAGGACAGTCGAAGATCATCACCTTCGCATACAGCGGTCGCCACCAAGGTATCGAGCGGAACTACAAAGGTGAATACTTCTGCCAGATGCGTGAATTCACAACAGCCCCTTGATTTTTTGTGAGTGTTCAAGGGCAAAGGTGCCGAAAGCGCCTTTGCCCTTGTCTTTTTTTGGTTTGCCTCACGCTAGATTCCGCTCGTAAGCTCTTTTTGGGGCCATCTTTGAAAGAGGGTGCTGGAGAAGAGTCTCCCTCATGCGAGGTCTTTTTTCTGAAGCAACGATGAGTCGGTGCTTGTTTCCCGACATCGCTGCTCCGCTCTTTTGCATAAAATTCAGCAGGTCCGCCGACGCACCCAAGGCCCACCCCAGCATGGCACTTCATCCTTCCGGCCCGGGGACGGGAGAGTGACTCGGGTATGCATACATGACCTGTTCTCAGAATCGATCATCCTGAGAACGTTTCTTTGGCCTCTCGTGGTTCTGGCTTTGCCTTTGCGTCTGATTTTCGTTTAAATCACTCTAAGCCATCATGCCAAGGGAGCAAACTCATGTTCTTTGAGACACTTCTCCGACTTCTTACGCTTATCCTGACCGTGCTGTCAGGCTCTAGCCCAAACAATGGTCAGTCCCAGCCGCCTCCCTTGCCGCCGCCAGCGACCCAAGAACCCGCAGTCCCGCCAGCAGCAACGGGCTCAGACGATGAAGAGCAGGCTGGACAGGCGCCAAGCAACTACAGCATTCGCTACGAAGAGGGCGTGCTGGTGCTGAGCTACAGCGCTCAGTTCGGCCAGACTTTATTCGATAGCTTAGCTGGCCTAGACATCGCCCTGGAGTCGGACGAGCAGCTCAACCAAATCAAAATAGCCAAAGGTTTGCGTTGCATGGCTCCTGCATCCGGATCACCTGCGGTCTGCGAACAGTCTTTCGATGAATACGGCGACAGCCCCGAAGAGACACCCGCACCTCGGGCCGGGGACTCATGGATGGCGTTGCGAATCCGCGGCGATGCAGCTGCAGGAATCTATACCCATCTGAGTCCAGAGACAGAAGAGCAGATCGAAGGGCCGAACGGACAAAGCGAGAACCGTCGCGCCGGCATTCGGATCAGTTGCTTCGAATCGCGGACGGATGAGGGTCTTGCGACCTACCGCTGTGAGCAGTTTGTAAGCCAGGGTGGATTCATCTGGGCCAGCGGCGGTGATCCCGCGATTGGAATTGGAACTAAAACGATCACGCTGGAGGACTAAGAGATGCAGATATTGCTCCTGACTCTTACCACGCTTTCGATAGCCTTTTCGCTGTTCGCTCAGGCGCAGTCTGGTATTGCTCCGATCGTTGGCAATTCGACGGTCAAACCTGTGACAGGCTTCCCAACCCTGCCGACTCCCCCGTTGACGCCTCCGGCATCGAGTCCGTTGGATCAAGCTGTTCCCGGTCGGGAACGGCCTTTCGAAGCTCCCTACGTACTGGGTATCAAGACCTCGAGCACACTGCAGACCACTGTGACTTGTGAATTTCTGCATCAAGGATTCCTGATCAGTCGAGCTCGGGCCGGAGGGGTTTCAGGTTTTGCACTCGAGGGTAAGGTTCGGATTGATGCTTCGATTCGCTCTCTGGATGTCAGCTGCTCGATTCCTGGCTACGAAGGAGCTACCACAACGTTGACCCTTGAGAATGGCTCGTTCCGAGGGGAGCTGATCTTGGATCGACCGAGCCTCGTCTATCTGTCGAATACAAGCCTCAGTGCCGGTCGCGCCGATATTACGATCCATGTTCCTCCGCTCCTAAGGCAGGAGGTCGTGCTTGCAGACCAACGGTACACTCAGCTGGTGATGGACGATCCTCGGGTCGTCAACAATAGTCTTCGTGACAATCCGCAGGATCCGAAGGTTCCAACGCTCAGCCTTGTCTTAGCGCTTCCACTCGACGCGAAAATCAGTCAACTCCGGGTCGACGGCGAAGCGATGGGGACGACGCGCGGGATTCGGTTAGGGCCAAAAATCGCCGGTGATCAGGCGAACAATCCACCCGTACTCATCCACCCTCAGCAACCCTGGCAACAGGGTTTTCTGAACGACCCACGCTATCGGGTCTATCGGGTCATGCTTCCTTTGGTCGCTTACGATCCTCGTGATGAGGCTTTGACTAGTTTTCGGCGCCTCAAGGTTTCCCTCGAGTTTAATTCCGAACGGAATTGCTTCAGTCTGGAGACCCCCACATCCGGCGATGCTGTGAGTCGCTATCTCAGCGGAGAACTTTCCGGCTACCGCCGTATGGTGCTGAATCCGCGCGACCTAGGCCGGACATGCAAGAGGATCGAACCAGGGCCAAACGAACTACCGGAGCTGGGACCCCTGTCGACCATCAGCCTCCAAAGTACGAGCGCCCCACCCCCCCAGGCTGAGCTGCTGATCATCGGTACCAAAGCTTTTTCCGCAGCGGCTCAGAGCTTGAAAGTCCACAAAGAGGATCGAGGGATACGAACGGCTGTTCTGATTGGAGAATTTGCTACAGCTGAGGCCTTACGCGCAGCGATTCGCGAGCAACAGAAGATATCGATTAATCTCAAATGGGTCCTCCTGCTTGGCGATGTTAATATTCTGCCAACCTTTTATCACACTGGCCTCAGCCCTAGCGATCGAGCACGGCCAGCAGGTGACATGTATTACACCCAGATCGATCCTGCCGCAAGTCAGCCTTATAAAGCGACACTGCCTGCAACACTGAGCATCGGACGTCTCCCTGTTCGGGACGTGACCGACATGCAGCGGATCCTGAGCAAAATCATTGCCTATGAAAGTAATCCGAGCGCCTCTGCGGCCTTCTACCGAGCGCCCACTTTTGCGGCTAATCTTTCGCCTGCCGTCTTCGGTGATCAAAGCCGGGCAGCTCCGGATAATTACGCTGAACCGCTAGAATTCGGTGTGGTCAAGCAGCTTCTGGCTCGAGGTTATCGCCCCGAACGCATCTATGCGAGTGATACCCAGCCGCCACCGACCTCCTGGGCGGCTATCGAACGGGGCTCGATCGATGTCACTGCTCTGGCTGATGCGAAAGAGGGCGCAGTCCCCGAGCTCGCCTTCCATATCGACGGGCAGAAGGCCTTGATCGACGCCGCCATGGCAAGGGGCGCAAGTATTTTAACCCACAGAGGGCATGGGACTGTCGACGCTTGGTCAACCCCAGATTTTGATTGGTCGGCGAGTTGGAGCATTCAAAACAACGAGTTTCCTTTGGTCACAAGCCTCAACTGTCTGGTGGGATACTTTGACAACGAAACGATCACCCCATATTTGAGCAGTGGTTTTTCTCCCCTCAAACCTGACGGCTACACCACACGACGCTTCCTTGGTGAGCTGCTGGTTCTTGCGCCTCAGGGGGCGATCGCCTTCCTCGGCAGCAATCGAACTGTGGCCTCGGGGTTCAATCAGGAGTTCAGCAACGGACTTCTGGGCTTTCTTTTCGAGGTGGACCCTTCGTCCACGACGCGAGAGAGTCGTCGCCTCGGTGAGCTTATGAACGATGCCAAGCTGCAAGCACGGGATCGACAGCGATCGAGCGAAGCCATCTATGAAAAGGCTTTCTTGGCTTACAATCTTTTAGGCGACCCCAGTCTCGAGGTGCAAGCCTACACTCCTACGTACGTGGCGGATACGCCCCAAGTTACTCTAGGCGATACCTCGGTGACACTTCGGTTCACGCTGCGGTCTGTGACATGTGTCCACTGTCCGACTCAAAATCTTGAGCGGGTCCCCGTGGTGGTCATACGCAACGAGCGCGGCGAGCTGGTCGGAAGAGCGCTCGCCAGTCCTGTCGCGGCTCAAGTGTGGGAAGCTCAGGTCATAGGCACAGGGGATCTGCGTGGGACCCAATTCACGTCGATCGTTTCAGGATCCAGTGTGCGCACCAGTCGCCATCCTTATGATGGGCGCAGCCGCTGAGAGTCCAAGTGGAAAGTCAAAGACCTGTTTTGTCCTGGTGCTGGACAGCCCTAGAAATTTCCTCTAGACTTCCAGCCAGGGTTTGAAACGGCGTGTTCCACGCTGGATCAGCGTTAGCAGCAGAACGCGCCCAGCAGACAAAGTCCCTCCGTGCGACCCTTGGGCTTGTCTGCGAGGCAGGTGGCGCTTTGTTTCCCATTTGTGCGGCGCATTGGATGCGATCTGCGCGTCAGTTCGAGGTGATCAACTCTCGTGACAGATACACTGGATACTAAAGCGCAGATAGGTCAGATCCTCTTAAAGGCCCAAGATCCCGCCGCCTTGTTCCGCGCACTCCACGAATTGAGAAAGCAGCAGCATAAGTATTTTTCGATAGGCTACATCAGTCGCGAGTGTGGTATTCCCTCGAGGGGCTATGTTTCAGAGTTTCTTAACGGCAAGCGAAGGCTGAACGAGCGGTATTGGGCACCCGTGATCCGCTGTTTTGGTTTAAAGGGCCGATTTGCTGAGATAGCACAGCTGATGTTTGCCCTAGAGGACGAAAAGGATCCCAGCACGCGGACCTCGCGAGAGCAGCGTTTGATTTCCCTCCGTCGCTCCATACAAAACGATGTAGGTTCCATGCCGCGCAAACTCCAAGGTCTTTTTTTTGCCTTCGAAGTCTTCTGTGCATTCGGACTGTTTCGGAATCAGCCTAGTAAAGAGGAGCTGAAACGCTACTTCGGGCGTGAATTTGCCCTCGAAGTAGAGTATGCGCTCAGCGCTCTCTTGACGATCGATCTGATCTCCTTGGACAGTGAGACACAGCGCTATACACTCAAACAGAGCTTCGTCCGTTTTCACGATTCCGAAGATGACGGTCTCAGCCACTATAATTTTCTCCGCTATGCCGTTAAGGATGCGGAGGCTAAGCTTAAGCAATGGCACAAGCATGAGGACGCTCTCTTTGAATCCACCGTGATCAGTGTGCGTCGGGATAGCTATCGTGAGTTTTTGCAAAAATACTTCGAAGAACTGGTCGTCACGGTGCGGGAGCTTGAATCTCCCGATGCTGATACGATCGTGCGATTCAACGTACAGATTTATCCGGTACGCTGATCATCTCGGAGAGTCTTCTACATCGTGATCGCTGGCGATTGATCTCGGCCTAATTTTTGATCTCATTAGCCTAGGGCCTGTTGACGTTTGAGATAAGTGATTGAAAAGTGGGGACAAACTCGTATTGTGGTTTTGCGAAAAACAAAATAGCGAGTTTGCCATGCCACGATTACTGCTCACGGATGAGCATTGGTCG
>Ga0209985_10001041_pt1 | contig 28603 bp, 34 predicted proteins | sample NOAtaG_FD_187305 | JGI IMG/M metagenome (GOLD analysis project Ga0209985, IMG submission 187305) | Freshwater lake microbial communities from Lake Erie, under a cyanobacterial bloom - NOAA_Erie_Diel6S_1000h metaG (SPAdes) (version 2) | ecosystem: Environmental > Aquatic > Freshwater > Lake ...
ACTGAATCTGGAAATGGCAGCCACAAAAGAGATGGTCGCAATCGCCTCGGAGATCAAGCCCGAGATGGCCATGCTGGTGCCCGAAGGCCGACAAGAAATCACCACCGAAGGCGGATTGGACATCGTGGGCCAACGCAAATCCCTGGCCAGCACAATCCGTCGGCTGCGCGATGCCGGAATTACGGTGAGTGCATTTGTCGATGCAGAGCTTGCCCAAATCAAGGCGGCCGCCGATCTTGGTGTTCAGGTCTGCGAAATTCACACCGGGCCCTATGCGGCAGTCTTTCATTCTCAGGGCCGGGATGCACAGGCTCCGGCTGTTGTCGCTGAAATCAAAAAGATTCGTCGCGCGGGAGAAAAAATCCAAAGCCTGGGCATGCGCTTTAACGCAGGGCACGCCTTGAACTACTTTAATGTGCAGCCGATTGCTGCGTTGCCGGGGGTGCGAGAGCTGCATATCGGCCATGCGATCGTCTCGCGATCAGTGCTCGTTGGCATGCGTGAGGCCGTTCGGGAAATGAAGCGCTTAATGCGCGAGGCCCATCAGGCCAATGGAGCTGCCTAAATGGTGGTTGGCATTGGCACGGATACCGTCGTGATTCGCCGCGTGGGCCAGATGATGGAGCGCTGGGGCGAGCGGTTCGCGCAGCGGGTGCTTGGGCCAGCCGAATTTCAGGAATATCAACGACGAAAATCCCGTGGCGTTGCAGGCGCTGATCGTGCCGTGCGCTATGTTGCGAAACGATTCGCCGCCAAAGAGGCCATCGGCAAAGCCCTTGGGGTAGGGCTGCATCATCCGATGTCTTTGCATTCGGTTGAAATTCTTAACGATTCCCGAGGCGCGCCCAAGGCAGTTGCCCGAAAAGCATTGCAGGACTATCTGCAGGAACGTCATTATCAGATTCATGTCTCGATTTCTGACGAGATCGAACACGCCCAGGCGCTTGCCATTGTGCAGACCACAGACCGATGAGCCGATTGGGCCCTTTTATCATTGATGTCGAAGGCACGCGGCTTACTGCCCGTGATCGGGAGCTCCTTGCCCATCCTTGGGTGGGCGGTGTGATCTATTTCACAAGAAATTTTGAAGACAAAACGCAGATCGCCGCGCTGACTGCAGACATTCATGCGGTAGCACGGCCGAAGGGCTGCGGCCGGCTTTTAATTTGTGTGGACCACGAAGGCGGCAGGGTGCAGCGCTTTCGCGAGGGCTTCACTGAGATTCCATCCATGTCCAGTATCGGGGCAATGGTGGCCGAGCAGCATGGCCCAAGCCGGCTGGCTGCGCTGGCCCGCGCGCGTCAGCTGGGCTATGTGTTGGCCAGTGAACTGCGGGCGGTGGGCGTTGATTTCAGCTTTACGCCAGTGCTGGACCTTGACTGGGGCAAAAGCAGCATCATCGGTGAGCGGGCCTTTCATCGCGACCCAGAGTTGGTCACTGAATTGGCATCAGCCCTCATGCATGGCCTGCTGCTGGCAGGCATGAAAAATTGCGGCAAACACTTTCCTGGTCATGGCTGGCCGCAGGCTGATTCTCATCTTGATCTGCCGGTTGATGAGCGGCCGCTTGAGGAGATCCTCTCGCAGGATGCGCTGCCGTATGCCCGCATTGGTTCACCCGCCCTTACTGCAGTGATGCCTGCCCATATTCGTTATGACCAGGTGGATGCACAGCCCGCAGGATTTTCAAAAATATGGCTGCAGGATATTCTGCGGCAGCAGCTGGGCTTTGATGGCGTCATCATCTCGGATGATCTCGCCATGGCGGGTGCCGCAGTGCTCGCCCATGTTGCCGATCGCGCCTGCGCCGCCTTTGCGGCGGGCTGTGATGCAACACTGATTTGTAACCGTCAGGATCTGGTGGAGCAGGCGCTGGATGAAGTCCCGCGGCGAATACCGGAGTTTCTGCATGACCCGCGTCGCAGGGGGCTGGAGCAATTGCGGCCCCTGCAATAGGGCAGACCATGCAATTGGATCGCTCGGTCTATGATCCCGACTGCCGTGACTGCAGCCGGCTCGCCCAGTTTCTGGATCAGGTCAAAAGCCAGCATCCCAGTTACTTCTGTAAGCCGGTGCCGCCCTTTGGATCAGCACGTGCCAGGCTTTTGGTTGTGGGCCTTGCCCCCGGCATGCATGGCGCCAACGCAAGCGGCCGGCCTTTTACCGGCGACTGGTGTAGCGATCTGCTCTACGGCACTTTGCATGCCTATGGCTTTGCAAAAAATCCACGATCGCTGTCTCGGGATGATGATCAGGCGCTGATTGACTGCCGGCTCACCAATGCCGTGAAGTGCCTGCCGCCTCAGAATAAGCCGACGCCTGCCGAGACCAAGACCTGCGCGAAGTATCTGGCCCAGGAGATCAAGTCGATCGGGCCTGAAGTCATCGTCTGCCTGGGCGCAGTCGCCCATGATGCGGTGTTGTCGTGCCTGGCAGGCAGTGAGCGATCGATTAAGCGTAGTGCCTATCGGTTTGCCCATGCCGCTGTCCATGAGGTCGCCGGCCTTCGTCTTATCGATAGCTATCATCCGAGCCGCTACAACACCAACACCGGCCGGCTGACTGCGGAGATGTTTTCAGCCGTTTTTGCGCTCGTGCGGCAGCATGTCTGAGTCAATCATCAAGTCTCGGCTGATGTCGATGCCCAATCACCCCGGCGTATATCGCATGCTGGGCGAGGAGGGCCGGGTGCTGTATGTCGGCAAGGCCAAGGATTTAAAAAAGCGGGTTGCATCTTATTTCCGCGGCTCCGGCCTATCACCGCGAATCGCCAAGATGGTGAGCTTGATTCGCGATATTGAAATCACGGTGGTGCGCAGCGAGGCCGAGGCCTTGCTTTTGGAAAACAATCTGATCAAGGCGCTGGCCCCGAAATTTAATATTCTTTTTCGTGATGACAAGTCGTATCCGTTTCTGAAGCTCAGTGGCCATGCGTTTCCACGTATCTCCTACTATCGCGGCGCCCTGGATCGGCAGTCGCAGTTTTTTGGGCCGTTTCCGAATGCATGGGCGGTGAAGGAAAGCATTCACATTCTGCAAAAGGTATTTCAATTGCGCAGCTGCACTGATTCGGTGTTTTCGAATCGGACCCGGCCTTGCCTGCTGCATCAGATCCATCGCTGCAGCGCCCCCTGTGTGCAGAAAATCCCAGCATCCGACTATGCCGATGATGTTGGTCGTGCTGTTCGGTTTTTAAAGGGCGGATCGGCGGAGCTTTTGCGTGAGCTGGAAGAGAAAATGAATGCGGCAGCCGGCCAGCTGCACTATGAGCAGGCTGCCTCATTTCGTGATCAGATCGCTTCGCTGTCCAAGGTGCTGGAGCAGCACAATATGGAGACCCATCCAGAGCTGGACTGCGATCTGCTGGCAGTCGCAACCGATGGAAAAAATATCGCGGTCAACCTTGCCATGGTGCGCGGGGGCCGCCACCTTGGGGACCGGGTGCATTTTTCCTCAGCTGGTATCGAGCTGCAGGAAGCGGATCTCAATGAACTACAGGATGAGGCCCTGCTTGCATTTGTATCTCAGCACTACGGATCGCATGAGATGCCGCAGGCCATTGTGGTCAACCGGCCCGAGTGTGTCGCGGCGATATCGGAGTGGCTTTCCGCCCAGGTGGGCAAAGAGATTCGAGTGCTGCATCAGCCCCAGGCCAAGCGGCGCGAGTGGTTAAGCCTTGCAGAGTCCAATGCCCGCCTTGGCCTGGCACGACGGGCCCAGGAGATGGGCTCACAGCAATCAAAGACACAGATCTTGGCCCAGACCCTTGGGCTAACTTCGGAAGGCGAGGATCCCTCGGACTTGCGGATCGAGTGCTTTGATATCAGCCACACGGCAGGCGAGGCGACCCAGGCTTCTTGCGTGGTCTATCAGCATCACGAGATGCGGCCGGCTGAGTATCGACGGTTCAATATCCGGGAGATCACGCCAGGCGATGACTATGCCGCGATGCGCCAGGCCCTTGGCAGGCGATATGAGCAGTTAGAAACCTTGCCGGATCTGGTGCTGATCGATGGCGGTAAAGGCCAGCTCGGTGTTGCGATGGAAGTCTTTGAAGGGCTGGGGCTTGATGCTTCGCTCTTAGTCGGAGTAGCAAAGGGCGAGGGCCGAAAGGTAGGCCTTGAGACCCTTATTTTTCCAGATGGCCGCGAGATTGCACTTGGGCCCGATCACCCTGCGCTGATGCTGATTGCAAAAATACGCGATGAGGCCCACCGATTTGCCATCACGGGCATGCGTGCGCGGCGGGCCAAGGCGCAGATTGGGTCCGTGTTGGATGATGTCGAGGGCATTGGTCCGAAGCGTCGGCAGCGGCTTTTGGCCCGATTCGGTGGGCTGGCGGGCCTAAAGGCTGCGAGTGTTGAAGATCTTGCCAGTGTTGAGGGGATTTCACGGCAGACCGCGCAGGATCTGTATCGGCGATTGCGTAGTTCATAATCCGCCGATGGTCTGGAACCTGCCGAATCTGCTGACATGGGCCCGCATCGTGGCCATTCCACTGCTGGTGGCGGTGTTTTATCTGCCGATGGGATTAAGCGAGCCCGAGCGTAATCTCTGGTCGACCATTATTTTTGTGGTGGCGGCCGTTACCGACTGGATCGATGGCTGGCTGGCCCGTAAGTGGAATCAGACCTCACCGTTTGGCGCATTTCTTGATCCAGTTGCCGATAAGCTCATGGTCTGCACGGCCTTGGTGGCGCTGATTGAGCTGGGCCGGCTCAACCCGATTATCGGATTGATCATTGTCGGCCGCGAAATCACGATTTCTGCCTTGCGTGAATGGATGGCATCTGTCGGCGCGCGGGCCAGTGTGGCTGTCAATTGGATGGGCAAGGCCAAGACGATTGCGCAGATGGTGGCGATACCGTTTCTGCTCTTTCATGGCAGCATTTTCTGGGGCCTGGTCGATACCCGGGCCTGGGGCCTGGTGCTGATCTGGGGCGCGGCCGTATTGACCGTGGTCTCGATGGTCTATTACCTGCGGGCCGCCTGGCCCGAGTTGCAGAAAAAAGCCTAAAAAAGCTAGAATCTTAGGCTTCGTGCAATGCGGGAGTAGCTCAGTTGGTAGAGCGCAACCTTGCCAAGGTTGAGGTCGCGAGTTCGAGACTCGTCTCCCGCTCCAATTACAAGCCCACCGGCGGGGTGGCAGAGTGGTTATGCAGCGGCCTGCAAAGCCGTGGACGCCGGTTCGATTCCGACCCCCGCCTCCAAACCTTCGTGCGATTTAGTGCGGCTTTTCTAGCCTTCGCGCTGCTGGCGCTCTCACATCTGGCTGCTTTTGCAGCGGCTGCAGATTCGGACATTCAAGTCCTGACTGAGCGACAGCAGGGCAGGATTGTCTCGAAAGCGAGCTTCCGATTGCCGCTGCGGCCATGTGAGGCCTTTGCGTTCTTGACGGATTACGAGGCCAATCTTCGGGTTCAGCCTGAAATAAAGGAATGGTCGGTGGACCGGGTTGCGGGCAATAAAGCGATTGTGCGCCGCCTGGTGAGGGATTCTGTACTGCTGTTCCCGATTCAACTGGAGACGGTTGTCGAATACACGGAAATGCGCCCAAGAGAATTGAGTTTTTCGTTGGTTCGCGGCGACCCGAAGTTCTATGCGGGCCGTTGGTCGATTTCCAGTGAGTCAGGCGTCAGCCGTGTTCTCTACGAGTCCGAAGTAGATTTTGCTCTCAAGCTGCCCAGGATTGTGATTGATGCGGTATTTCGCCATCGGCTGCGAGAGCAGTTTCGATTTCTTGTCGACCTGGCAAGACAGCGCGATTATCAGAACGCTGAGGCCTGTCGTCTCGCCTCGGGTGGCGTTAATTAGCGGGCGGCCGAATACCGCGGCAGAGAAAGACCAGAACGGCTCCCTCGTGTGAGCTTGGGGTAACAAAGCGGGGCAGGCCAGATCGGTGGAAGGTGCTCTCAAATACCGTCTTACCTTTGCCTTCGGCCTCGGGGAACATCTGGGTCGCAAGTTCGGTGTAAAGATTTCGGCGGCAGTCGACCTGGACATAATCTTTTCGGGAGCGATAGTTCAGCAGGCTCCTCGGGTTCATGGCATGGGGTGTCGGCTCGAACTGCTGGGCCTGTTTAAAGTCCAGCAGAATCCAGGTCCGAAGAAGCTGCGGCCCCTCATTGGTCAGGAAATTGGGCTCGGTTGAGACAGACACCTCATCCAGATCTGCGAGCTTTTCAAAGCGGGCGTGGGCAGCGGGCGTATTCAGGCCGACCCATATCGACACGGCCAGGCTCAACCAGAGGCTTAGCCCACGGACCTTTCGGTGACTCAGAAACCGAGATTTAAGTGCAGCTGCTCTTTCCATACCTGGATTTACGGATCTAGCCCCGGCTGGGTTTACTGGCCTGTCGAATTTGACCATAAGGTTAAATATAGACCTTAAGACATTGATTTTTAATAATTTTTAAGAATAAAATCCGCTTATGATTCGACTCGTTTCGGCTGTCTCTGTTTTCGTCTTGATCTCGGGCTGCGCCAGCACGTCCTCGAAGACTTTCTCTAAGCTCGATCGGGACCACCCCGCCTTTCACTCCGATGCCTGCAGAACTGCTGCTGATGACACCCGGCTTCACGATGAACTGAAATTGGCCCGCGTGATTGCCTCGCCTGTGGCTCTGGTGCTGTCCGGTGGGGTGCTCCTGCCGGCCGTGATTGCTGCAAACGCCGGCCTGGATACTGCCGATCGGATCGATGCCTCGCGCATGGAGATTCATTGCGGCGGCAAGGGCAAGACCGCGGGCGAGATTGCCACTGGGGTGGTGGGTGGTGCCGCCCTTGGAATTGTGACCGGCCCAGCGGTCAATGCGGTGGCCCCAGTCCCATTACCTACAGGCCTTGGGCCCACGCCCTCAGGCCGCTAGTGTCGGCCGGGCCAGTGCCGGCCGTTGTTCTTGCAGCACCGGCGCCTGATCCCACTGCTGCTGCAGGCTCCGAAAAGCCTGAATCGGACTCTCTGCTCCCACGATTGCCTGAATCACTGAGGCGGATGCGCAGCCGGTGGCACGAATCGCCCCCAGATTCTGACCATTCACGCCACCAATGCCAATCACCGGGTGGGGAATTAACCGCACCCAGTAACGAAGGTTATCAATGCCCTGGGCAATCCATGGCATTGCTTTGGCGCGCGTTGGAAAAAGCGGCCCGCACGCAACATAACTCGGCCGGATGCTGAGCGCACGGGCGACTTCCCAAAATGCATGGGAGGACACGCCAAGTCGCAGGCCCGATGCTTCAATCGCATTGAGATCGGCAATCAACAGATCCTCCTGGCCAAGATGAACGCCATAGGCGCCTTCTTCAATAGCCGCCTGCCAGAAGTCGTTGATAAAGAGCTGGCAGTCTGGGGCATCACGCGACATTGAAATCGCCTCGCGAATCTGCATCCGTATCTCGGGCGTGAGCTGTTCCGACTTAATTCTTAGCTGAAGAATCTTGGCGCCGGCTTTGAGCATCATCTCCAGCTGATCCAGCCGATCAACGATGGGGTAGATGCCCGGACTGGGATTCGACATCTCGGCAAATGCTTGAGCGGATCGCTTTGCGACCCGAGCATCAATGAGCTCGGGAAAATGGTGGCGGTCTGTGATCCAGTCGTAATGAGACGCTCCGGTCGACTCTGAATGCATCTGGCTGAGATCAGCCGCGGAGAGCTGAAATAAGGCAAGCACACAGGCATCCTCAATGACATAGCCGTGTTGCTGCCAATTCTGAACTGCTGTAAGCAGTGTCTGTACATTACTTTGATTGGCATTCAGATCAAGCCCTCGAGAAAGCAGTTCTGCAGAAAGCCGCTCCGTCTGAAGCCGCAGGCCGAACCGCTGATCGCGTATTACTGGTTCAATAGTTACTGTCATACCGAAAAAGGCTGGCCCGTGACGGGAGTCGAGGGTGTTGCAAAGGCCTGCGGGGGAATTACACCGGCAAGATAGCCCGCACGGCCCGCAGAAATCGCATCGCGAAACGCCGCTGCCATTCGCACCGGATCTTTGGCCTGGGCAATGGCGGAGTTCAAAAGCACCCCATCAAAGCCAATCTCCATCGCCTCGGCTGCATGGGATGGCGCGCCAATCCCCGCATCTACAATCAATGTGATGCTGGGGAAGCGATCCCGCATTCGAATTAAAGCCTCGCGGTTGGTGATGCCCTGGCCCGAGCCAATTGGCGCTGCCCAGGGCATCAGAATTCGGCAGCCCGCATCGACCAAGCGCTGCGCCACAATGATGTCCTCGGTGCAGTAAGGAAAGACCTCGAAGCCCAGCTCAATTAACTTAGATGCCGCCGCTACAAGCTCAAAGGAATCGGGCTGCAGGGTGTAGTCATCGCCCACCACCTCGAGTTTTATCCAGGGTGTCTCAAAAATCTCTCGGGCCATCTGCGCCAGTGCAATGGCCTCGGCCGCAGTTCGACAGCCAGCCGTATTGGGAAGAATACGCTTTCCGGTTTTGCGAATCAGATCCCACCAGGCCTTGCCCGAACCGGCACTGACATTGGCAGCCTGACGTTTAATGCCCATGGTCAGCACCTCGGCCTGACCAGCCTGAATGGCAGACTCCAATATCTGGGGCGATGGGTAGCCCGCCGTTCCCATCAGGAATCGACTGGAGAGTTCAATATCGCCAAAGCGGATCGGGTCAAGAGAAGAGGACATGGATTAGCCGCCGGTAATTGGCTCAAAGGTCATGATGTGATCGTCTGCAAAAAGTAGCCGCATGTCCCGCTCATTGCGGGCAACAAACTGGCCATTAATTGCAGTTGCACATTGCTCGGGCGCAAGTTTTAACTGCGCAATTACGGCAGCAAGGGAGCTGCCGTCTTCGATCTGCATCGCCTCTCCGTTAACAAAGATTTGCATCACTCAGCGCTTTCTCAATGACAGCAGGCGCTAAGAGCCAGCCATGCCGAAACATTCCATTAAGTCGTATGAGCCCTTTTTCGCTGTCGACCCAGGGCAGATTATCCGGTGTTGCCGGCCGCAGATTGACATCAGTCCAGAGAATGCGGGCCTCGGCAAGCGATGGAAAGATGCTAAATGCCGCCGATAGGAGCTCCATCGTGCTTTGTACTGAAATCGGAGAGCGATCTTCGCTCTCGATTTCGGTTGCGCCGACAACCAATTGCCCATCGGGCCGGGGCACGATATAGACCCGCCAGCGCGGATGTAAAAGCCGAACCGCCCGATGCAATTGAAAGCCGGGGGCGGCCAGCACAATGACCTCTCCGCGCACCCCGCGCACGGGCACCTCTGCAGCAGCGCCTGTGCCGCGTGCATCGATCACCCAATCAAATGATTCCGCGCCGTGACGCAGCTGCATGCATCCGGGCGTAATCCCAAGCACTGGCTCACCGAAACGCCAGCGGGCCTGCGAAACGGCAGCCGCAAGGTTTTGCATGGCCAAGGCTGGATAGAGATGGCCTTCTCCGATAAGCCTCCAGCAGTGCAGGCCAGCCTTTAGGCCTGGGGCAAGGGTGGCGGCTTCATCTGCGGCAAGCTTGATGACCCGAGTGCGATCACCATCAAGAAGTCGTAGCACCCGCTGCGCGCTGCCTAAGTCCGAGCCATGGCAGACCATCAGGCTGTCTTGTAGCTGCAGGCCTACACCCGAATCAAGATCCGATGGGGCCTTAGCATGCGTGCGAAGGTGAGCGTCAATTTCTTGCCATAAATGCAGCGATCGCTCGCCGAGTTTACGGACTGCGTCACCGCCAGTTTCCATCTCTGCAATCGGGCTGAGCATTCCTGCAGAGGTCCAGGCCGCCGCACGCGGCCCACTGGATTTCGGGGACAGCGAGTCGCTGGCCTCGAAGATCGTAACCTCATGCTCAGCACGCGCAAGTGCGAGTGCCGCGAGCCTGCCCACGAGGCCGGCCCCCGCAACGCCAATACGTAAACCCATACTAGGCCTTGTGGTAGACCTTTGCGCCTGATTTCACGAACTCGACCGACTTCTCCTGCATGCCCTTTGCAAGGGCCTCGTCTTCGGAGACTCCTTGCTTTGCGGCGTAGTCGCGGACATCCTGCGTGATCTTCATGCTGCAGAAGTGGGGCCCACACATACTGCAGAAGTGGGCGACTTTCATGCTCTCCTTGGGCAGGGTCTCATCGTGATAGGCCTTGGCGGTGTCAGGATCCAGGCCGAGATTGAATTGGTCATTCCAGCGAAACTCAAATCGGGCCTTTGAAAGTGCGTTGTCACGAATCTGTGCGCCGGGATGGCCTTTGGCAAGATCGGCAGCATGGGCTGCGATTTTGTAAGCGATGATGCCTGCTTTGACATCATCTTTATTGGGCAATCCCAGATGCTCCTTGGGCGTGACATAGCAAAGCATCGCCGTGCCATACCAGCCGATCTGGGCGGCACCAATGGCACTGGTAATGTGGTCGTAGCCCGGCGCAATATCGGTGGTCAGTGGCCCCAGGGTGTAGAAGGGCGCCTCATCGCACCAGTCCAGCTGCTTGTCCATGTTTTCCTTGATCAGTTGCATGGGCACATGGCCGGGGCCTTCGATCATGGTCTGGACATCATGCTGCCAGGCGATCTGAGTCAGCTCGCCCAGGGTCTTTAGTTCGCCGAGCTGGGCATCATCGTTGGCATCCCAGCCGCTTCCCGGCCGCAGTCCATCACCGAGACTGAAGGACACATCGTAGGCCTTCATGATCTCGCAGATGTCGGCAAAGTGCGTGTATAGGAAATTTTCTTTGTGGTGGGCCAGGCACCACTTGGCCATGATGCTGCCGCCACGGCTGACAATGCCGGTCATGCGGTTGGCCGTCATGGGCACATAACGCAGCAGCACGCCGGCATGAATCGTGAAGTAGTCCACGCCTTGTTCGGCCTGCTCAATTAGGGTGTCGCGGAAAAGCTCCCAGGTGAGCTCTTCAGCCTTGCCATCAACTTTTTCAAGCGCCTGATAAATCGGCACTGTGCCAATTGGCACGGGGCTATTGCGAATGATCCATTCCCGGGTCTCATGGATGTGTTTGCCGGTCGAGAGGTCCATGATGGTGTCGGCGCCCCAGCGAATGCCCCAGGTCATCTTGTCGACTTCTTCACCAATGCCAGATGAGACAGCGCTATTGCCGATATTGCCGTTGATTTTCACCATGAAGTTGCGGCCAATAATCATCGGCTCTGATTCCGGGTGATTGATGTTGGCAGGAATAATGGCCCGGCCGCGGGCAACTTCGCTACGTACAAACTCAGGCGTAATTTCTTTTGGGATTGCGGCGCCAAAGGACTCACCGGGATGCTGACGCAGCATCAACTCCGCCATGCGTGCGGAATTACCGCCTGCCGATTTCAGGCTCTCGATGTAATCGGTCCGCAGCATGTTTTCGCGTAGCGCAATGAATTCCATCTCGGGGGTGACGATGCCTTTTTTAGCGTAGTGCATCTGAGTGACATTCATCCCGGCCCTGGCTCTGCGGGGCTGGCGCTGCAAGTTAAACCGCAGCGCGACAAGCTTAGGATCATGGAGTCGATCCTTGCCAAAGGCGCTGGTGGGCCCAGAGAGGCGCTCGGTATCGCTACGCTCATCGATCCACTTGGCACGAATGGGGGCAAGGCCCGCGCGAATATCAATCTTTGCCTGCGGGTCGGTATAGGGGCCGCTGGTGTCATACACATAGATGGGCGGGTTTTTCTCTGCGCCCATCTGGCTGGGGGTGTCATCTTGGGTAATTTTTCTAAACGGCACACGCAGATCGGGCCGGGATCCCTGCACATAGACTTTTTCGCTATTGGGAAAGGGCGCGATCGCACTCTGATCCACGCTGGCGGTAGCGGCAAGAAACTGAGGATTAACGGCCATGGTGTTTCCTTTATTGAAGATGCATCGATTGGGGAGAAAAACTGTGATTGACCGGACCATGGCCGCTGCCAATGCGCATGGCGACTGCCGCGGAGATGGCCTGATAGACGTAATCCTGGGCGCCTTTGACCGCAGCCTTTAATGGATAGCCCAGTGCGAGAAAGCAGGCAATTGCCGAAGACAGCGTGCAGCCTGTGCCGTGAAGATTCTGGGTGTGGATGCGGGGCTTGACGATTTCGGTAATCGCCACGGCATCGGGCGCACCGGGCCGAGCGGTAAATTCCACCAGCATGTCCATGAGATTAGGCGACTTCATATGGCCGCCTTTTACTAAAACGTTTTTTGCGCCCATGGCGTGAAGCGCCTGGGCGCTGGCTTCAAACTGGGTCCAGGAATCAACGGTGGTGCCGATTAACCAAGAGAGCTCATCAAGATTTGGCGTGACAATCGTAGCCAAAGGAAAAAGCTCGCCAACAATGTGCTCTTGCGTCTGAGGCGTAATCAACCGATCGCCGCTGGTGGCCACCATCACCGGATCAAGCACCACAAAGCCCGGCCGATATTGCTTAAGCGCCGAGGCCACAACCCCAACAATTTCTGGCGAGTGCAGCATACCGATCTTGACTGCGTCGGCGCCGATATCTTCAAAGACTGCATCAAGCTGCGTACGCAGAAAATCCGGCTCAGGCGCATGGATGGCACGTACGCCCTGGGTGTTTTGCGCTGTTAGTGCGGTGATCGCGGTAAGCCCATAGCAGCCGAGGGCGGCAAAGGTTTTTAAGTCGGCCTGTATGCCTGCGCCGCCCCCGCTGTCGGAGCCGGCAATTGAGAGAACTTTTTTGGGAGAGGCCATTTGTGCTTTCCTACGCCGGTATCAGCCGGATCAGGTTCGAGGGTATTTCTCAGACCGGCCCATGCCGGTCACCCCTAGCGATGGCAAATGGTAGCGAAAAAAAAGCCCGCCGGGGAAGGCGGGCTTCGTTGTTCCGACCCCGGGGGAAGGGGATCCCCCGGGTGGGTCGGGATTACTTCGCCATCTTCAGGTCGGGATACCGGACCGATTCCACCAGCTCCTGAACCTGACGGCTCGGAGCGGGGGTGATCAGGCTCACGATGATGATGATCGCAAAACCCAGCGGCACGCCGAAGAGGCCAGCTGAGATCGCGGAGATCTCAAACCACTCGGTAGGCGCTGTCGGCACGGAGCGCGGAATTCCGAAGAAGACTTCGCGCAGCCAGACCTGGTTGTTGATCATGTACCAGAAGGTGATACCCACACCGGCCAGCATACCCAGGCTTGCGGCAATACCGGTGGTGCGCTTCCAGAAGATGCCCATCACGAGTGCCGGGAAGAAGCCCGCAGCAGCAAACGAGAACGCCGCAGACACCAGGAACAGAATGTCAGCAGGTTTCTGCTGTGCCACCAAGGCAGCCAACACGGCAACGACCAAGAGCATCGACTTGGACAGGGTCACGCGGCGAGAAACCGGTGCCGAGGGGTCGATCATCTTGTAGTACACGTCGTGCGACAGGGCGTTGGCCATTGTCAGCAGCAGACCGTCAGCAGTTGAAAGCGCTGCGGCAAGACCACCGGCAGCCACCATGCCTGAGACCACATAGGGCAGGCCCGCGATCTCTGGTGTTGCCAGAACCACGATATCCGCACCGATGGAGATCTCCGCCAGCTGCACGATGCCGTCTTTGTTGATGTCAACAATTGACAGCAGGCCGGGGTCTACCTTAGTCCAGTTCTGTACCCATGCCGGTAGCGATGCAAACGACGATCCCACAATGTCGTTGTACATCACGAACTTCACCAGCACCGCAAGCGCAGGCGCCGAGAAGTACAGCAAGAAGATAAAGAACAGTGACCAAGTCACAGAGCTACGCGCCTCCTTTACTGATGGTGTGGTGTAGAAACGCATCAGAATGTGCGGCAACGCGGCCGTACCCACCATCAAACAGAAGACCAGGGCTAGGAAGTTTTTCCGAGCTTTGTGCTGTGCGGCCTCGTCTTTACCCGGGAATGCTTGGGCGTGGGATGAGGGCGGGGCAGCACGGGCAGCACCAGCTTTCGCGCGGTCAAGACCCTTCTTGTAGGTGTCTTCATCCTTAGCGAATTTGTCAATGGTGCCATCCTTCTCAGCAGCAGCCTTGTCAGCGGCATAGGAAGCTGGAACATCCTTCAGCTTTTCAGTCGCGGCAGCAGCCCGGTCTTTGAAGATCGTGCGAACTTCGATTTCTTTCGGATCGGCAGTGATCTTCTTCTCCAGCTCGGTAACTTTTTGTAGCTGCTGTCCATAGACCAACTGGGGGATCGGGAAGCCAGTTTGTTTTACTGACAGCCATACCACCGGGATCATGTAGGCGATGATCAAGATGATGTACTGAGCTACCTGGGTCCAAGTCACGGCCTTCATACCGCCCAAGAAGGAGCAGACCAGAATTCCAGCAAGGCCCAAGAACACACCGACCTCAAACGTCACGCCAGTTAAACGGGTGGTGATCAGTCCAACGCCATAAATCTGGGCCACCACGTAGGTGAAGGAGCAGAGAATGGCGATCGCCACGCCGATGAACCGTGGAATGTTGCCGCCATAGCGGGCACCCAGGAAGTCGGGAATAGTGAACTGGCCGAACTTACGCAGGAATGGCGCCAGAAAGAGCGCCACCAGGCAGTAGCCGCCAGTCCAGCCCATGATGAAGGCAAGACCGCCGTAGCCCTGAAGGTAAAGGCCACCCGCCATACCGATAAACGAGGCTGCGGACATCCAGTCGGCGCCCGTCGCCATCCCGTTAAACACAGCGGGAACGCGGCGGCCGGCGACGTAGTATTCGTCAGCGTCGTTGGTACGGCTCATGATGCCGATGCCGGCATACAGCAACACCGTTGCAGCCAAAAATACGTAGCCCATCATGGCCCGTGAAAGGCCCATCTGTTCCGCGATGCCCAGCAGAATACAGAAGACGATAAAGCCACCCGTGTAGAAGCCGTAGACCTTTTTCAGTTGGCTTGTGAAGGCCTTCTGCGATTTGGCTTCGATGTTATGAGAGTCCATCATTCCAGCCATGATCAGTCCTCCTCGGCTTCAGCTACGCCGAACTCTTGATCAAGCTTATTCATGGTTCTGGAGTAATACCAGATGATCAGAATGTAGATGATCAGAGAGCCTTGTGCGCCCATATAAAAGGCGAACGGCCAGCCGAAAAAGTTAAAAGAAAGTTCGCGAGCATAAAAGCCCACGACGTACGTGACGATAAACCATATGGCCAGCAGAACTGCCGTCAGCCTTAAGGTTTTCGACCAGTACTCCTGGTGTTTTTCTGTTAATTGCATCAAAGTCCTCCTAAAGGAAGTGTTTTACTGCCACTCCGGCTTATCCTGCCGTTTCTTAAGATCAATTCGGTCCCCCCTGGGTTTTTACCTTCTCCCATTTATTTTCTGAACTGAGCAAACGGGTCTTCCACACCCGCCTGCACGCCAGTTTCTTTTTGTAGCTGCGCGGCCAGCTGTGGCTCGAACTTATGCAGCTTGCGAACTAATTTAATGCAGGCCTTCTCATCGCCCAGCTTGTGGTGTAGTGATGCCAGCTGGTAGTAGCCATAGGGGCTCATGGGCTGCAGATCAATGGTGCGCTCAAGGGCGGCCTTGGCCTCTTCGGGTCGATTTAGCGCAATCAAGGAAAGCGCTCTGCCGTAATGGGCCCGGTCCATTTTTTCGTGGAATCGGATGGCCTTATCAAAACACTCTAGGGCTTCGTCGTGGCCGGAGCGCTTCTGAATGAGAAAGCCCAGGTTAAACCAGGCCGCCGCATAGTCGGGCTGAATTTCCAGGCTCTTTTTCAATAACGCTTCTGCCTCAAGGTTGCGCCCCAGCTCAGACATGCAGGTGGCGGCTACCGTGAGCGGCATCACCCGCTTCTCACCCGAGCGTTCCTCGGCGGTGCGCATCCAATAGTCGGCCGCGATCTCATACTTTTTAAAGACCATGGCCCAGTTGGCGATCTGGGTGTAAAACCAGGCGTTCAGAACACTCATTTTAGGTGGCCTGTCCCATGGTCATGGAGACTTTCGTAAAAGATAAGAAAAGCCAGATCCAGAAGAGCAGCATCAGGGCTACGAAGGGCACATGACGATCCGAAACTTTGTTTGGGGTGATGACCCGGGCCGCCCGAACGATGGGGGAGGTCAGCAGGCGGAACATCCGATAGACCGCATTGACCTCGTGTTTGCCGAAACTTAAGACATACACCAAGCCCTGTCCGACAAGTAAGAGACCCGCGAATTCGGCGAGGCCCTTCAGGACGACCACAGTTCCCAACAAATTTGTCCCCTTTTTTGATCTGCTGCAACAGCCAGGCTTTTTCCCCAAAGCCCGGGGTGCTGTAATGCTTGTTGGGAACGCAAGATACTTTGAGTCTCGCCACATGTCTACTTAGGGAATAACACCGTGTCTGATGCGCTGCAGCAAGATTTGACCGAGCTGGCCCTTGATACACGCGTTGGTCAGTTAATTCGGAAAGATCCGCTTTCGTGCCTGCCTGGGACCTCGCTGAAGCAGGCCTTCGAGGCCATGGATGCCGCCAAGGCTGGCTCCATGCTGGTGTGTGACGCGTCAGGCGCCGTACAGGGCATTCTGACCCGCTACGACCTGATCAGTCGGGTGATCCTGCCCCAGCTGCCCTTAAGCACGCCAATTCAGCAGGTAATGAGTTCTGAGGTCATCACGATCGACGCCGATCGCGGCGCACTGGAGGCCATGCTTATGATGGCCCGCCATCGGGTCCGGCACCTGCCAGTGCTTCAGCACGGATTTCTGGTCGGGCTGATCTCCGAGGGTGATCTGGTGAGCTTTCAGCGGTCCAGCCTTCGGATTCTGTCGGCGAGCATTGAGCAGGCCGAAAGCCTTGGCGCGCTCAGGCTCTGCTCCCAAGAGGTGCTGCGCTTAGCCCGCAGGCTTTTGGCCCAGGGGGTCGCCGCGACCTCGCTTGCGCGCTTGGTGAGCCATTTAAACGATAGCCTCACTCGAAGAGTGATTCAGTTGACTGAGGCTCAAATGAGAGATCAGTTGGGCCCGCTGCCGCCGTGGGCCTGGCTGGCACTGGGCTCTGAGGGCCGAGAAGAGCAAACGGTTGCCACCGATCAGGATAACGCCATTATTTTTGAAGCCGATGGCCCAGCGTTTCGCAGCCGATTCATGAAGCTTGCAGCGGCAATCAACCAGGGGTTGGCGGACGTCGGCTTTCCGCTGTGCAAAGGCGGCGTTATGGCCATGAATGAGAAGTGGTGCAAAAGCGTGACGGAATGGCGCGACAGCCTCAGTGCGTGGATGCGTTCGCCGCAGCCCGAGGCCCTGCTGGATGCAAATATCTTTCTTGATTTCCGCGGCCTTTATGGCGAAGTGCAGCTCGCAGACACATTGCGCAAGTGGCTATCGGATCAGGTGGAAAGCCATCAGCTTTTCCTGCGCTCACTTGCCCAGGACGCGATGCGTGATGGGGTTGAGAGCCTTACGCGTAACGGCGTCCGCGTGAGCCTGGCCCGAGCACTGCGACAGCGCGGCTATCAGGTGAATTGGCTTGCACCCGCGCAGCTGGAGATGAAGCGGGGCGGCACTGCACCCGTGGTGGTTTTTGCCCGCGTGCTGGCTTTGGCAAAAGGCATATCGCAGACCTCAACCGATGAGCGGCTGCAGGCCTTAGTTGAGCGGCAGTCGATGAGTGCCGCCGAATCACAGCAGATGCGGGATGCATTTAATGTGCTGCAGCGTTATCGGCTGCGCGCGCAGCTGGAGTACGCCAGCCGGGCCGAGCGCGACGGGCGGGCCGAAGTCTCGCCCAATGTGTTGCAATTAGACAGCCTGAATTCGCATGAGATTGAGCGGCTCTCCGAGGCCCTCTCGCATTTAGGCGGCCTGCGCGCACGGCTTGAAATGGATTTTTTACGTTAGTCGGTGCTGCCCAATAAAAAACCAGGCCCGCGGGCCTGGTTGGAGTTTTGGCCACTTTCTCTCGGCCGGGGCATTCTTCTTCTTGGTGCTTCTTCTGCTTCTTATCTGAATTTCAATCGAAGAGTCTAATTCTAAAGCAGCTGAAAACACAGGATGGTCACGACCGTGGGCGCTGATGCGGCAGCCAGCAGGCCGAGCGGATTAATGTTTTCATCCTCGAACTGCCGCCGCAGAATAGCTGCACCGGCCGGATTTGGCGCATTGGCAATAATGGTCAGGCCCCCGCCGGTGACTGCACCTGCCACCAGTGCGTATTTGAATTCCTCGCTCAGACCCTCGACAAGCGATCCGAGATAGGTCAGCGCCGCGTTATCGGTAATCGCAGTCAGTGCTGTTGCGCCGTAATAGACCGCAGTGGGGCTCATATTGGAGAGCAAAGGCTGCAGCCACCAGGCCTGCATGCCGCCTAACACCACCAGGCCAGCAAGGAAAAACGCCACCATGAGGCCCTCGCGCAGAATCAGGCGTTCCTGAAATTGCGGATAGGCGGTTGCGATTCCCATGAACAATAAGAAGATGCCTAAAAAGATGGGCGGATGGTGGGCAAAAAGCACCACGCCGGCAATCATCAGCAGATGTAAGCCGATCATGCTGGCAGGGATGGATTCTTTTCCGGACTCTGCTGCGGCCAGGGCCTCACTGATTTCGTGATCTGCCTTTTTTAAATAGTCGCGGTAAAGCCACGTCACCACAATACCGTTGATTAAAACTGCGATTGCCGACTTCCAGCCGAAGTGAGTCAGCATGTAGACCGTATCCCACTGCCATTTTGCTGCCACCATCAGCACCGGGGGCGCCGCAAAGTGGGTCAGCGTGCCGCCGATTGAGACATTGACAAAGAGCGCGCCAATCGTGGCGTATTTAAAGCTCGTCGGGGTATGGCTGCGAAAGTAGGGCAGCAGCATCAGGGCCGCAAGTGTCATCGCAGCCGGCTCAGTGATAAAGGAGCCCAAAAGCGGCACCAGGGTCAGCAGCAGAAAATACCGGGCAGCGCCTGCAGAAAGCGGCAGCACGCGGGCTACGGAACTCACCAGCACGCGCGCGCTTTCCATCACGGGCCGGCTGGCGGCAATGACCATGATCGCAAAAACAAACAACGGCTCGGTGTAGTTTCGTGTGTCGGCGTATTCAACGGCAGGCTTAAACCCTTCCGCAAACATCATCCAGCCAAACAAAATAATCGACCAGAATCCGAAGACAGCCTCGACTTCACCGAGCAGGTGAAAGACCCCATGGTGGTTTGGATAACGGTGGGCGAGCCGCTCAAAGAGCTTGGCTGAGAAGGTATGGAGTACGGCGATCGCAAAAATCGCTGCGGCAACATATTGTGTCGTTTCGGACATCTGGCTCCCCCTTAATAATTTTGCGTTCGATCAGGATTTCAACGGATTCCTGTCTCGCCTTGCTTTGGCCGATTGTAAACTGGCTGCCGTATGCGAATTCAATTTGCCTCAGATCTGCATTTGGAATACCTCAATCGGCGGTTTCCGGATTTCGTGCGCGTTGCGCGACTGGGCAGCGCAGAGGCGGACCTGCTCATTCTTGCCGGCGATATTCACGTCGACACCCACATGGTGGAAAAGTTCGGCCGCTGGGAGATTCCCGTACTGTATGTGCCAGGTAATCATGAGTTCTACGACACCGCAATCCATCCGCAAGTAGAAAGAATTCGTCTTGCAGCGCGCGACTCTGCAATGCGGGTGTTGTTTCGTGATGAATGGATCTTTGGGGGTGTGCGTTTTTTGGGCTGCACCTTGTGGACAAACTATCAACTGATGGGCACAGGCGGCCGTCAGCTCGCCGCGATGTTGGCCTCCGAGGCACGGATCGCTGATCACCGAAAAATTATGGGCATTGATAAGCCCGGCCAGGGCTTTTCCGCCCAGCAGGCCTTTGAGCAGCATCAATGTGATCGGGCATGGCTTGAGCAAAAACTCAATGTGCCCTTTGCAGGCAAGACCGTTGTTATTACCCACCATGCGCCTTCGCGCGGCAGCGTGCATCCGCGATTTCGAGGCGACCCCTGCAATGCAGCCTTTGTTTCAGACCTAGATGATCTGGTGGAGAAGGCCGATATCTGGATTCATGGCCATGTGCATGACAGTTTTGATTACCAGGTCGGCAAGTGCCGCGTGCTGGCCAACCCGGGCAGCTACGCCACGACGATCGGCAAAGTGAAATCACCCGAAGCGCTTGATTACGAAAACCCGCTTTTTGATCCTGCCAAGACCATTACGCTTGCGACCTAATGCCTTGGTGGCCCGCAGGCGGCTGGGGCGATCGTGGGCCGCGGGGCTAAAATGCGGCCTGCAGTTACTGCCCGGATGATGAAATAGGTAGACATACAGGACTTAAAATCCTGGGGCGCAAGCCGTGCCGGTTCGATTCCGGCTCCGGGCACCACTTCAAAAAGTCTTCAAAATGGCGCCCTCGGCGCTGCACGGACCTTAACTTGCACTCGGGCCTGTCCGTAAGCGTTGCAATGGAGGACTCTCTACGATGTCGCGCGCAAACCGTTTATCAACACCGCTTCTTTTAGCCCTGGCGGCCCTCGCACTGAGTGCCGGCATGGCCAGTGCAGCAGATGTCAAGCCTGCGGCCGCCCCCGCGCAGGCTGCAATGCCTCCGGCCCCACCCCCGCCGCCACCCGCGGCGGCAGCCCCAGCGGCTGAGCCGGCACCGAAGAAGGCGGCGCCTGCAAAGCGGGCAGCCAAGCCGAAGGCCGCGCCGATGCCGCACTGGAGCTATCACGGCGCCGATGGGCCCGATAACTGGGGCAAATTGCATGCGAGCTATGGGCTGTGCGATTCCGGCAAGCAGCAGTCCCCGATTGATATCCGCGGCAGCATTGGCGTTGATCTGCCCGAGCTGCGGTTTAACTACGCGCCCTCACGATTCTCGGTCGCCAACAATGGCCACACCCTGGAGGTGGCCTACCCAGCAGGCGGCAGCCTGACCTTTGCAAGCAAAACCTACCAGCTGGTGCAATTCCATTTTCATCGGCCAGCGGAGGAAAAGATTGAGGGCAAATCCTTTGAAATGGTGGCCCATCTGGTCCACCGAGATGCCCAAGGGGCGCTGGCAGTCGTGGCGGTGCTGATGACCGTGGGCGCAGAGAATCCATTTATTCAGGCCCTCTGGAACCATATCCCTTTGGTGGCGGGTCAGGCCATGGCCTCAGCTGCAGATGTGGCGATTGACTTAAACCGCTTCCTGCCCAGAGAGCGTCAGCTCTATAACTACATGGGCTCGCTGACCACGCCCCCCTGCTCAGAGGGTGTCCAGTGGTTTGTCTTTCAGGAGCCTGTTGAGGTCTCGCCCGAGCAGCTGCGTACCTTCGCCCGGCTCTTTCCCAACAATGCCCGACCCATTCAGCCCACCCATGGCCGGCTCATTAAAGAGTCGCGGGGCAGGGTGCGATAAGGTCGCGGCCTGACCGGGGCCTTAAACCGAATGCTAGGGAAAGCCGTAAACTGCCTTAAGAGGTGGGCTAGAGGCTGTTTTACTTGGCCACACCGGTTGCAGTTTGGCGCCAAAATAACTCTCTAAAAGGAGTGAGAAGTGAAAACTAAATTATTGATTATTATGGGATTTTCTGTGATGTCTGGTGCATGTGCTCAGACTTCACCTTCAGTTCAGGCGCCCGCCCCCGCGAGGACGACAGCCCCGGCGGCTGCACCGGTGGATAGACCTCCGGTTGTTGCAACCCCCTATTACGCCGTTGCCGTGAGCCGCCCCGACAGGACGAACGACTATCCCGTTGAATATCGGGTTCAGGTGCCGGATACAGAGTCGAGAGTTCGAGTCGTCGAGCGGATGGTTTACGGGGATCTTCGTCTCCAGCAACAAGGAGAGACGGTCGGCCGCAGCACGGGCAGCCCTGGCGTGACAGTTGGCAATAAGTGAACAGCGGAGGATTTATGAAGAATTTTTACGTTAAAGGTTTACTCGCACCTCTGGCCCTCGCGCTCGGCGTAGAGACTGCCGCCGCTTTTCCGATAACGAAGGAAAGTGTTGCATTAACGGTGACCCGGGAAGCCCCCTTGACCTTGAACTACCCGAGCTATGAACCGATCATCGTCCAGCTCAGCGGCACGCCTGCCGGAATTTTTAATTCAGGCATGATGTTTTTAACTGAGCAGATTGAGCGTAATGCGCATCCAGATTCGCGGGTTCGCCCAACCGTGATTACGAGTTTCGTTGATCTCAATAATTTGGGTGAGACCTCGGGCCTTGGCCGCTTAATGGGTGAGCACTTTATGCATCAGTTACAGATCCGTGGCTGGAATGTCACGGATATCCGCATGACCCGCGACCTCATCATTAACGAAGAGGGTGAGTTCTCGTTAAGCCGAGAATTAAAGCGCCTTCGTGGCACACTGGCTGCCGCCAATGTGGTGACGGGCACCTACACCGCCACGGTCGATGGCATCCTGGTCAGTGTTCGAGTGCTTGATCTGGCGACCGGTCAGGTGGTCTCCACGGCGCAGACACGCTTTATGCGCGACAAATTCATCAATTCCTTGGTGGATAAGCCAAGGCCAGCCCCGGTGGTTCAGCTGACCCGATAAGATTTGCGTTAATGCGTAAAAATTCTATACGGGCTTTTGCAGTCCTGGCTGGGTTTGGGGCGTTGATGCTGGGCGGCTGCGCAACGGGCGTTGATCGCATTGATAACGCGCTGTTGAAGGATCACCCGATTGAGGATTGCCGAATTTCCAGAGACGAGGCGATTTCTCGCATCGATATGCGGCAGCTTCTGGAGCAGGTGACAAAGGAGATCTGCCCGCGCCTACTGGAGAGCGATGCGTCGTCTGGCAATCCCCGCGCCGGATATGTGGTCCCGGATGTGGTCGACATACAGAACTATGTGCCCGGGTCAGTCGGGATTTCGATGGGAGAGCTTTTGCGGGCCAGTATTTTTAATGTCTGCAAGGTACCCGTTCGGCAGGTTGAGCTCTCCAGTGCAATTAAGTTTGATTCAAGTGGCATGGTCATTCTGTCGCGTGATCTCAATCGCGTAAAGCAAAGCGTGTTTCCGGCTGAGACCGCGGTGATCGGGACTTACCATCTTCAACGGAACAAGTTAACGGTTGTCGTGCGTCGACTCTCATTAGAGTCGGGGCTTATCACCGCAATCGGAACGCGTGAAGCCCGCTGGAGATGTTCCAGCCCCGGCTTTGGCAGCCCATCTTTCTCTACCTCTATTCACTAAAGTGAAGTGTTGACTTTCGGCAGAGGTGGGTTCACTCTGCCGGGCACTTACCGCTTTCGGATTCGACATGACACTTAGCTTAAAGCTAAGGCTGTACCACGCCCTTTTTGGAAAAGAGCCCGGCGATCGGCTGCGCTTAGTTCTGGAGATTGTGATCACTGGGCTGGTCTTGGCAAGCCTTCTGGCGATCATTCTGGAATCCGTTCCGGCTTTACACGACCAATACCAGCGTGAATTTCATTTATTTGAATTAATCGCAATCGCCTTTTTCACAGTCGAATACCTGGTAAGAATTTGGTGCTGCACCGAGGGCAGTCCCGATGACCCAGCATGGCGGGCACGGCTGCGCTATATCTTCAGTTTTTATGGCCTGATTGATCTGCTGGCGACACTGCCGTTTTATTTGCATGCGCTTTTCCCCGAGGCGGATCTTCGGTTTTTGCGCGTGGTGCGGATGCTTCGGGTGCTCAAGCTCTCGCATTACAACACTGCTCTGGAGGATCTTTTCACTGCAGTCATGGATGAGCGCAAGTCGTTTTTGTCTGCGGTCTATATTCTTTCGATTGCAACGCTAATGACCTCTTGCCTTGCCTATTACGCCGAGCACGAGTCCCAGCCTGATAAGTTTGGCTCTATTCCGGATGCCATGTGGTGGGCGGTGATCACGCTGACCACCGTGGGCTATGGCGATGCCGCCCCGGTGACCTTTCTCGGGAAGGTGATCGGCATCATGACCGCGCTGCTCGGGGTCTGCACGGTGGCGTTGCTGACCGGTATCGTGGCCAACTCATTTGCCAACCAGATGGCGCGAAAGCGGGCCATCTTCGAGGCGGAATTGGCCAAGGCCTTGCGGGATGGGGAAATCAGTGAAGACGAGCAGCGTGTGATTGAGCGGCTACGGCAGTCTTTTAACCTTACCCGTGAGCATGCCAATGCCATCACTGAGCGACTGCGGCAGGAGCGTTCGGGACCCTAGGCTTTTTTGCTTGACTTACGTTATATTTAAAAATATAATGTCTTTAGCTTAATTTTTCAGAGGGAGCGGGGCCAATGCCAGAACTCACCATGGAGATCACCTCCTTGCGTGCTGCCGCAGGTCGGGCAGCGGGCTTTTTGCGATTGATGGCCAATGAAGATCGGCTGCTGTTGCTCTGCCAACTCACCGAAGGCGAATGCTGCGTCAGCGACCTGGAGTCCCGCACCGGCATTGAGCAGCCAACGCTGTCGCAACAGTTGGGCGTGCTGCGCGAAGAGGGCCTGGTCAAGACCCGTAGAGACGGCAAGTATGTCTATTACTCCATCGGAGATCCGCGGGTGGGCAGCATGCTCTTGGCGCTGCACGGATTGTTCTGTTCGCAAAAAAAATCTCGCAAAGGAGCAACGCATGCAGCTTGAGATGCAACCCAAACCCTTTTGGCATCCTCTGTGGGCGGGCATCGCCCTAGGGGTTGTCCTCCTCCTTACCTTTCTCATCACCGGCCACGGCCTTGGTGCGACTGGATTTACAACCCGCGTGACGGCCTGGTTGGCATCGGGGATGCCCGCTTTTATGGGCGAACAGAGCTATCTTGGTCCGATTGCAGAGGAGGGCATTTTCTCCGCCTGGATCACATGGCAAGTCATCGGGGTTGCCTTGGGCGCAGTTTTTTCCGCCTGGCTAGCGCGCAGGATTCGATTTCAGATTGACGGCCAGAAAACACTGGGCACACCGCGTCGTTTGATCACCGCATTCGCGGGTGGGCTGCTTGCAGGCCTTGGCGCGCGCATTGCCGCAGGATGCACAAGCGGCATGGGGCTCTCGGGTGCGGCCACCCTTAGCCTGGCTGGATTTACTTTTTTAATTACATTTTTTGCAGCAGGCTTGGTGGTGAGCCGGCTGGTTCGGGGAGTTCGATAATGTCGCCGATTGAAATTCTCTCAGGGCTTGCGCTCGGTTTCGCATTTGGTTTTGTGCTTGAAAATGCGGGCTTTGGCAGCCCCTACAAGCTGACGTCCCAGTTTCGTCTCGCCGACTGGTCGGTCTTTAAAGTGATGTTCACTGCCATTGTTTTGACTTCGGTCGGCCTGATGCTCTCGGAATGGTTTGGTCTGGTGAGCCTAGAGGGCCTGTTTGTTCCGCCGGCCTTGCTGGGCGCAGCGGCAATCGGTGGAATCCTCATTGGCTCTGGCTTCGCTGTGGGTGGTTATTGTCCGGGCACTTCGGTGGTGGGCCTGATGTCGGGCCGGCTTGATGCCAGCGTATTTTTAATCGGATTGATCGCGGGCACCCTGATATTTGCTGGCGCCTATGAGCAGCTTGAAGCCCTGACTTCATTGGGTGAAGTGGCCGTCGGCGATACCTTGCCTGCCGCGCTGGGTGTGTCCAGCCTCTGGGTCAATGTGGTGATGGTCATTGCCGCGGTCGCTGTCTTCATCGGCGGCAGCGCCTTGGAGCGCCGCTTCGGTGGGCCTGTTACTGCGATTGAGGCAGTTGCTGGCGACTCACGGCCCGTAAAGTCTTCCGCATGATTGAAATCTTAATAAGGAAAAAAGCACTATGAAAAAACCATCTCAAAAACTCGTGGCGCTGGCACTCGCGCTCTCGACTGGCGTTGTTGCTCCGACAGCGGTCTCTGCGCAGGATGCGAAAGCCGGATCGCCCTGTGCTCCGAAAAGCCGAAAAAGCAGCCCCTGCGGGCCGAGCAACCCCTGCGGTCCGAAAAAGCGTTCTGCGAATCCTTGCGGACCAAGCAATCCCTGCGGCCCAAAACGGAAAAAATCTGAGTAATGCAGCCAAGGCAGTGTGCGGAGTCGATCATGGGTGTCATGCAGCGCCTGGCAGACCAGCGGTCAAATCTCACCATCGCGGCTCTGTGTGGCGCCCAGCAATTTATCCAGTGGCAGCATTACCCAGCCCATGATGCGGTCGATGCGACACACAACAGTGAGTTTTACTATCACGCTCACAGTGGTGCGCAGCATTCCGATGATGAGCATGGCCACTTTCATGTGTTCACCCGGCCTGGCGGCCGACACCGATTTCATCATTTGATTGGTGTTTCGATGAACCAAAGGGGCCTGCCGACGCGATTGTTCCTCACCAACCAGTGGGTGACGGGGGAGCACTGGGCAGCGCCACAGCAGCTAGAGTTGGCGCTCCAACGGTTTCACTGTCAGCTGCAGGGCCGTTTATCGCCAGTCAGCCGATGGATTTCCGCGATGGTGCACTTATATCGCCCAGAGATTCAGGCGCTGCATCAGCGGCGATATCGCTGGCATCAGCAGCGGCAACAGATTACAGGCTCACGATCGCACCTCACCGATCGGCGCTGGCATGTGATCTGTGAAAAGCCAGTTGATTTGATGAAAACGCTGGCCAAGTTTTGAAATCTCTAAACCGAAAAAGAGAAAGATGATGATGAAACAGCTATCAAAAATTCTGATCGCAGCCCTTGCTGCGCTGGGGGTCTCGCTGGCGTTTGCGCAGCAATTGCCCGGCCCGATCGTGACCGCAGACTGGCTTGCTGCCAATCAGGCCCAGGTTCAGCTGGTGGATGTGCGCTCTGACACCAAAAGTTATAGCCGCCAGTCGGTGACCTCGGTGGATAAGAAAACCGGAAAGGTCCAGGTGGAGGAAGTGGGCGGCGTGATCCCGGGTGCGCTGCTGGTGGATTACGCCTTAGTGCGCAGTGAAAAACTTTTTGATGGCCAGAAGACCAAATATCTGATTCCGGATCGCGAAGAGCTTGAGTCACGGCTGCGGGCCGCAGGATTGCGCAGCGATAAGCCGATTGTGATTGCGGCGCTCGGGCTAGACCCCTCGGATGTGGTCGAAGCCTTGCGGCTTTACTGGACGCTGAAGGTATTCGGCGAGGACCGTGTGGCGGTACTCGATGGCGGCAGTGCCGGCTGGCTGGCTTCGGGCCGAACCCTGTCACCCGCCGCTTCTGCCAAGCCCGCGCCAGGGAACTGGACTGCGAAAGGCTATCGCGCTGCCTTAATTGCAGGCTCCGCGGATGTCGAGCAGGCCTCAAAGTCAGCACGGCCGCTTTTAATTGATGGCCGCGAGTCTGCCTCGTTTTATGGGCTGACCAAGCGGTCTTATGTGAATCAATATGGCCATATCGCCAACGCAAGATCACTGCCGCCCGAGCTTATGTTTCGCAGCGCGCAGGGCGTACAGTACTTCTTAACCCGTGCTCAATATCAGACGCTGGCAAAGCTATCCGGCATCGATGCGGCAGCGCCGGCGATCAGCTACTGCAACAGCGGCAATCTCGCCTCTGGAGCCTGGTTTGTATTTTCGGAGCTGCTGGGCAATAGCAATGTGAAACTCTACGATGGCTCGCTTTACCTCTGGTCGCGCGAGGGCCGGCCTTTGGTGGGGGTCCTTTAGGTAGGAATGGGCAGGCCCATGCGGGCGGCATTGCCAATTAGCGCCATACAGCGGCCGCCGGAATAACAGTAAGAAAGAATCGGTGTGGGGTGGCTTGCGAGCAGCTTGCCCATCTCCTGGGCATCGCGGGCTGTTCCGCCATCCCCGCTGACAGGAAGAAATGCAAACTGGAGTCCGATGGCCTCGGCCTGCTGGCGAATTGACTCAGCACTGGGCTGCCCGGGACCGTATTCGTTATCTGGCCGATTACAAATAATTGTCTTAAAGCCCATATCGGCCAGGCCCTGTACATGCTCAGGGCTGATCTGGCCGGTAATTGCGATTTTTTCGGTAAGCCAGCGGACGGGATGTGTCATCAGTGTTTAGGGCCCTGGCGCGGCGTCGGGGCCTGAGGTTTTGGTGCCCTTAAGTTTTTGCATCACTGACTCGGCCTCGCGCAGGGCACTAAGAACTTTATCAGCATGCACACGGAAAGTGTCGCCCGCTGAGGTCAGCGCCACCTTTCGGCCAGACCTCAGAAATAAGGCTGAACCCAGCTCCTCTTCGAGCTCTTTAATCTGCATTGAGACCGCCGGCGCTGAAAGATGCATCTCCTCGGCAGCGCGCGAAAAGCTGAGGTGCCGCGCTGCAGCCGAAAAGATTCGAATTTGCCGGAGACTCAGATTTTTCATCAGCAAAACCAATGATCTGCTTGAAAAGCTGTTACCTTAACTTATCGACCATCCCATGTGACAGGCAATGCATCGCAGACTCGATGATTTTTTGGCCCAGGGCCTTGCTGGCCGAACGCATAGCCAGGAGCTCTTGGCCCTGGTCATGGCGATTGCCGATGCAGTGCGGGCCGTTTCTGCGAATTCTGCAAAAGGCCGGCTGCTAGGGCAGGCGGGCGGCCCCAACATCGGGCCGGAAGCGTTAATGTCTATAGCCCTGGAGCACGCCACCACCACCTTTTTTGATGCGGTATCGGGCCCGGGCTTGGCCGAAGTCATCTTTCAAGCCAAGCCGGCTTTGGCCCCGGGGCCTGAGCAGAAGGCGCCGCTACTGACGACCGCGATTGCCGCCTTGGAGGGATCAGCGAATTTTGCGTTCAATGCCACTGCGGGTTCGATCTTTGGCGTCTGGCCGTCGAGCCCTTGGCCACCTGGCACAGCAGCCGATGCATTGGCATCAGCCGGTAGTCCGATTG